>TBL_comb47_HYPODRAFT_10006136_pt1 | contig 13068 bp, 12 predicted proteins | sample TroBogypolimnion_40_FD_10682 | JGI IMG/M metagenome (IMG submission 10682)
GTTCACTTCCTTCGAGACCGGGCCGGAGTCGTCCTCGCTCACCTGAATCGTCTCATCCAGAATCTTCACGTTCAGGTTCGCGGGAATAAATCCGGCGCCGATGCCCTGCAATTTGTGCGGCCCCGGTGCGCCGCCGGAAATCACCGGCGACTTCGTAGGCTCAACCGCGATGGCCTTGAAACCCGGTTTCAATTTCTTGAGGACTTCCGCCACGCCGGTGATCGTTCCGCCCGTGCCAACACCGGCGACGACAAAATCCACCTGGCCATCCGTGTCGCGCCAGATTTCCTCGGCGGTCGTGCGGCGGTGAATCGCCGGGTTGGACGGATTGCTGAACTGCTGAAGAATCACACTGTTCGGAATCTGCGTGTGCAATTCCTCAGCCTTCGCGATCGCGCCCTTCATTCCCTTGGCGCCTTCGGTCAAAATCAATTTCGCGCCGAGAATTTTCAAAAGCTTGCGCCGCTCGGTGCTCATCGTCTCCGGCATCGTCAAAATCAGTTTCAAACCCTTCGCCGCCGCGACAAACGCCAGGGCGATGCCGGTGTTGCCGCTCGTCGGCTCGATCAGAATCGTGCTTTGGTTGATGGCGCCGGATTTGAGCGCGTCGTCAATCATCGCCAGGCCGATGCGGTCCTTGACGCTCGAGAGCGGATTGAAAAACTCCAGCTTGAGCAGCACGTCGGCGACCGCGCCGTGTTTTTTGGCCGTGCGGTTCAGCCGCACGAGCGGGGTGTTGCCGATGGTTTCCGTGATGTCGTTATAGATGTGGGACATGATGATTATTTGTTAGGCTGATAGATTTGATCGAACAAGCCGCCGTCTGCGAAATGGACTTTCTGCGCCTTCTGCCAGCCGCCCGCGACTTCATCCACCGTGAACAATTCCAGTGGCTTGAAACGGTCGGTATATTTGGCTTGGATGGCTTGGTTCCTCGGCCGGAAGAAATGCTGCGCCGCCACATTCTGGCCGGCGTCACTGTAGAGGTATTCCAGATAGGCGCGGGAGACCGCCTCGGTATGATGCCGCAAAACATTGTGGTCCACCCAGGCCACCGGGTTTTCCGCGAGGATGCTGGCCGGCGGGACAACGATCTCAAACTGCTCATCGGGAAATTGTTTCTGAATCAGCGCCGTTTCGTTCTCGAACGTCAGCAGCACGTCGCCGATGCCATTCTTGGCAAAGGTCGTCGTCGCGCCGCGCCCGCCGGTGTCGAGCACGGGCACATTGGCGAAAAGCTTCCCCACAAATTCGCGCGCCTGCGGCTCGTCCCCGGCGGATTTTTTCAACGCGTATCCCCACGCCCCCAAATAACTATACCGCCCGTTGCCCGAGGTTTTCGGATTCGGGATGATGACCGAGACATTGGACTGGACCAGGTCATCCCAATTCTTGATGTGCTTCGGATTTCCATTGCGCACCACGAACAGAATCGTCGAGGTGTAAGGCACGCTTTTGTTCGGCAGCCGCGACGACCAGTTCGCCGGAATCAGCCGGCCCGCCGTCTGCAGAATATCGATGTCCAGCGGCTGGTTCATCGTCACCACGTCGGCTTCGAGTCCGTTGACGACGGCCTGGGCCTGCTTGCTGGAACCGCCGTGCGATTGATTCACCGTCACCGTGTCGCCGGTCTTGGATTTCCAGTAATCGCCAAACGCCTGGTTGTAGTCCTGATAAAACTCGCGGGTGACATCGTAGGAGACATTCAGGAGCTTCACCTCCGCCGCGCCAGCGCGCGCCGCCAGTGAAACAACTAAAGTCGCCAGCAAGAATCCCCGGACGCAGCGTGAGCTAGGCGCATGGAATAATTGCGATAAAGACGCCGCCCAGCCGGAGGCGTTGGGCGCTGACAACGCGCTACCAAATTGTTGAACCACGTTCCACATGACTTGAGTATGCTTTTTGTTTTCATAGGAACTTCCGGTGGTCCGGTCAGCTTCTGTTAAATGTATTGTTGATTATCTCGTCCGCTCGGTCCGGTGGTCGCCGGCTGTTTTGTCCAACCGCAACCGTTCGGTCTTCTCAATCTGGATGACCCGCCCGTCGTGAACGACAATCTCCACGACGCCGAAGCGCAGCGAGCTGACCTGCTGGATGACCAGTTCAAGCCATTTCAAATCGTCATTCCCACCGACCGGTAGTTTTTTCAGCACTTCACCCATATAGACGATTTACATTGTCGTTATTAAACCCAAATAAAAACTCGACCACCCCGTCAGGACGATAGATTTCAGCCGTTTCGTTAAAGCAAACCGACCCGGTCACTTTCTAACCACGCATATGCGACTTTTATTGTCGTTATTATCGGCGAGATAAGACTTTTGTCAACAACTTTTAGAACATTTCTCTGAAGATAATAACAATCTCTTTAGTGACGCAAATCATGACGTTCGGCTTGGCGGCATTATGCTTGAGAGCGCAGCCAGTTTTGCGCTCAATTTAATATGTCGATTGGCAAAAGATCGCAGGCGGCGTTTGCCAGGATCGGCGGCCTATCAAACGAACAATGCGAGTTGAACCGAAAGCACACGGTTCAAGCGGCAACATTGGCCTCCCACGGGCGATGAGTGCAGGCTGGCGGCAGTTGCCAAATAAATAACACCGAGTCGGGCGGGCACCACATGGCGAGCGCAGTGGTCGCCGGTTGAATGACGCTTGGCGGATACTTGGGACACGACAACGCCACGGCGCTCCAAGAGACCATCGGCCGCATTTTGCTTGACCATGGCGTTGGCTGCGACGCTCCCCAGACAATACCCAAAACCCGCGCTCCGGAAATTTCCACCAATCTGGCCATCAGCGCAATTGACACGCGCATTCAATTTTGAGGAAATGTCGCGCCATCCAAACACCATGAACGACAAAACCATTTCCACCGAATCGTTGCAACAAGAAGGCCGGACTTTCCCGCCGGCGCCGGAAGTTGTGCAGCACGCGCTCATCAACGCCTCCCAATACGACGCGCTGTATGCCCGCTCCGTCCAGGAACCGGATAAATTCTGGCTGGAACAGGCGCAGTCGTTGGAATGGTTCAAACCGCCGACCGTCGCGCGCAAGTTCGATTGGAACACCGACGCGCGAAAAATCCAGCACACGTTTTTCGAGGACGGCCAGCTCAACCTCACGGTGAATTGCCTTGATCGTCACCTCAAGACGCGAGGCAACCAGACCGCCATCCTCTGGCAGGGTGAGCCAGAAGAAGACGTCAAAAAAATCACTTACGCAGAACTGCACGCCGAGGTCTGCAAGTTCGCCAACGTGTTGAAATCGCTCGGCATCAAGAAAGGCGACCGCGTGGCCATCTACATGCCGATGATTCCCGAAGCCGCCGTGGCGATGCTCGGCTGCGCGCGCATCGGCGCGATCCATTCCGTCGTGTTCGGCGGGTTCAGTTCCGATTCACTTGCGGGTCGCATCCATGATTCCGAATGCAAACTGCTCATCACGGCCAACGTCTCGCTCCGCGCCGGAAAACATATCGCGCTCAAGGCACTCGCCGACGAAGCGTTGAAGCACACGCCGAGCATCGAGAAGGTCATCGTCATCAAACGCAACGCCGAACCCTGCAACATCGTTGCCGGGCGCGACCTCTGGTATCACGATTTGATGGCGAAGGCCTCGCCAGTTTGCGAACCTGCGAAGCTCAACGCCGAAGATTACCTCTTCATCCTCTACACCAGCGGTTCCACCGGCAAACCCAAGGGCGTCGTTCATAGCACGGCGGGTTATCTGCTCTGGTGCGCGCTGACGCACAAGTATGTTTTCGACATCCACGAAGGCGATGTTTACTTCTGCACCGCCGACATCGGCTGGGTCACGGGTCACAGCTATGTCGTTTATGGCCCGCTCTGCAACGGCGGCACCACGCTTATGTTCGAGGGCGTGCCGACGTATCCCGACGCGGGACGCTTCTGGAAAATCGTTGAGAAATTCAAGGTCAGTTCCTTCTACACCGCGCCGACAGCGATCCGCGCGCTCATCCGGCTCGGCGATGAATGGCCCGCCAAACATGATCTCAGTTCCCTGCGGGTCCTCGGCACTGTCGGCGAACCGATCAATCCTGAAGCCTGGCTGTGGTATCACAAACACATCGGCCAAGAACGTTGTCCCATCGTGGATACGTGGTGGCAGACCGAGACGGGCGGCCATCTCATCACGCATTTGCCCGGTGCGCACACGCTCAAGCCCGGGAGCGCCGGCCGGCCCTTCTTCGGCGTGGAGCCGGTCGTGTTGCGCGATGACGGCAGCGAATGCAAGGCCAACGAAGGCGGCAAGCTGTGCATCAAGACGCCCTGGCCCGGCATCATGCGGACGACGTGGGGCGATCACGACCGTTTCATCAACACCTATTTCGCCACGTTCCGGAACATGTATTTCACCGGCGACGGCTGCCGCGTGGATGCCGATGGCGATTACTGGCTGATGGGACGCGTGGACGATGTCGTCAATGTCTCCGGCCATCGCATCGGCACGGCGGAAGTGGAGAGCGCGCTGGTGAGCCATCCGAAAGTCGCCGAAGCCGCCGTTGCGCCCATGCCGCACGACATCAAAGGCCAGGCGCTCTATGCCTTCGTGACGCTGAAGAACGGCTTTGCCGAAAGCGACGAATTGAAAAAGGAACTGGCCAATCACGTCCGCAAGGAAATCGGCGCGATCGCCGTGCCGGACAAAATCCAGTTCGCACCCGGCCTGCCGAAGACGCGTTCAGGGAAAATCATGCGCCGCATCCTGCGCAAGATCGCCGAGAACCAGACCGACCAGATCGGCGATGTCTCCACGCTCGCCGAACCGGCGGTGGTCGAGGCGCTGGTCAGGGGAATGCAGTGAATTTGAAGACAAAACAAGTTCCCAACGAAAAAAGGATCAGCTACAAAATAAACCGTCGATTGTCTATTCCGTTTTACCACATGGTAAACTGAAAAAACCACATGGTTCCCCGGCGCGAGCACATGGTTCCGGCCAGCCGCCTGATGGCAATGGGTTTCTTGCGTCTTGGAAAAACCCACCGCTGGCTTGGCCGGGCCGGTCAAGCCGGGAATCGGAGACCATTGCAGACTGTTCCCTCTCTGCGGGAACAGGTTCAGGATGAGGGCGTGCCATGAAACCAACATTGCCGTGGCTTCAGCTCCCCGCCAATCATTTCAGAACCCAAACGCCCTCATCGCCGCGCGGGTTTGCTCGGGCGTCTCATGCAGAATCGTCCGCCAGCCGTGCGCGGCGCCGCCCGCAATGTTCTCGGCGCGGTCGTCAATGTAAATGATTTCGTCCGCCCGTTTGCCGGTCATCCGCTCCAACGCGTGATAGATGGGCGCATGCGGTTTCAAAGCCTTCACTTCATAGGACAAGATGTAGCCGTCGAAGTTCTTGAAGAATGGAAAATTCCGGCGGATGTGCTCGATAGCCAGGTCGTTGGTGTTCGAGAAAATATAGGTGGGCACTCCGCGCCGCCGGAGTTCCGCATGCAGCTCAATCATCGGCGCAATCTCCGTGAAGATGTCCGCGAAAAATTCGCCGAACTCCGCCAGCCCGCCCTGAAAGCCCGTGGCCGATTGCATGGCGTCGAAAAATTCCTGCCGGGTGACCGCCCCGTTCTCGTAATCCACCAGCAGCGGGGAACTGCCGAGAAAGGCGTGGAGATTCGCGGGCGCCTGGGTGCAGCGCGCGGCAATCCGGCGCGCGGCGATGGAGTAATCAAAGTCCACAAGGACCTTGCCGAGATCAAAAACGACAACGGACGATTTGGTATTCATGTCTATTTCAAATTTGTAAACGGTAGGGACACCGCGCTGCGGTGTCCCCGTCGCCGAGCGCAGCGTCAGGCGACGGAAATCAAGCGGGACACGAGAATCCACGCCTCACATTGCGCCTTAACCCGGCGCGGACCTCGCAGCGCGATGTCCCTAGCTCATAACATCTCTCTCCGGCCTTCCAGCGCCCGGCTCAAGGTGAGTTCATCGGCGAATTCCAGCCCGCTGCCGGCCGGCAGCCCGTAGGCGATGCGCGAAACCTTGAGGCCCGTGCGCGACAATCGTTTGGCGAGGTAGAAACTGGTGGCGTCGCCTTCCACGTCGGTGCCGAGGGCGATAACAATTTCCTTGATGGGTTCGGACGCGAGCCGTTTTTCGAGTTCGGCAATCCGCAAGTCGTCCGGCTCCACGCCGTCGAGCGGTGAAATTTTTCCGCCGAGGACATGGAACTTGCCGCGGAAGGTGCCGGACTTCTCAACACTCAAGATGTCCACCGCGCGTTCGACCACGCAGATGAGCGAATCGTCCCGGCGCGCGTCTTCGCAGATGGGACAGGGCGATTTCTCGGTCAGCGCGCCGCAGGTGGTGCAGAACTGAATCGTTGCGCGGGCATGAACAATCGTGTCGGCGAGCTGCTGGACAATGGCGGCATCCGTCTGGACGAGATGAAGGGCGATCCGCTCGGCCGAACGCGGCCCGACGCCAGGCAATTTGCTCAGCACGGAGGTCAGGGCGATGATGGAAGCGGGAAGCATGGTTCGTTGAAGCGTTAAATTGTTCAATCGTCGCGAGGTTGCGATTCAACTTTTCAACGATGTAACACGGTCACATGCCCGGCAAACTCATGCCGGCGGTTATCTTGCCCATTTCCGTGTTGGAAATATCCTTGGCCTGGCCGAGCGCCTGGTTCGCGGCGGTCAGAATCATGTCCTCCACAATTTGCGCGTCGGCGGGATTGAGCGCCTGCGGATCAATCTTGATGGACGCGATGCTGCCATCGCACTTGGCCACGACTTTGACGGCCCCGCCACCGCTGGTGGCTTCCACCGTGCGCGCGGCGAGCTGCGTTTGCACTTGTTCCATCTGCTGCTGCATCCGCGCCGCCTGCTTCATTAATTTTCCAATGCTGGACATGGCTTAATTGATAGTTGGGAGTTGATAGTTGTTGGGAAAAAATCAGGAGCGGACTTCGATAATGGTGCCTTTGAAAATCTCCAGCGCCTTCTGGATCAACGGATCGTCCTTGAACGTGTCCTTGTTAAACGGAATGGGGGCGGATTTTTTTTCCGCCGCGGGCGAAGCGGCTGCGGTTGGCTTCGCTGCGGTCGCGGCGGTGGTTGTTGGCGGCGCGGCAACCGGGGCAACTGGCGTTGCGGTCACTGGTTTGGCGACGCGACCGACCGGCGCTTCGGCTTTGACAAACTTGATCTGGCAATTGGCGTGGCCCAGTTCAGCCAGCTTGGTCTGGAGCAGCGTGTGGTTGCGCGAGTTGTCCACGAGCCCGAGATGATCTTCAAATTCCGGATCAAAGCCGATGACCAGAATGTTCTTCACGAAGGAAACCGGATTCGCATCCACCAGATAGCTGCGCGTGAATGGGCTGACCTTGCCCACGGCTTCGACCAGTTGCGTCCACAAGGTGGCCAGATCGGAGGTCACGGGCGGGGCTTCGGCCAAAGCGGCGGGCGCAGCGACGGGTTCCGGCGGCGCGACGACCGGGGCGGCGACGGAGGCTTTCGGCATGGGGCGCGCAACGGGCGCAGCGATGGGCGCAACGGCTGCGGCAACGGTGGGCTGGGCCATCGGCGTGTTTCCGCGCAACTGATTGAGCTGCTTCAAAACCGCATCGAGACTGACGGCGTTCCGCGCTTCGATGGCTTTGAGCGCGGTGATTTCGAGGAGAATCTTTTTCGAGGCCGTATCGCGCAGCCGCAGTTCGGCATCGCTCAAAACTTCGAGGATGCGGGTCAGCGATTCGGTGCCGGCGAGCGAGGTTTGTTCTTTCAACGCCGCAACCTCGGCTTCGGAAACCTCCAGCAAGTTCAAATCACCGCGCGAAACCTGGAACAGCAGGAGATTGCGGAAATGATTCAGCAGATCGGAAAGCAGGCGGCCGAGATCCTTGCCGTTCTGGGAAAGTTCGTTGAGCAAGGTGAGCGCAGTCTGGATTTCGCCGGCGAGAATGGCTTTGCTCAAACCGAGAATCTGGCTTTGCGCCGCAAGGCCGAACATGGACAGCACGTCGGCTTCCTCGATCTTGTCGCCGCAGAAACTGATGAGCTGGTCGAGCGTGGATTCCGCGTCGCGCATGCCGCCGTCTGCGCCGCGGGCGATGGCGTGCAGGGCGAATTCGTCAATCTTCACCTTCTCCAGTCCCGCGATGTGCGCGAGATGCTTGGTGATGAGCGCGGTGGGAATGCGGCGCAGATCAAAACGCTGGCAGCGCGACAGAATCGTCGGCAGAACTTTTTCCGGATCGGTCGTCGCGAACATGAATTTCACATGCGCCGGCGGTTCTTCGAGGGTTTTCAGCAGGGCATTGAACGCCGCCGTCGAAAGCATGTGGACTTCGTCGATGATGTAGATCTTGAACGGGGAATTGGCGGGCGCGTATTTGCAGGTCTCGCGCAGTTCGCGGACCTGTTCGACACCGTTGTTGCTCGCGCCGTCAATCTCCAGCACGTCGAGCGCGCGGCCTTCGGTGATCTCGATGCAGCGCGAATCGTGGTCGTCAAAATCCACCTTGGGGCCGCCGGTGCAGTTCAGGCATTTGGCGAAGATGCGGGCGACGGTGGTCTTGCCGGTGCCGCGCGGTCCGCAGAATAGATAAGCGTGGGCGATGCGTTTCTGCGCGATGGCGTTGGCGAGGGTCTGGGTGACGTGTTCCTGGCCGACGACATCGGCGAAACGCTGCGGACGGTATTTGCGGGCGATGACCTGGTAACTCATTTTAGTGCGGAATTCAGAGCGCGGAGTGCGGAATCAGTTCGCCGCCGGAGAAACGCAAAATTCCGCACTCCGCATTCCGCGTTCAAAATTTAAAGTGTCAGGGTGACCACGGCAGATACGGAGCAAACTACCGTTGCTGCCTTCCGGCCCTGGCGGGGTTCGTAAGTCCACATTCCATGGGCCCTGACGAAATAATTTTGCGCCAGCGGGCGGGCGGCTTCAAGGAGAATCGCTGGTTTTCATTTGGCGGCTTAAGCGGTGATTGCTAAAGTCCCGATGCTTGAACAGAACCGCGCATGACTTTGCCGCCGAACTGTTCCACCCCGGCTTGGGCAACGAGGTGGTGCAGGGCAGGATTTTCATCGAACCGCAGGCGCTGGTCTTCCGGTCGGACGCAACGACGATTGAAATCCCGGTTGAACACCTGCTGGTCGAACTGGGCGAGGAAGAGGGCCGGATTTATTTTCGCGATGAGAACGTTCCCGGACTGCGGATTTTCACCAAGGAGGAATCCGTTCTCAATGCCCGGGGCGCGCTGGCGGATAGCATCCGGAACCAACTGTCGCGGACGGCCACCCGCCGGGAAGTCGGGCGCCGGCTGCGCATCCTAGCGTATGCCGTGGCGGGCTGCTGTTTTTTGGGCTGGCTCGGCGTGTTCGCCACGCACCTGATGGTGCGTTCCCTGGTCGCCAAGGTGCCGCCGGGCTGGGAACAGGAATTCGGCGACGAAAGAATCGCCGAGTTGAAAAGCGAAGGGGTTTTGCTCGATGATTCAAACCGGGTGGCGAAGTTGACCGCGCTCGTGGCACCGCTGATGCGAGTCGTGCCGAAAGGGAAGGAATTCAAGTTTCACATCATGCAGAGCGAGGTGCCCAACGCCTTCGCGCTGCCGGGCGGGCACATTGTCGTGAATTCGGGTTTGCTGGAAATCGCCGACAAAGATGAGTTGGTCGGTGTCATCGCACACGAATCGGCGCATATCACCCAGGGTCACCACGCGCGCAAGCTGATTTCCGCGGCGGGGCCGGTCATTGTATTCGGAACCTTTCTGCACAGCCGGAGCGGCCTGATGAATTTGATCGGCCGAGGTTCGGAACTGATGCTGACACAGGGGTTCTCGCAGGAATACGAAACGGAGGCGGATGAAGTCGGTTGGAATTACCTCGTGCAGGCCGGCATTGATCCGCGCGGGATGATTGGCATGTTCCGAAAGTTCAAAGCCGAGGAGGCAAAGGACAAGCGCGCCGACAAGCTGCCGCAGGCCTTTCAAAGTCATCCGGCGCTGGACAAGCGCATCGCCCGGCTGGAAGCCAAATGGAAACGGCTGCCGCGTCAGGCGGGTTTTCTGGAATTGGACACTGTGAATTTACGACAACACTGAAGCCGGGCCTTGATTCAATACCAGCCGAGCTTTTCCTTCTGGGTCAGGTAAAGGAGACCCATGATGCGCATGTTGACCGTGAGCAGATAGACTTTGATGAAACTCCAGACCATCTTAAACCCGAGGGCCATCATGAAAACGGACCCGCTGTGGGTGGTGAGCGTGAGGGAGCCGGCTCCGCTTGAGATCAGGTTGCCGATTTGTTGAACGCCAAAAATGGAGGCGAACAAGACGACAGTGACGAGGTATGGCAGCGGCACGCGCAGGATCGCGGGCGCGACCACCAGCGGATTGCACGCCAGCACATTGTCCTTCATGGCCACCACGAGGAACGCCATGGGGAAATAAAGGCAGCCCAGAATAACGCTGATGATGATCGCCGACATGGGCACGTCCACTTCATAAAACTTCGCCACCAACAGCCCAAGGGTCAGCCCGAAACTCATCACCACCGTTCCGGCAAGCCGGAGAAATCCACCAAACAGATCATCCATCCCGGGCAGCTCCGGCATTTGCGTCTCCTCGTTGGCAGTGGCGTGGATGATGTTCTGCATGTAGGAGAACAAATATCCGAGGGCGACAATTTTCATCAGGATGCTGAAAATCCCCGCGCTGATGAAATCCATCGCGGCGAAAAGGAGCGTGCTGAAAATCAGGATCAAGATGCCGGTGCCGCGAAAGGGATAGATGAACGCGCCGGGCAGGCTGGTCAGAAAACCCGTTTCCGTGGGAGCCGCCACCGCCACATCCAGCGGCGTGCATTCGACCGCACAGGCGCGGCAGGTCTTTTTGTTGACGTGCGCATTAACGCAGAGATCGCAGAAGGACCGCAGACATTTGGGGCAAAACCAGCGGGCCGGGCTTTTGGGATGGAATTTGCAGACCGACGAAGCCGCGTGGGTGTCCAACGGCGGAGCGAGCGGGGGCGGAACCATGGCCGCCGCGGTCGGTGCCGGTTCCGGCGCATGACTCAATCCCGCCACGCGCATGCGCGGTGCGGGCGCCGCAACGGTCGCCGGTGGCGGCGTGTCGGCATGAAAAAGCATCTCAACGTTGCCCAGACGGATGGTCTGGCCGTGTTCAAGATGCTGCTCCTGAACCGGCGCGCCATTGACGAAAGTGCCGTTCGTGGAACCGAGGTCCTGGATCGAAACGATGCCGTCCCCGACCAGGATCTGGCAGTGGGAACCCGACACCGAGGCGTCGGGGATCTTGAAATCATTGGCGTCGCCGCGGCCAAGTTGATTCGACCCATCCTTAAGCTGGATTTCCCAAGGAGCCGGGCTGCTTGGATTGACTACCAATCGGTTCATGTTGCGTCGGATTTACTAAGGATTGGGGGAAATTTATAACTAACGGGTAGGCGTTCTTCAACAACTATTTCATCGCCGGACGGAACGGAGCGCCGCCGGGGAACCGGTGGCAATTTTCTTCCGGCCAAGAATTGAAACGTCACCTGAACGCGGCAGACAAATCGTCGCTTGATGTTAGGATTGCCTTTGCGGCATTCTATACGCTCATGGCTGCATTAAAATCAAAGCGCTCCGCCGACGCCGGTCGGGTAACCATCCAGTTACATCTGGTCGGCGTCATTGTCTTCAGTCTGTCGCTGGTGCTGGCGGCAGTGCTCGTGACCTACGGGATATTGAAGCATGATTCAAAGGCGGGAAAAACGTCCGCCGCGCATGGTGCGGCAACAGACTTGTCCAGTGAGAACGGCGAGGAGGAGTTGACCGACGTGCCGCCGTGGGGCCAGTTGATCACGCGCGACATTGACCTCCAGCAGCCGGAAGAATACGTCGCCTACGAGACGGGCACGCAGCGGGTGGAGACCTGGCTGTTCACAGGAACGACCCCGGCTCAAGTGAAGGTGATACTGCAAAGCTGCGGCCTGACGCCCGCCCAGATCGAACGGGCGCTCTCCGCACCACTGGCCACCTACACGAATGCCACCACCGATATCCGGCCCGACGATGACCTGGTTTTCTCCCTGACGCCGGCCATGCGGACCAAGCTCTACAGCGCCATCGCGCAAAGCAGCGGCAGCAGCGGTAACGAACTGTTCCAGTTTCCCTTCTGCTTCCCCGGCAACTCCTTCGAGACGCGGATTGACACGACCAAGGTCAGCCCGGCGACTCTGGCCATGGTGCGGAAGCTCTTATACCCGCGCGGCGATGCCCAATGTTTCAGCGACCTGCGCACCGTGTTGAAGAAGATTGCCGATGACCGCGAGCGGCTGGAACTGGTGAAGATGCTCTCCCATCAGTCCGCCGTGCTGCTGCGCATCCGCGTCTGGCCGGATACCGACGTGGACAAACTGATTGGTTACTGGAGCTGGCCCAACGCCGCGCGCGAAATCAACATCCGGCCACTGCTGGAGTCTATGACGCGGTTGCCCGAAGGCGGCTCGGTCAGCATCCTGTATTTCCTGCCGCCATTCGCGCGGCAGCGGCTCTACACCTTCCCGCTGCCGGCGCAGGCGGGCGACCCGTCCATGGATTGCCACTGGAGCACGATGAATTTTTTCAACGACACGCCCGATAACCGCCTGTCCGACCCCAAATACACCGTCGAGTTTCTCAAGGCGCACTATTATCTGATCGGCAAGGCCACTGCCTATGGCGACCGGATTTTCCTGCTGGACAAGAACGGCAACGCCATCCATTCCGCGGTCTATCTGGCGGACGATATTGTGTTCACGAAGAATGGGAACAATTACACCCAGCCGTGGATGCTGATGCATCTGAAGGATCTCATCGCCGAATACACCACCGACACCGCGCCCAACATGGCGATTTACCGGGACCGGAGCTGGTGATTCAAATGCTCACCTTGGTCAGCCAGCCCGCCTGCTTGAGCGCCTTGTAACCGCCAATGAGAGAGTGGACGCTGCGATAGCCCATCTTCTGGGCGACGTCGCAGGCGAGCGCGGATCGGTAGCCGCCGCCGCAATACATGATGAGCTCCGTGTTCACATCGGGAAACATCTTT
>TBL_comb47_HYPODRAFT_10006138_pt1 | contig 13065 bp, 9 predicted proteins | sample TroBogypolimnion_40_FD_10682 | JGI IMG/M metagenome (IMG submission 10682)
GCGAAGCTTAGTCCGCTATTTTGTCCGGTTTTGGAATGGATGGCGGAGTTGATTCCTATGACTTCTCCTGCCGTATTGAAAAGAGGACCTCCACTATTGCCAGGATTGATGGAGGCATCGGTTTGAAGGAAGTTATCAAAAGGTCCGAGTCCAATGGATCGATTTTTTGCGCTGATGATTCCTCGAGTGACGGTATTTTGAAGTCCAAAAGGATTGCCTACGGCCACGACAGATTCAGCGATGCGTACTGCATCCGAATTCCCCAAAGCAACAGGTTTGAGCTCTGAGCGAGGTAAGGTATCGGTTGTTCGCACCTGCAGTAAAGCGAGGTCTGTTTTTTGATCCTTGCCTACAATCTTTGCTTTGAGCTGGCGTTTATCCGCAAAAATGACCATGACTTCTGCTGCTTCGTCAATGACATGATGGTTCGTCAGTAAAAACCCGTCTTGATCAATGATGAAACCTGAGCCTAAAGCCGTTTGTTTTCTTTCTTGAGGAATGCCATAAAATCGAAAAAATTCATCAAGTCCGTAAACGGTATAGTTAAAAACGGTGGTAGAACTGATATTGACGACCCCTAGGGCAATGCGCTCCACCATATCAGGTAGCGTGTCATAGCAGGTTTTTGAGGCATGCGGTTTTTGAGGGGTCGAACCGAGAGAAGCGTGTTGGGAGATCAAAGTGAGCGTGATGAAGAGGATAAGTTTTGAGAGCATGGACTCTAACTTAGGCGTTTTTTTCTTCGCTTACAATCGAAATCCGATGAGCTCTAACTCGACAAGCTTCTATGAATCTTTTAATCTCATGGAAGATGTATCAATGCGTTTTTTTCATGCTGTGGATGGGATGTGTGACGGGATCATTGAAAAATGTAGATCTCAGTTCGGAGATTCCTCCGGAGATTGTTCAACGCTTTCAGACGCATGAAGCTATTAAAGTTGTATCGCCGCCTGCTGTTAAATTGCGTCACCAAAAGAAAGTTTTTAAGATTCCCGTGAGAAGGGCGAGTCGGGAGCCTTTTCGGGTTTTTGAGAAGCTTGTCTTTTCTATGAGTTATTTAGGCGTGACAGCAGGGGAGTTTACGATGGAGGTTCTGCCGCTGAAAGTGCTCCACGATCGTAAAGTGTATCCTATCCAAGCTAAGGCGGTCACGAGCTCTGTATTCAGCTTGTTTTATCGCATACAGGATCAAATTGAGAGTTTCATGGATTACGAGGGTATTTTTTCACACCAGTTCCATTTGAGTTTGGATGAGACCGGTCAGAAACGGGAGTCTTTTGAATTTCATGATCATGTCAAAAAGAAGACGTCTTATTGGGATCGCCTGGTGCGTCCCTCTAAGCCTATGGTGGAAAGGAAGCAAGAGAGCCATTTCGAGCCCTATGCCCAGGATAGTTTATCTGCTTTGTTTTATTTGCGGCATATTCCTTGGAAGGAAGGAAAGGTCATTGAATTTCCGGTGATTGCTGAGAATAAAGTCACGCAAGTGACTTGCCATGTTTTCAGAAGGGAAGAACGTGAGACCCTTTGGGGTCGTGTGCCCACGCTCATGCTTCAACTGGAAACTCAGTTTCAAGGTCTTTTAAAAAAAACAGGGGATAGCTTTTTATGGATCACCGATGATGATCGGAAAATACCCATTCGGTTTGAAGCCAAAATTCGTGTGGGTTCTATTGTGGCAGAGTTAATTCGTGCAGACTTAGGAACGAAGGAGTTTTTAGATTGAATATTTTGGTGCGAGCGCCTAATTGGATTGGAGATCAGATCCTTGCAGGTTCTTTTTTTTATGCGCTCAGGCAAATGTATCCTCAGGCTTATATTGTTTCCGTCTGTGGCACTTGGGTTTCTTCTATTCAATTTCATGCTTGGATTGATGAGGTATGCGTTTTGCCCAGCTCTCCTAATGAGTTTTTGGGTCCGTGGAAAGCCTTAGAAAAAGTAGCTTACTCTTTGAAAAAAAAGAGGTCTTGGGATCTTGGGTTGCTGCTTTCTACAGGTTTTTCTGAGGCGTGGCTTTTCTACCGTGCTGGGGTGCTACGAAGGAGGGGTTATCCTACCAATGGGCGAGGTTTTTTGCTTCATGAAAAGGTCGAAACAGAGGTTTCGGGGGTTGTACATCGATCTGAGAGTTACTTGAAACTTTTAACGCAAAAGAAAGAGGTTTTTTCTGGTTGGACACAGTCTTTCTTAGAAGCCTTTGATCCTGAGTTAGCATGGCCGGGGGCTTGGGAGCCGCCTGGGGATTCTTATTGGGTGCTTGCTCCTGGTTCTCAAGCTTCTTCCAGGCGGTGGCCTGTGGAGTCGTTTGCGCTATTGATGTACTTGATGCATCAGAAGACTGGTTGGTCGGTGCTATTGGTGGGGGGGGCTGAAGACGTGGTATGGGGAAAGGTATTAGAGAAGGTGGGAGGGGGAAAGGTTTTTAATTGGATCAATCGAGGACCTGTTGCTTCTTATTGGAAAGTCCTTCAAAAAGCGAAAGTTTGTGTTTGTAATGATTCAGGATTAGCGCATTTAGCTTCTTTGTGTGGGGCCTCTGTGCAAGTGATCTGGGGTGCTGGGGATCCTAAGCGGACTCTTCCTTTAAGTTTAAAAAAAATTTTTTTGTCGATGAATCCCGTGCCTTGCTGGCCTTGCGAGAAAAACACCTGTTTCCAAAAGCCTGCTTTGCAGTGCTTGAAAGGGATGAATGTTTCTCGAATTTTTGAGGACATCGAGAGAAGCGGTGTATTGGATGGTTAAGAAAGAGGTCATCGTGAAAAAAACGTGGATCGTTTTACTTTTTGGTCTGGGCTGTAGTCATCAAGTCTCAGAAATTGCATTCAATGCTGACTTTTCTTCCCAGCTTTCAGAAGATCTCAAAGAGCGCTTTCAAGTTCGGACATCAGATACAGATCAGAAAAAAAAAGTCTTTGAAGTAAGACGGGTGTCAGAAGAACCTATTGGATTACTGGAAAAGCTTGTTTTTGGGGTGCAGTACTTTGGGATTGAAACGGGCCATCTTGTTTTGGAGGTTTTGCCTTGGAAGTGGGTGAACGGTAGGAAAGTATACCATATGCGGGGGGTGATGCAGACGGCTTCTTGGTTGAGTCGGATGATTTATCGCATGGATGCTACGATGGAGTCTTTTATGGACTATGAGAGTCTTTTTTCGCACCGATTTCATTTTTTTTCTGAAGAAACCAAGAGAAAAAAGGCGACTTTAGAGATTCACGATGCTGAGAAAACTTATTTTTTAGAGCGTTCAGCGACGATGTCTCAGCCCATGACCCAGAGGGAGGTTTCAAGTGCGATCACTCTTTATGCTCAGGATCATTTATCTGCTTTGTTTTATGTGAGGCATTTATCGATGAGGCCTGGCTCCCGGTTTAGCTTCCCTTTGGTTTCTGAAGGGCGTTCTCATACAGTGGAGTGTGTTGTTCTCAGGCGTGAATTGAGAAAGACTGTGATGGGATCAGTTCAGACTTTAGTGCTTCAGCCTCAAGTTGCTTTATCTGAACCTGGAAAGAAAAAAACTGAGCATTTTTTATGGATCACCGATGATGGTCGGAAAATGCCTGTTCGTCTGGAGGTAAAAACCCCTTTGGGCTCTTTGGTGGCAGTGTTAAATCAAGTTCATTTTGGATATCGAGAACTTGATTAAGGATTTTCTTCTTTGACAAAGAAGGTAGACAAATTTATACCTAAGGTTCCATGATTGAAGATCTCTATTTTCTCACGTGAGACATTTGGTTGAGCTTGAGTGGTTTTTTCGGTTCTGGAAAAGAGCAAGTCAGTCTTTGCGTTGCAATGCTTCTTGCCTTTGCAAATTTGAAAGTGAGTATCGTATGAAAAAGAAAGGCCAATTTGTTGTATATGGCAGGTAAGCAATCGACAGGAGCGGAGGCCTCCAAAAAACCTCTTTCTAAAAATCAAACTTGGGCTGATGAATTTGAGTTTCAAAGTGATCAAGAATCCTCTGAGCAGACTTATTCAGATCAAGAAGAGAGTTTTGCGGAATTATTTGAGGCTTCACAACGACAGCAGGAGATTAAAGAGGGTGAAGTAGTAGATGGGACCGTGGTTTCTATGGGTTCTGAATATGTTACCGTAGATATCGGTTATAAATCGGAAGGTTTAGTCCCTCTTCAGGAGTTTAAAGATCCTCAGGGGATCGCACATGTTGAAGTGGGCGATGTCGTGAGTGTCTATTTAGAGCGCATGGAAATGGAAAATGGTTTCATGCTCTTATCCAAAGATAAGGCGGAAATCATCCGTGCTTGGGATGAGATCTCTCAGGCTTGTGAAAAGGATCAGTTGGTAGAAGGTACAGTCATTGCCAAGGTCAAAGGCGGTTTGGCTGTTGACATTGGGGTGAAGTCTTTTTTACCAGGAAGTCAGATTGACACGAAGCCCATTAAGAATTTAGATAAATTTTTGGGTAAGAAGCTTAAATTTAAAATTATTAAATTTAACAAAAAACGTGGGAATATCGTGCTTTCTCGTCGTGCTGTGGTCGCTCAGGAGCGTGAGTTACAACGTGCTGAGACATTAGCGAATTTACAAGAAGGTGCTATTGTCACCGGGACTGTGAAGAATATCACGGAGTACGGCGCTTTTGTGGATCTCGGTGGGATGGATGGTCTCTTGCATATTACCGATATGTCTTGGGGTAGGATCAAGCATCCTAGTGAGATTTTTGCGGTAGGAGATGAGATTAAGGTAAAAATACTCAAGTATGATCGTGATAAAGAGCGTGTTTCTTTGGGTTTGAAGCAAGTTGCTCCTAATCCATGGGATGATGTGGAGTATAAGTTCCCTGTGGGCGTCAAGGTCAAAGGTCAGGTGGTAAGCCTGAAAGATTACGGTGCCTTTGTCGAATTAGAAGATGGCATTGAGGGCTTGATCCACGTTTCTGAAATGTCATGGACTGAGCGTATTAAGCATCCTTCTAAAATGGTTAAAGTGGGGGATGAGCTTGAGTGTAAGGTACTTGAGGTGGATTCTAAAGCCAAGCGTATTAGCTTGGGCTTGAAGCAGCTTACTCAGAATCCTTGGGATATGTTAGAATTGAAGTATCCTGTTGGAACTATTGTGGAAGGGGATATCAAGTCGATTACCGATTTCGGTGTTTTCGTTGATGTTGGTATGGGTATTGATGGTTTAATTCACATAAGTGACGTTGCTTGGACGAAAAAGTTCGCACATCCTTCTGAAAAATTCAAAAAGGGGGATCATGTGCGTTCTGTGGTTTTAGGCATTGATAAGCTTTCTGAGAAGTTTTCTTTGGGTATCAAGCAATTAGAGCGTGATCCTTGGGAAAACATCAAATCCAGGTACCGCCAAGGTCAGGCTGTCGATGGTATTGTGACGAAGCTTACTGACTTCGGGGCTTTCGTTGAGCTTGAAGAAGGCATAGAGGGTTTGATCTATGTCAGCGAAATTGCGGATCACCGCATTGAAAAGCCTTCGGATGTTTTGAAGTCTGAAGACAAGATTCGGGCAGAGATTTTATCCATTGAGCCTAAGGAGCGACGCATTGGTCTTTCCATTAAGCAACTGGGTAGAACGGAAGATCGCGCTAATTACGATCGTTACGTAGGAGAGCGTTCTAAGAAGACCTCGATGGGGGATGTTTTAGGTGATCAACTGAAAGCTGCTTTAAAGAATGGGGGTAAGAAGGACTCTTAAGGAGACCTTCTTCTGGGATGATGGTTTGGGGTTCATGGCTTGCCTGAGCCTCCATCAATCGTAGTGTTGAGATTAGGTCTTACTGGATGTTTTGAGGTTTGAAGACAAGATTGGGGCAGAGATTTTACCCGTTGAGCTTAAGGAGCGACGCGTTGGTCTTTTCATTAAGCAACTGGGTAGATAGGTGAGCGTTCTAAGAAGACTTCGATTGGGGATGTCTTAGGCGATCAACTGAAAGCTGCTTTAATATGGGGGTAAGAAGGCCTCTTTAAGGGGCCTTCTTTTAGGATGATGGATTGGGGTTCATGGCTTGCCTGAGCCCCCATCAATCGTAGTGTTGAGATTAGGTCCTACTGGATGTTTTGAAGTTTGAAGAATGTTTTAGGCGATCAACTGAAAGCTGCTTTAAAGTATGGGGGGTAAGGAGGCCTTCTTTAAAAAGCATCAGAAGAAAGCAAAAGATGGCTGCCATAGATAATAGCTACCTGATGAAGATTTTGTTTGCTGATCCCCTGCCCAAGTCATATGCGTAACCCCTGGGGATAGGGGGTCCTTACGGCAATCCTCCCTTAATTTTGATAGCTTCCATCGCTGAATGGTTCTTTCGTCTATTTCTAGGAATGCTACAGGCCTTGCTTTGACGGGCCCCCTCTTTCGCATTCCTTCATAAGGTCTAAAATCGCGGTACGATCACTTAGCTCCTCTTCCTTTTTCTTCTCAAAGAAAATTCGCTTTTTTTTTGAGAACAAGCAACGCTGATAGTTCAGCTAAGGCCTTTTATTAAGATTTAATGTTCGAGTTGCTTAATTTTAGTGTCTCTTGCATCCTTAACGGGCTTCTTGTTCCATGGTAAAGCATTCTCCATGAGTGTGCGCCATTCCTCTATTTGAGTTGAATATAAGCCCTCTCGTCTGAGATAAAGCCCTCATTCTTCATCTTTTAAATTGGTAGTATCATTAACAGCCTTGATCTGAGTCTGAACACTGATCCTAGAGCTCTTTCTGTTGCTCCTGTCTGCCTTGCCTTGAGCTTCTGAGATCCATTTAGGCCCTGTTTCCGAGCAATACAAAAGCTTCTTCGCATATGGATATTATCGTTCTATCTTCTCTGTTCAGCATCTTTTCTACTCAAGTTTCTTTAAACTCTTTTGAATAAATTTTACGATTTTTGATGTCTCAAAACCCTATCTTCCCGCCCCCCTATTTTCAACACTTGGCACGATAACTGTCCTGAGACACGGGGCCCCCCGAGGAACGTCCGAAGATATCAAGAGTACAATGGATGTAATCAATCGATGGTATATGGGGTGGTCGAATGATTATCAGATGACCCAGTATCCATCGCAGTTAGCATCTATCGAAAAACAAGGCGAATCCTCTATGAGAATCTAGCAACGAGGGGAGTTCACGGTAGATGGCTGCAGGGACAGTATATTCCAACAAGCGGAGATTTGTCTCGTACCGGAGCGGTTGAAAGAGCTTACCCCAACGTCTGGTTTATCAATTGTGTAGGTCAAAAGACCCGGTCCTCGAACAGACTGCCGCATTGGTTTGCAGTGAACAAATGGATTAAATTCATATGAAGAGCCGGATACGTGACCGGTCAGTCCGGTTCCGTGGGAAGTCGGCCCTTTTATCTGGGGGCCACTTATCCGAGTAACTTTTTGATCCTGACTGGGGCAAGTTCTGTCCATGGAAAAGAACCAATATGCTTATTGGTGACATTTAAATCTTCAAGCCCCTGCATAGCAAGAATCTTGAGAAGCGCTTCAGTTTTGATCTTGTTGTTTGAGAGGTTTAAGTTTTTGAGTCCTGGCATTTGAATGATCATTGATACAGCCGGTGCAGCCGAGTCATCGATACGTTGATTTTCTAGAGTTAAGCTTTCCAGCTTGTCCCAGTAAGGAGTGTTCTTCAAGAATTGATCGACTAAGAGCGTATTTCCATCAACTTCTTTCACTTATTTTAGTGATAATTTCTTCAGATCTGGAGGTAGGCTTTTGAATAGTGCAGGATGTATTTTTGAATGCGAAATTTTCAATTTTTTAATCACGCCAAAGTCGTGATTTTGAAAAAAATTGGGAAGATCACTCTCTTGAATGGTCACGGAGGCAAGATCGAGTTGATCAGGTTGCATCTGTCCGGGGCTATGATGCATGGCACTGGCAAAAGAAGTGGAGCACAGAAAGGCTACCAGCGTAGACAGAGTAAATCTCAGCATTTGAATCTAACTACTTCAAAGAGATCCGTTAATCAACTTTTTTCCCAGATTTTTTTATTTTAGTGGAATGTAGATTATAATCATTTAAATAAATTTTTTTTAAATGATTGTTCGCCTGCGGTAGTTTCAGCATTTTAACTATTAGCATTGTAAAACAGCGGATGGTAACTTTTTTTGGTGGTGGAAGGATGTGCTTGATTTCTCAGTTTGCTGATCTACAGTGGATGTTTTGTCTAGACAAAAAACGAACAAAAGTAAGTTTAAATAGACATTATTCAATAATTTAAGCTAAATTGTTCCTTTTAAAATGAAAAGCATAGATGACTTCACGCTTTAGTCACGGGGTTTGCAGACGATGGCAGAGGCAAGGAGCATAATGGCAATTTGTCGTAGTTTCCCTGATTGTATTTTCATTGCAGTTAACGAGAGGTTTCAGGTGCTATTTTTTATTCTTCAAGAGACCAGATCTGTTCACAGTAGGGTTTTTTGTAGGTCTGATAGAGCTTGATGATCGGGTTCATAGCTTGCATGAAGCCTAGCATCCAGTTTCCGTGGAGTGTGCACAGCAGGTCTTGATTTTTTAAAGAGGGATTTTGGTGGGGGCAGATTCTGCGATGCAAGTGTACTTTTTTTTGGGTGGCTCTTTGGATGAAGAAGCCCTCTTGGTGAGGGTATCCTGCAAAGGGACTGTCGTACAGGGCAAAGAGCATCTCTCGGATGTCCTGGAGTTTTAAAATTTTTTGAGTGTTCAAATGCTCCCATCTTTTTTTGAAGAAAACTGCTCCCTCGCGGTAAATGGGGTACTTTTCTTCAAGACTTTGACATGCAATTTCCGACTGTAGGATCCAGATTTCACGTTCTAGTTGGTTTAATCTGGTATTTAAAGAGCGGTGCATGAGTAGGTTTTCTAATTTAAGTGCTTGAAAGAGTGTTTGTGATCGATCAAAATTCCAAGCTATGTTGACCTGGTGCAATGCCTGGAGGTTTTTCCACCAGTGTTCTTCTTCTGCATTCATGTTTCGTAGATGCCAAGGTCCGCTCACACATCCTATGCTAACTTGATTTTTGAAAAGAATGTTTTTTTTTAGAAAAGTTGACAAAGTTTGAGAAGTTCTTTGAGCTTTCCTAGTTCCTTTTGGTGATTTTGGTAGGATGCCAAAATTTCTGAAGCCGTAGCTTCTGCGACTTGAATTTGACGAGGTAATTTCACGTACTGTACTAATTCATTCCAGGTAGGGTGGACAATGCCTTCTAATTGTTCCCAGATCATGGGAATGAGTATGGGATTTTCTGAATGAATGCGTAAATGAAAACCGCTTTCTGTTGCTAAGAGAATAGAAAGGGGGTTCTCTGTGCGTTGGATGTTTCCGATAGGTAGATGAGGGGGCAGGCTTCCTGAAAGCTTGATTTTAGGATGTAAAGGAATGGAGACACAGTCTTCTTTAGGAATGAGATGAAAAAGTGCTTTCCAAGCAATCTGTCCATCTGGTTTTATCCAGGTTAAAAGTTGCTTGAGTTTCATTTCTTGATCATAAATGGATTTAGCTGTTTTCACGAAGAGCTGGGTGTGAATTTGAAAGTAATAGCTATCACTGGGTGGTAGCTTTTTCAAAGCTTCTTCTATCGGGTTGAGATTTGCCGAAAACTTCTCAAGGAGCAAATTCCAAGGATCTGGGAGAGGAAGGTGCTCTCGAGTGAGTCCTTCTGCTAAAGTCTTGGTGATAGGGATCCATTTGAGGATTTGTTGGCTTAAAACCCATCGTTCGCCTCTTCTTTCTGCGTGATGGTCTAGCCATTCTTGAACCCACGAGGAAGTGATATAAGCCATCATGGGAGCCATCCAGGATTCCTGGGGGAGTAAAATCATAAAACCAGAGCCTTCTGATTCTTTCTCCAAGCGTGGCAGGGGTTTAGCGACGAGCTTTCTTGTTCCTTGGTAGTCCGGCTTGATCCAGAATCCATAGAGAGATTCGTGTACTGACCACTTCTTGTCATGAGGTTCCGTTGATTCTGGGGTGGCTCGCACTGTAGCAAGGTTTGCCAGTGGTAGCGAAAGTGCTCTTAAGGTCTCAAGTTTTTCTATTAAATCTTGGGAAGTGGGGTTGGGCCATTTTTCTATCCACTCTTTTTGAGGGCTTGGGCTCATATGTGAGAGAATCTTCCAGGGGCCTCGAGGTTCAGAAAGAGAGAAAACATCTTCTAAAAACCACTCAAGTTCAATATGACTTCTGAGCTGTCCTTGGATGGTATTTTTGATGGGACGGTGTTTGATTTGAAACTGGGGGTCATTTTGCCTTTCGAAAATGTACATGTAACGGGGGTATAAAGGAAGTCTGGAAGGAAGACTATGGTGCATTTTCGAAAAATCCCACTCACATACCAATTTCGCTCGTTGCAATAAAAAAGAAAGGACTTCTGGGCCATCTTTTTCACTCAGAGCTTCTTCTCGCAACCAAAATAAAACCCCTTCTGATCGAAGCTTGCTGAGAGCTACGCAAGCCTGTAAAGCTCCTAAGCTCGTTCCTCCAGTGCGAAGGGATTTAAAGTAGGGCAGAAGATCTAAAAGCTCTCGAAATTTTTGAGCGTAAAGATTCCTGCTTTGAGTTCGAATGATCTGTTCTTCAAAAACAAAAGTTGCATCACAAGCTTGCATTTGAGTGATGTATGACAGAGTCGATGGTTTTTGGTTTTCTAATGGAAGTTGATTCCTCGTGTGAACTTCTAGCCCTGTTCCGATTGCCCAGTAAGGAGGTGCGCAGGGAGCATGCCAGACCTGCATGAGTTCCCCAAGCATCAATTGAAAAGCAGAAGCCTCTAGTCCTATCCAATTGAGTGCATCAGGAGCTTCTTGTGATACAGAGGTATCCCGAAGTGTCGGAGAAAAAATAATCTTATTTTGTTGAATCCAGGGTTTTTGGGCATGAGGATCGAATCCAAAAAGTTCCATTTGTTTCCAAAGAGATTTAAAAAATCGAGTATCATACCCACAGGGATCAGGTGATTCTGGTTGTGCTTTTTTAAGAAAATAGACCAATTGCAATAAAAACTGAGGTCCTTCTTCTAGAAGACTGAAGCTTTCTAGAACTTGGACGATTTTTTTTTGCATGCCTTTGCTTGGGTTGAACCAAGAGTAAAGATTGGGTTTGGTGATTTGCCAGCCTTCGCGCTCGGTAGGTAGGTAAGGTTTTAAAACGGTGCTCAATGCCCAGTTTAATCGACCTAAATCAGAACTATCCCAACGACGAATGCCTCGATCTGACCAGCTTTTGAGTACAAGCATCTGAGATAACGCGATGGAGGCGATTTCTTCTAAGTAGGTTTGAATGGCCTGGTTCTGGGCTTGGTTTTTGGGATCATTAATCCATTGTTTTAATTTATTTTTTTGTTCCCAGGGAGATAAAGTCGGTTCAGGTAAAGGACAAGAGCTGAGTTTTTCTAAGTACTGGACAATGGCCTGTCGGCGGCTTGGATTTAAAGCAAGTAAGTGGGAGAGATGGGTTTGAAGTTCTTCAATGAGCTCATGTATCAAAGAAGCAAAAGAAGAAAAGATGCCTGGAAGTGCATTGGAAAAAGCAAAAGCATCCGAACTGGGGTTGTTTTTCTTCTGGAAATTTAAAAGTTGACTCATGGTATCGTGCTCGGATGCCTTAACAAAGGGTGCTTGAGGTTGGATTTCATTGAGTAGTTCGGTAGGGTCTTTCATTGGAACCTATTTTTTCAAAGATCCTCCAAGGACCTGTGGTTAAGTGAGAAACGGAATCCTTCGTATCTTAAACGAATCTTAGTCTTTTGTCTTGTCTTTTTTTAGTGAAGCCAGATTTACGATTTAAATAATTTAATTTTTTGTATTCATCAATGGATCTCAAAAGGTTTTTTTTGGTTTTAGGAGAGTTTTTTTAGGAATTCTGAAACTTCAGCTGTTTTTCAGGTGAAAAAATTTTTGAGCAGATCGTTTGAAAGAGGGGGAGCTGAGAAGAGCAGGGCTTGAGGGAAGTGGAATTAGATGGGTAAGGAGATCAGGAAATGGAAACGGGCTATGTAAGGAGTTGGAGGCTCTGGAGACAGAGTGAAAGAAAGTCTTTATTTTTGACTTTATCGATTTATCTTTGTGTTTTTTAGGATCTTGTTGGATCAGAGTTTTTGTGCTGATTGTTTTGTTGTAGAGAGGACTTGCGTGATGGGGAAAGAGCTCTTTTTTTGAAGTTGTTTGTCCTTGTTGGAATGCTAAATTTCAACCTAGCGATTGTATGTGAGTTATTTTTTATTGAGTATTTTACGACATATGTCTCAATTTATTTATGATTGATGAGCTAGTTTTAATCTTTTTAAATTGACTTAAAAACAGATATTTATTTATTTTTGATGATCATTTATTGCTTGGAATTTTCTTGATTTTTCTTAGATATTTTTTTATTAAATATTTTTTAGATTTTATAAAAAAATTTACTCGTAATTTCAACACATTGAAAAATTAATAGAAAAAAAGTCTTTTTCGAGTGATTGTTTTTTTGAGTATGAAAGTTGCATTTCATAAGATTGTGAAGAGATTTTCAAGATTTTCTTTTTTTGTGGTACTACTTATTTTTTTTCTCAAGCCTTATCCCGCAAATGCTTGTTTTGAAGCTTTGTTTGGAAGAAGAAGTTTTGATGGATTTCGCTCTCTTTTTGAAAATTTTTGTTCCATTAATTTTTTTAGTAGGATCTCAAATAAGTTAAAAAAAATGACCAAAAAAGAGCCGAAAGAGTCCTTGAATATATACAGCCAAAGGGCGAGACAATTAGCAAAACAGCATGATGAAGTGATACAAGCGTTGGGAGAATGGAATCAGAAGAAACTAGTAGCTGAGAATAGATTAAATTTAGAAAAAAATATTTTAATACTACAGATTCTAGAAAAGCACAGAAGAAATAATCCATCGCCTCTTGATGGGCTTGACATTAAACTACTTGAGTCGATGAAGCTGCATCTAGAACAAGAGATGGATGAACTACTTGATAGTAATGACTACACGCTGCTCGCACCGCCTAAACCGTACCAAGGTTATACTCGAGGCGGTTCCAGGGAAATGAGAGCAGCCTTTACAAACAAGGGCTTGTTTTATATATCACCTAGTGCCAGATAAAAAGGTCGAACGTACTTTGGACTGCTTGATAAACCCGACGGGGAATGAAGCG
>TBL_comb47_HYPODRAFT_10006140_pt1 | contig 13062 bp, 16 predicted proteins | sample TroBogypolimnion_40_FD_10682 | JGI IMG/M metagenome (IMG submission 10682)
CCGCAAGCGTAAGCGTTGGAACCGAATCAGGTTGGCTCACGCTGAAGTTGTCCATGTTAGTAACACCAGTGTTGCCGCTTAGCCGCACTGCCGCATAGAGCTTTGCAGCACTGGCGTAAATCTGGGAATCGGTGAAAGTTTGGGTATTCGTGACAATCCCGGTTCCCACCACACCGGTGCTGTCGCTATTAAACAGCTGCAGCACAACTGTAAACGAGCCTGCAGCCGCGTTTGAGATGATGATGCCTCTCAGAAAATACCAGTTGCCAGTGACTAATGTAGCTGTGGGCGCCGGTCCCTGCGCAGTCGCCGAATTTTGCACGCCACCGGCGGTGTAGCGGACGTCCAATGTTTCAAGATTATTAAAGCGACCGCCAACGCTATCGGAAGTGTTTAGGGCTCCGGTTAAATTCGTCAACAAACCGATTTGCGGAGAGCCGGCCTGCCCAGAAGTCCCCCGCTGGAAGAAAACATCAATGGTAGCCGGACCGGCGGCGAGATTGATAGGGACATTCGTGCGAATCATCGTGCCATCGCCAGTTGCCTGAAAACTTTTGGAACCACCCAACCCGCCATTCGTGATCACGAAAGTAGTTCCACCCGTAGCAAATGAGTAATTCGCCTTGTATGTGGCATCCGCAGTTCCATTGGCGTAGCTGTCAAAATTATCCGAGAACAGCACGGCAGCTGGGAGCGAACTGGAAATTGCGCCGACGAATCCCAGGGTGAGGAACAGCCATTTGCCCCGAAGCAATCGATTGAGAGAAATGACTGACGTATTCATTCATTATGACTTGCGATTGTGTTGGCAGCTTGGATTATTATTTGCATTTCTCCTCTTTAAACCAAAGCTTCCATCCACCGACGGGCGTAGCGATCGAACGCGGTTGATGCCTCGCGTCAAAGCTAGAGGGTTGGTGGAAGGAGGAGCCGCGCCAAGCGGCTCCTCCCCCAATACGTCTCAATATTTGAGGCGGTAAAACACCGTCGGGTTGGCCGGATTCACATTGTTTGTGTATGGCGGCGTGGCCCCGGTGATCGTGCTCCAGTTCGTGCCTAAACCGCTATTCAAATTGTTGGTCTGCGACTGCAACAGCCAGCCCTGACCTGCCGGCCAGTTTAGAATCAATTTACCACCGCTGACCGTATAAGTGATGTTGGTCGGAGTCGGACTAGCCGAGGCAGGCAAAGCGGTGATGCGGAGGTTGTCAATTCCCACAGGATTGTTGCCGCCAACAGGACCGAAGCAGCTAACAAATCCAAGGTATCCCTGGCCTGCAGTGAGTTGACCAAGCGTTGCGGTGCCCAGCAGGACGCCATTCTGATAGTAAGCAGCCTTGCTACCGCCGCTGCCGAAAGCCGAACCCGTTCCGTTCGTGTCTGAAAGAATGACCTTAAAGGGCACAAGGATATTGTCGGCAATGCTGGCGCCGTATGCGCCGTTCGCTTCGACACCATGGTCAAAAATGGTCGTTGTGCCGTCATTGTGGATCTGGAAGGCGAAGGCGGCATTGGTGGGATCGTAGTCATCGGCAAGGTTGCCAACGATAAAGGTGTTCGTGTTAGCTTGACCAAAATTATTAAATATTACGGACCACCTGATCTCGAGGGGGGCGCCATTGGTGGAAAAATCGTATTCAACCCTGACTCCGGCGTCCAAGAGGAGTATCAGCGCATTGGTATCTGCGGGTATCGAGGCCCTATCGCCCACTCGCTGTTTGTAGGCTTGTGCTCCCGTATATCGCCCCTGATAAGGCAGGGGGAACAATGAGCCAGTTTGGCGTCCCGGACTATTAGTATTCTCGGCATCCAACACATAAACCGGGAGCGGATTATCAACGGATATCGTGTAGTCGTCAGTGAATAGAATGGTGGAACCGGTCGGGTAAACCGTGCTGGCAGCTGTGGCAATGGTCTTGGAGTCGCCGCCACCGGCAACGGTGATGCTTCCGGAATAGGTTCCAGCCGGCGTCGTGGCTGCCAGCCGCACATAAACACTCGTGCCGGCCAAGGTGGCGCTGCTGTAAGGAATCAACACATGATTGGTGCTGTATGCGGAATCATTGGTGCGAGACACTTCAAATCCAGCCGGCGGCGTGACGGTCAAATTGCCGGGCGCACCCGTCAGGTTGACACCGGAAATAGTAAAACTGTTAGAGCTTGAAGCTGTGCCCGCAATGGTGAACAAAGGGTCTAAAGCGCCCGCGATCGCGATGGTTGCCGAAGGCGGCGGAGTTTGGCTGACGCTGAAGTTGTCCAGGTTGGGATTAGCTACAGTATTCCGAAATGCGGCATAGGTCGTCGATTGGTTATAATAGCTTGGGTTGGAGAGTGCCGAATTGGTGAATGCGCGCACCAAGGTTCCCACCACGCCGCTGGTGTCGCTGTTGTAGATAGCAATCGTGTTACTAAACACCCCACTAGAAGCTGTTTGGGAAATGGTAAACCTCATCAGATACCAGTAATTATTCGTCAAGAAGGTATCCACGATTACAGTGTCGCTACCGGCGCCAGCCCCTTGTGCACGGAGTTCTAAAACATTACCTCCCCCAATCCGGGCGCTAAGGTCGGATGACCCGTTAAAAGCACCACTGGTTGTATTCACCAATCCGATCTGTGGTCGGGCAGCACCTGATCCGAATGGTCCACCCCACTGGAAGTAGAGGTCCATGGTGATGGCACCCAAACCCGTATTGATGACATTAGTTCTGACCGCAGTCGCGGTGGTGGTCTGAACGCTTTGAGACCCCCCTAGACCACCGGTAGCGCCAATCACAACCGAACCGGCAGACAAATTGTAAACACCCGCAAACGCCGTTGCGTCGGCGTAGCTGTTAAAATTATCCGAGAACAGCACGGCGGCTCGGAGCGGAACTGCGAGCGCGCAGAGGAGCCCCAAGGCAAGGAACAACCATTTGCCCCGGTGGCTTTTAGCGATCGATGTGCGTAATGAGTTCATAACAGTTTTGGTTTTGTGCTGGTGGATGGTTTTAATTTATTACGTTGTCAATATCAGCCAAAACTCATTTTGCGATGGCACGTTTTTGGCGTAACGCATCTTGTTCCGAATGGGCTTGGCTTCAGGACAACATTACACACATCATGTTTATAAACCACCTAGCCATTTGGCTAGGGGAGGAAATCGAAGCCTAGTTAGAGAGAGTTTTTGGAAAGATAAGCACCTAGGCACCTCAGGTCTCCAGATGAATGATGCCTTGCCGAACAGCCTCGATGGCCGCCTGGGTGCGGTCCAAAACGCCCAGCTTGGTCAGCATATTGGCAATATGCATTTTCACCGTCGCTTCGGAAATTTTCAGGCTAGCGATAATTTCCTTGTTGCTGCGCCCAGCGACGATTTCCCTAAGAACTTGAAATTCCCTCGGTGAAAGACTATGCCGCTTGCGGCGGGCATTGAGCTTGGCCGCGATCGGCGGCGGAAAATAGGTGTCACCGCTGACGAGATGCCTTAACGCAGACAGAAGTTCTGCGACATCGGCTGATTTTGAAACATATCCTCGGGCACCAGCCTCAACGGATCGCCAAATGTCTTCTTCCCCCTCATACATGCTGTGCAGCAAAACTTTTACATCTGGATGCAAAGCGAGCAAGCGACTGGTGATTGACGCGCCATCCGCGCCGGGCATTTGGAAGTCCATGACGACCACATCAGGATGACATTGCGGATAAATCGCCAAAGCTTCCTCACAGTTACCGGCCTGACCGACCACCTTGAAATCGGTTTCCCCGTTGAAGGCTTCGACCAAGCCCAACCGGATCATCACATGATCGTCAACAATCAAAACGCGAGCCCTTTTTTTCATATTTACGATTCTTTCGGACCATTTTGCCTGGCCAATAAAGTTGGTGTTATTAGGGCGACTTTGGTGCCAGCGCCTGGACGGCTTTCAATGATGAGCCGGGCGTGCTGATGATTGGCTCGTTCTTGCATTCCCAGTAAACCGAAGTGCCCGCGCGGTGGCGAGCTGGCCGCATCAAAACCACATCCGTCATCTTGAATCGAAAGGGTCACGGAATCTGGCCTGTAGTCCAAGGTGATTTCAATCTTGCTGGGTGACGCGTGGTGAATGGCGTTGGTGACCGCTTCCTGCGCCACCCGGAACAGATCACTTTCGAGCCGCGCATCGAGTCGAGCGACTGAACCCTGCTCCCTGAGCATCAGCTTGATATTCGCCTCGGTCGCGGCTGGGACAAGCAATTCTTGGATTGCCCTGGGTAATCCGCCTTGTTCCAGCGCGACGCTGCGCAAATCCCGGATGGAAGTGCGCGCTTCCGCGCGACAATGCCGGATCATTTCCTGGGCCAGCGTGAGCGCCGAATCAGCTTGCGCGGTATCCTGACTTAACCGACGGCGGGCATTGCTGATTTGGATGGCGACACCGCCCATCTCTTGCTCGATGCTATCATGCAACTCCCGGGCGATGCGTTGTCGCTCATGCAGCGTGGCTTCGCGTTGAATTTGGCCGCTAATGACTTTAGTCTGGGCAGCCACCTGCCGGCGCAAGCTCAGAATCCAGCCCACACCCAGAATTCCGAAACCAATCGCAACTGCCATCACGGTCAACGATCTTTGCGGCGTCCACCATGAAGGTCGACTAACGACTATCAAATCTCGCGGACTTGTGACATGAAGACGAAAACCATCCACCCATGCCGGTAGGGCTAGCGCGTGCGAAGTGGTAAGCTCACAAGTGCCGACAATATTGATTGCGCATCCCGGCACAAGATCGGGAGGCAATAAAAAACGTTTTGGCAATATTGCCTCAAAAAAACGATTCTGCACCTGACAATGCATCACCATTCCCTCCGGAGTTTCCTGAGCGCCCAGATACGTGGCCTTGGTGATTTTTACCAATTCGGCCTGCAAACTGGGTAGATTGGTAATCGCCGTCACCATGTCAACGGGTTCTGGCAGTTCCCCGGAATGCAACGTAATCACTTCGCGGGCACGCACTACCGGACGGAACGGAGCAATTGTGGCATAACCCACCACTTCCACATGATCGCCCAACTGGTTGGTCTTGCCCCCCGCCAACAGCACGCGCAGGCTGCCACCTTCGCCACGCAGGCAGAGTTCGTTCTTGGCCGCATAGGTGACGATGCCACGCACGCGCACCATATTCGCGTAAGCAGTGTCGGAACGCAACAAGTCGGCCACTGCCAACATTACCGGAGCGTTCGTCCCCTGCTGTTCGTCCATGGCATGGATAAATTTAAGTGACGGCACATAAAAAAAGCGTCCGGTCGTCTGTCGTTGCTGGTTGAACACCGTTGCCGCGACTCCTTCAAAAGTAACCTGCCGCATCATCAGAGACTGCACGGCGGCGATATTACCTTCGTTTGATTGCATAACCACCTTGAACGTCCAACCGTAGAGTTCAAGCGTCATCACCAACTGGTCGATGGGATCCATTTCGGCGCTGACGACGACACCGGTTACTTTCACCCATTGACAATCCAACTCAGGAGAAAAAAGATTCTCCGGTGTTACCACCGTAGCCTGAGGCAACTCCACGCTGCCCCTATTGGTTATCGACAAGCAAAGCAACCTTGGAAAGTATTCTCCCGGGTCTGTCATAGCTTTGAGCCGAACCCGGTCTCCAGCATGCAAAACCATGTTGCATTGTATCAACGTTGGGATGCTGACGTAAACGCCTTCGGTTTGGTCGTGGATAAAAAACCCGCTGGGCAGCATCGCATATGTTACCGTCGCTTCAACTTCAATGATACTTCGTTGAGCGGCTTGGACTGAGGTTAATTCTCGCACAGATTTGACTGATGTGAGCGCCTCCTGCGCGGATGCAGAGGCCACGACAGCCAAGATGATGACAGCTATCGCGCGGAATTGCGTCGATGACATCCGCTAGTGATACCGGCTAACCTCGCGGCAAGGAAGTGAAAACTGTTGATGCCAACCTGAAAAATTCGCCGTTATAATCCTAATTATAGTTCTGCCCATCGTATGTGGGCAGGATGAAACTGACTGCTATAAGGTAGTCAATTAATGCGGCGCACACGCCATCGTGCGCGCCGCATTTGGCAAATCCAAGCCGGACTCAACCTTGTTCTACCCCGTTATATTTTTTGGCTTCCGAGGATACACATCCGATGTTTTGAAGGGCGGATTGGCGATCAGGAATTGCCGCACTTGGGAAAGGAATAAAAATCTTCCTTGAATACCCATATGCGTTTTGATGGCCGACATCCAGCTCTCACCCCACGGCTTGCCAAACCACCCCGTGCCGCCGCATTTGTCACACCCACGGCTGTGGCAATAGCCGCATTCCCGGCAGCCAGCCAACAAATGCCGGGCGCGTTTGGAATTCACTGGGTTCTCGTTCTTGACGCTTACGCGCTGTTTGGCTGGTGGGACTGCGGCCGCTCTGTTCACCGTAGCGCCAGCCGCCGCGATCACATTGAAAGAGGCGATGCTGACCGGCGGCAGCAGCGCGGGCACCTGAGTCATCAGTCGTTGGGAGAATGAACTCACAGCAACACAACTCAATGCAAACCTCCGGCGGCACATCGAAATAATTGAGCAGAAACGGCCTAGTTGATATGAGATCTGGCTGTTCCATCAAGCCCGAAATATTAAGGCGATAATTGTTTAGGTTCACCGCTCCGAACTCCCGTGCCACGCCCGTCCCGGTGGAGTTAAGGCACCGACTCGATCGCCGCGAACGCCGATCTTGTTTTGATGCCCATTAACCTTTTGATGGCAGACATTCGGCTGTGTGCGAATCGCCTTCGGGAAAAATGGAGCGGGCGACGGCGAGCAAATCTTGGATCGGTAAAACTTCGGGCAACCGTTCGACATGCGCGATCCGCCCGTCAAACTGTGAACCGTTCCAGCCGGTCAACTCTTCCGTTTTCTTTTGGGCGGCGAAAAATTGCGGGGTGGTGATGATGGCGGCGGCAATCTTGCTGTTTGCCAGTGCCGTCATGATCCAATTCACGCGCGACGGCATCGCGTAGCGTTGCCAGTTCTGCGGGAAGCAATAATGCGCCTCATCAAATAACAGCGCCAAATCCCCATTGGACAAGGTTTCTTCGATGCGTAAGCGCAATTCGGCGGCTTTCAATTGCAGCGACGAACTCACCCCCAGCGCCTTGGCGATGGCGCGAAAGAATGAAACATCATCCGAGCTGCAAGGCACGGCCACAAACCGAACCAGGCCGGCGCTGCGCTGGCAGTAATCCTCAGCCGAAAAGCTTTTACCGATCCGGGCCGGGCCATCAATCAAAGTCAGGCACCGCGATTGCCGGGTGAAATCCAGAGCATCGGCGATGCGCCGGCCAACGGTGGTTTGGGCAACGCTGGGGAGGTTTGAAGCCATTGCGCGCGGTAGTCTGCGACAGTGCGCAGCAATTCAGGCGAATCAAATTTTGGATTCAGACACAACTCGAAAAGGGTTTTCTCCCTGGCATCACCGAAATGAGCGCACAGGCCGCCGGGCTGCCATGACAGCCATTGCAGAAACCAGATCGTTGCGCGGGTGCCGGCATCTTCAATTTGAGCGCAACGCTTCGCCACGAGGTTGGCCAGCAAGCCGGATGCGTAAGCCGATGCGAACCGCTCTTGCCTGAGCGGTGTGCCTGGCTTGGCTGTGCGGGTGCTGCTCATACGGGTTGCCAGCGTAAATCTTTCAGGTTCGATTCCATTTCAGCAAGGGCGGCACTGCGCGCTGCGCGTCTGGCATTGCGATCCTCTTTGGATTCCATCGGCACTGTCTGCCGAGTAAAGGTTTGCTCGCCCTTTGTTTTGGCATCGCTGCGCGCCTGGGCTTTCACGCGGGCCGGCGCATCGGCGACGGTGGCGCGGAATGGTGCCGTGTAAGTTGCCTTCAAATCGGAATAATGCTGGCGCAATTGCTTCATGTGCGTGCGGTGCGGTTCGCTGGCATCGGCGAACATCTGCCAGTCTGACGGCGTTTGGGCATTGGAGGGGGCCATCGGAACGCGCTTGACTGGAATAAATTTTGATTCCTTCAAATCTGTGACAATCCCGGTTTCAGGATTACCAGGATCGAACCAGACTTTCACGGTCTGCCCGATCATGGCAGCAGCTCGCCGGCTATGCCGATCTGAACCGCACATCTTCCAGGCTGGCCGGCATGACAGCGCTGGCGCAGCGTGCGCGGTGGTTGGCAGGGCAGCAGGGCCGCGCAGAGGCCACGCCTGCCGATCTTCGCAGCGCCTTGCGGGAAGGTTTTGCGGGCGCTGCCGTTTACGCTCCGCGCCCGGATCGCCAGGCACCCGCGAACGCATCGCGCAGCGCCGGCACGCGGCAAATTTTTACCAGGTTGCAGACAACTGAGGACTTGGTTATGCAGTAGGAATTAGTTGAAGTAATTACGAAACGCCCTTGTGAAAGAGGCGCGTTTTCTCGCTGTCAAATTGGGCAAATAAAATCACCCATTTTTGACAAATAGGCATCGAACTTTTGACAAGTATCCGATGCCGTTACATCGTTGAGGAGGCATAGGATACTTGTCAAATCCTTGAACGTGGGTTAATAGGCTTGAATAGGCTTTAAACACCTTGATTTAATTGGGGGTTTTGCAGACAGCGCCTTGAAATCAGCGACGCCTATTTGTCAAAATTCCAACGTCGCGCCCGATGCTTGAACCCCAATGAAATCAAGCCTTTGACATTTAGCCTGTGCAAAAGTGACAAGCCCGATCCGGCTCAAAACACCGAAAACGTAAAGAATCTCGACAAGTCGCTAAATTCGGCAGACCGGTCTAGTTTGAATAAGTTCGATTAATCTCCATTGCGCCCACGCGCCGGCCTGCCAGAAATTTCACCAGGCTTTCCCGATCCAGCTTGCAGGCCGCCTCGACGCCATACTTTGCCCGCGCTGGGGTGATGACTTTTATTTGGCCGGCGCTGATGAAGTCAGCCAGGGAGGTTCGGTGAATACCAAACAGCCTGGTGATCTCGCTCGAAAAGAGGTGTCGGTTCGGAAGGATGTCAGCCAGGACAGCGATGGCCGCGACGTTCGCGCCGCTGGATCGCCCGCCCGTCGCGAGGTGGTCGCAGACGGAACCCCGCCAGACGCGCAAGGATCGTTTGTGGGCCGCCGGCTCGGCTAGGTCGAAGGCCCACGCCAGCGCGCCAGACTCGCACGCTTGCATTACGCGGAATGCGTCCATGTGGAGCAACCAACCAACGGCGGAAACTTGAAGCAACGGCTGGCGTTTGGAAAAATCGATTTCAACCATTGATTCAATCACATCGGGAAGAATGGCTCACCGGAAGGATTTCACTAGCGCACCGTGCAGAAAAAAAAACGCCGGCCTGCGCAAACACAGGCCGGCGGTGATGCTATCCGGTTCAGTTCCTCAAATATCGATCATCTGATCCCACCAAGGCCAACTCTCTGCTTCGCATTCCTGTTTTACGAAGAATCTCTGCCTCCGCAACAAGTCGAGCCTTTACATAGCTAACGGCCCAATATTTAAAAACCCCGCGCAAATCAACGCCGGCTGCCTTCGCGAGTGATTTAAGCTCTTTCAGCTCATATCCTGCCATGCTTACCATGTAAAAACTCTTGGTAGTTTTCTTAACTGGTGCCGGCTCGGTGTGGCGATTTCTGAATTTCATAATTGCTTTAGTTCAGCCGAGATTGCCTTGGCGATTATCATGTGCGCATCTGCGAGCCGACCAGCGACAGAATCAGTTAGTAAAGCAGCCCCGACCGGGATTCGTTGATCTGGTGCCATTGGTCCGCCAATGTAATCAAGCTGATCTGCGAATAATCGCAAAAGCCCTATGGCTTCATTATGTGCATTTTCCAACTCTCGCAGATGTATTGGAATGTCGGATGGGGGTTGCGGAATTGCTGGTTTTGTGGCAGCGTTTTTGCGGACTCGATTTTTTGATTTCATGACTTGATTCAGGGAATTGGGTCTTCGCTCTGGCAGTGCTAGAAACACCGCCAGGGCTTTTTTATTGACGCTCTTGCTGCTCGACCCATTTGAGCAACCGAAGCGTTATTTCTCCGCCCGGCTCCTGTTTGCCGGACAGCCAATCCGTCACGCACTGGCGATGGACTCCCAGCCAGGCGGCCAATTTAGTTTTCTGCCCGCGCTCACTCGTGACACGCTTTAGACGTTGAATTAATTTTGGCAAGACGGGTTGCACGGCGGCATTTGTAAGTGTTTCCGCTTTGTTTGTCAACTGCTCATTTCTCGCATTCTTTCCTAGCAGAGCAAATGCCGCACCCAACCTTTCCGAGAATCCAGAGGTGTGGCAATCATCCAGCCATTTGGCATATGCGTCCACTGAGTCAAAGCCCATGCGTTTAATTAAAGCCTTCAACTTATCAGCAGAAATATCATTCACTGGTGTTTTCAAATCATCAATAGAGACAGGCTTTACATCAAATTCCTCAAGAAACCACGCAATCGGTTTTTCGAGCGCAAGAGAAATTCTGTAAAGCTCTCCACTTCCTGGCAAAGTTCCGTGTAGCCAGTTGAAAACAGCGGATTGAGCGACGCCCACTATCGCACCTAGCGATTTCTGGGTATGCCCGCGATCCTTCATCGCCGCCCGAAGTCGCGCCGCAAACAAATCTTTCAACTGTTTTTCTTGTGTTGACAAAATCAGAATAGTGATTCAGAGTGTCGCCGTGACTGCGACAAGTCAAAGCACGGTGAAGAAGCGCGCCCATCAAATCAAGGGGATTGTGAGCGCGGCGCGCGCGCTTTCCGTGAGTCGCCAGCATCTCTGGGCCGTTATCCGTGGGAAGCGTTTATCTCCCAGCCTGCTCTCACGCTGGAAGGACTGGAAGAAATGCCAATAATCAACAACGCAGAAAAGCGCCGCCGCGCTGCTGTTGCCCGTCGCAATGCGACGGAATTAAACTTTTTTGTTCGCCAGGCATCACGAATCGAGACAGCAAAAACAGCCGTGCCGGAAAATCCCCAGCCTGCCGACCCCCCCAAATCCAAATGAACCAGCCGAAGCGCCTATTCCAGATGTTTCGCGATGCCAAGCGGCAGGGCCGTTTGTGCGCGGTTCTCTGGTGTGTGCGCTGGCAACTGCTGTCCTTTTCCATCGCGTGCGTGATCCTTTCGCCAGTGATTTTGTTTTGCCTGCTGCTCTGGCTGATTCTCTTTACCGTCCGAAAAATACTAACCTCAACCGCATAGAAATATGAAACTCGCCTCGCTGAAACGTCTCCTTACTTTCGCGGATTCTCCGCGTGGATTCTCGCAACCTTTCGACCTTCGCCACATCGCCCGGAATAGTCCGGTAAATCAGGACATTGGTTCAATTTTAATCACCATGCCCGCCGTTCCTTTGCATCAGGATGATGAAAGTTTCATCAATATATTTCTCGAAGCGAGCGATGAAGGAGTTGATTATTTTCCGGTTCCTGACCGTCGCAGTAATGCCGTGGGGGTTTTGATTCCCGGCGCTCGTGGCGGAATCGATGAGCAGTTGATTGGACTGTCCGTCCCGGCGGATGCGCCGCGCTTCGTTCGGGTTTCCTATTCGGCTCCCCGCTCCCTCGAAATTCCCAATGTCGAGTGTTCGCTGGTGCTGTCTAACCGGGATTACGACTCAGTATTGAAGTCCACAGATGAAATCGAAAAACTGAATCAGGAATACGAAGAACGGAAAGCCACCTTGGAGGCCGATGCCGGCACCTGCAATCAATTCATTCAACTGAAAGGCCGGCTGGCTGAGGCCCACCGTGAATTTGATTTCATAAAGAATCAAGTGGAAGTGTGGCCAACTACTGCCAGTTTGGATATTACCGCCGACATTTTACTGTCCGATGTGAGCAAACTTGAAAAAGTGGGCGAACAATTTGCCGCCCGCGCCGCCATCAAAGAAAATGGCCCGGCTATTATCCAGGCGATCAAGGCGAAGACCATCGACCAAGCCACGGAAGCTCTTAAAACCTTCACCGAAGCGCACCGCGCGACTTTGAAGAAACACGATTTGCTCTGACCGGGTATGGCTCGCCACTCTAAAACAATTTTGCATATCGACCGGCTCCATGAAGATGTTCGTGGCGAGCGAACCTCGGTCAGTCAATGCACACAAGCGGCGGCGCGGTCTCACGGCAGCGCCGCCGCCTTTCAATTGTTGGTTGCAACGACAAAATCCAGCCATGAGCGACTATTACCCCAAGTGTGCGCCGGACGTGCAATGCCCGCATTGCAATCCGCAGCGCAATGCCAATGAGCAAAGCTCATTGGCTGCGATGCCGGGTTCGGCGTCATGGCGTGTATGTCCAAAATGCGGAACAACTAAAATGGGCGAGATGCACCGGAGCGGCATCTACATACCCGGATGCGAGCATGACAGCAAGGAACGCCGCGTATATCAACTGCTCAAAGAAATCGAAGAACACTGCCCATGTGGTGCGCGTCCGGAAAGCCTAAACACTCACTCTCATGTATGCGGGTGTCCAGTCGAACTGGCTCTGCGAATGATGACGCCGAACTCCGGTTATATGCCGGGGCGGCGGTTCGCTAATTCATGGGCGAGCCGCCGCCAACATTTTTTAAATATATGGGAACTTTAATCAATCCAGTCGGCGGCGCGATCCGCCTGGTCGGACTGCGCAGCACTGGCTTTAAGCTGGTTCAGGCCGGCCCCAGTGCGCCCAAAGTATCAGGCCGCGAACGCTTCATGGCCGCCCAGGAAGCCGCCAACCGGAACGAGCCAAAGCCAACCGGCTCATTGGTTGCGCTGGCCGCGCCGGCCAATTCAACCTTAAAAGGCCGCGAACGCTTCATTGCGGCACAGGATCGGATTAACGGCTTCGATGAAGTTAAGCGCAAACTGGATTCAATCGAACACAAGTTGGGAATCCGCCCAACCGGCTGAACGACCCACGCACCTCCATGCGTAACACACTAGAAATTTTCAACGGTTGCCGGGTTGCCGTCTATCGGCTGACCATCGCCCAGGAAGTAAAACGGCTGATTGCCGGCGGCTATTCTATCCGTATGGCGGCTTACGCGCTGAGAATGCCCGTTTCAACCGTCTGGAATTACTACACGCGCGCCCAGCGCGAGGGGC
>TBL_comb47_HYPODRAFT_10006141_pt1 | contig 13061 bp, 7 predicted proteins | sample TroBogypolimnion_40_FD_10682 | JGI IMG/M metagenome (IMG submission 10682)
TAAACTAATACCAAAAAACTGGAATCTACAGGGGCAGTCATTAGTAGATGGTCAATCTAATGAAACAGTATCAACTGGTACTATAGTAAAATTCACCCACGATATCTGGAATACTAGTCAAAATCCTATGACCACCGTATTCAATAGTCGCGTATGGTGGGCATCGGGGTCCGGTTCTGTAGTTTGGTCATCTGGCTGGGGCGGCAATAACCCCAGTGATCCTTTGCCTTCAACATTTAACGGTCATTCTGCGCTTAATGTCAACCAACACATAACCTACATCAGGAAAAATCAGTTCACGATTCCATCAACCGCTAAACCCGGTGACAGGTTTTGCCAAGAAATATCATTCACTTGGCCAAACAACAGTGGTCCTACACCTGAGGGTAATTCTTTGCCGGCTTGCGCAACTGTTGCTTCAGGTTACACACTGACTCCTTCCGTGAATCCAATTAAACCTCATGTTGCCGATATCGGTTCGCCGTTAACTGTGACTACAGATGTAAAGAATTACGGCCCTATTAACAGTGATCTAACGAACGTAGTATTATACAGAACTGTCAATCATGGTTCGTGGGTTCCTATCCCTGAACCCTCCCAGATATTCAATTATGGCGATAACTCGGGGCCTAGTTATACCGACAACGCCACAGCCGGCCTCTCAGTTGGTGACCAGGTTTGTTTCAAACTTTCGGTTAACCCGCATAGTAGTTCTGATAATACGATCATTTATTCCACCGAACAATGTGCCTTCATCGGTAAATCCCCTAAAACCCAAGTCCTAGGTGGCGACCTAATTGTTGGGGGGGATGTTAATACCAGCTTCTCGCAAATCGGCAACACATACTATGGTAGTTGGGCTGAGTACGGCATTATTGCCAGTGGCGGCATATCTGGTGCTGCTTCCGGTGCTGCCTTTGCCGGTCCGGGTGGGCTGTCAACCTATAGCCCTAATAACCCCGTTACCTCCAGCCAGCTTAGTTTTGCCAATACGCCTCCCTTCATCAATTGTTCGAAAATTCAGCCAGATGTTACTCCTACGGGCGGTTGCTACAAGTCCGATGTCGTAACACCAAACATAGCCGCCAGTTTCCCAGTAACTAATAGCACACCATTAACTTCAAGTTTTGATTTAAGCAACTTATCCTCTGGCACTTATACCGCTAGTGGCACCATAACAATTACAGGCGGGAATATTTTAGCCGGTACGTCAATAATTATTAACGCTCCAACCGCTACTGTAAAAATTACAGGCAACATTACCTATGATACTAGCACCCCACTAAGCTCAATTAGCAACATTCCGCAAGTCGTGATTATTGCTAAAAACATTTATATTTACGACTTCGTAAGTTCTACTATTACCGTTAATCATATTGACGCCTGGCTGATTGCCCAAGGTCAAAACGGAGCCACCGATGGAGTTATTAATACCTGCTTCGATGTTGCCCCGGGCGCCAACCTTTCAGCCGGTCTTTGCAAAGACGTACTTACCGTTAACGGCCCGGTCATGACCGACAATCTGTACCTACGCCGAACCGCCGGTTCCGGCACCAGTGCAAGCAGTGGCGACCCAGCCGAAGTCTTTAACCTACCGGCCAGTGCCTACTTATGGTCAATGTACCAAGCATCTTCGTCAAAAAGCAATGTCCAAACAGTTTACGGCACTGAGATGCCACCTAGGTATTAAAAAGTAATTTACCTATTCATTCTCGTATTATGATATTATTATGGTTAGTTAAACATAAGGAATATCATTCATGGGTTATAATGATCAACTAGATAAGCCAAAATCAAAATTTCCTAAATTTTTTAATCGTAAAAAATTGCTGATTGCAATTGGCGTCGTAATTCTTTTATTGGTAATATCTGTAGTTGTTTGGGTGGTTTGGTGGAATTATTCCACGGTAGCGACCGTAAATGGCCAAAAAATATCGCGTCAAGAATATAATACCGAAAAAACTCAGATGGAAAAGTTTTATAAATACAATAAAGATAATAATAGCTTAAAGAATCTTGATCAAATTACAATGGATCAGCTGACCGAAGAGACAATTATTAAAGTCGAATCTCAAAAGCGAGGCATACAAGTTTCAGCTGATGAAATTGATGTTGAATATCAAAAATTAGTCAAACAATATAAAAGTGAGGCAGAATTTACCCAAACAATAAAATCTGCCTATGACTATACACCAAAATTGGTAAAAAATGCCATAGAAATACGCCTATTAAAATCTAAACTACAGCTTGAGGTGTTGAAAGGTTACGATGTAACAGGATATTTAGTCAGATATGATTTAGATACGAAAGGGTTAAGTGAAAATCCATCGTCTAAAGGTGCTATCGATGCCGCCTACGCTCGACTCCAACAAGGCTCAACTATGGAAAAGTTAATAACTGACCCAATTTGTCAGCCCAGAATATGCGACACTGCATCCATTGGTCAAGTCAACGGAGTTACGGCTACCAACATATTTTTTGCCAGCAAAGGCGAGGATTATGCTGCAATTTCTAAACTTACTAAGGTTGGTGAAATAACCGGAGTTGTGAAATCTAGCGGCGGCTATTATGCAATTTATCGGGCAGATAAGATAAGTGGGGGTAAGTTTGATACCTGGGATGAGTTTATTAAAGATTATAAAAGTCATTATGTATCATATGGTATTGTCACAAAAATCTCTGCAGGGTATAAACAGCTTGCTGATATGTTGTCGGAATTATTTAACTTTAACACAGTCGCACTAGCAGTCAGTGCAACCAGTAGCGGATCCGGTTGTTCCCATGATAGTCCAAATGGTCCGGATGATGTATATTCACCAATAGATATCAGTGGGCATGTATATGATGCTGCTACTGGTTGGGGGGTAAGTCATGCTAACGTAGATGTTTACATAAGTGATTACAAGGGATCCTGCTATAAAGAGTTTGCTACCAAAACCGCAAAAGACAAAAACGACTATGGCACTTATGTAAATTTTTGCCCTAGTTGCAACAGAAGTGAAAATACCACAACGGCAAATGCTAACGGCTATTACTATTTAATTGGTGGTAATGCACTTGAGTGTCACTATCACTACACCTGGAAATTTTCGGCAGCTAACTATAACCCCGTATCATACAGTGGGGTGCCGCCAGGTAGCACCATAACATCCGGCGTTAATGCCGGTGATACTACTGGTCATTTAAATAACGGGCTATCAATGAATGCTGACGTGTGGTTAGCACCAGTACCTCATCCATGGAATATAACACCAACAGCCGAAGTTGTTTCCATTGTTCATGCTGATGGCACTAGCGGTTTAACCACCGCAAAACCAAAAGATGTAATTACCTGGAAACATGATATATCAAATTACAGCGCAAACGCAACAAATACAGGTGTAAATTATTGGTATACATCGTCAAGTTTTAGTAAATCTAATTTTACCAGCATAACAAATTCCGGTAGCAATCAACAGTACGGTAACCCTTGGAGTGTTGGCTCGCCTTGGAAAACACCGACACAATCTAACACTTCTCCGTCATATACAGTTAGCGACTCAGACGTAAACTATAGTTTATGCCGTTCGACGACGGTTCATCCATCTTCAGATCTTGGTGCTACGGCGACATCCCCTCCGGCTTGCGTAAGTATAACTAAACCACCAGTGATAATACCACCTACCTGGAATCTAGTGGGGCAGTCATTAGTAGATGGTAAATCTAGTGAAACAATTCCCGCTGGGACTACGCCTACAGTAACTTTCACCCACGATATCTGGAATATTGGTCCAAATCCTATGAATACCGCATTCAATAGTCGCGTATGGTGGGTATCGGGGTCCGGTCCTGTAGCTTGGATATCTGGCTACGGCAATTACAACCCTAGTGATCCTTTACCGTCAACATTTCTCGGTCACCCAGCACTCAGTGTTGGCCAACACGCTATAATGAGGTCTAATAAGTTCACAATTCCATCAACCGCTAAACCCGGTGACAGGTTTTGCCAAGAAATATCATTCACTTGGCCAAACAACAGTGGTCCTACACCTGAGGGTAATTCTTTGCCGGCTTGCGCAATTATAGCTTCGCCGCCGCCTCCACCACCACCTCCACCACCACCACCTGTTCCAACATCAAATAATAATTTACTAATTTTTGGCGGATCAATTGCCTGTTTATTAAAAACTGAGGTCAATGTTGAACAATTCTATAACACCAAGGGATGGGACACTACTGACAATTGTCTTGGTGGCAGAGACTTTGCGGATGCACTAACAGAGGCACAAAAACCTGCAACCACCACTATCATTGGAAGCGCTAGCAAGATAGTGGTTATTCTTGGTGGCAATAATGTTAAAGATACAAATAGTAAGTTTAGAAGTCAAATGGATCTACTTTATACTTACTTAAAAACTGTCAATTCAACAGCAAAGTATTACTCGTTAAATTACGGCTTATCTGGACTATCTGTTTCAGATCCCCCTCAGTCTAAATTGATGGGCCAAAAAAATGATGTAATCAAGAACTATTCGGCTGCAAATAATATTACACTTATTGATTGGGCCAGTGAATCAACTCATGCTGATTTCCCTAAAAACGGAATTCACCCAGCCGGCCCAGGACTAACTCATTTAAGAAGTTTTATTCTGAGTAAAATAGGGACGCCAACGCCTACTCCTCCCAGCAATACATGTCAGATGACAAACATTAGTGCTTCGCCGAGCAGCGGCCTTATACCTCTTAATGTAAACTTGAGTGCCACTGTGAAAAATGCCGATCAATATAGATGGTATCTAGGAGATAATCCTATTGAGGATTGGAGCTCTACTGACAAAACAACATATACGATATCGACAGAAGGCAACTATTCATTTACGCTGGTTGCTAGGAAATCTTCATCCACTAATGATTCTTGTAGGGCTTCAGTTTCAGTTAACGCTAGTGCAAATAAAAAAATCAGTTTAGGGATATACCCAGAAAGTCCTTTAACAGGGCAACTTGAACTTCGAGTTAGACTTGCGGTTGTTAGCAATAATGCTCCAAGTAACTTGTATTGGATGATAACAAAAGATGGCGCAACACAGCAGAAAATATTACCTGTTAAAGGCGTTGACGATTATCTAACTTTTATGAAAGAGCCGGGTAATTATAAAGTTTCGCTGGTTAGCTTGGGTGAAAATGGTTCAACTTATGCTAGTTCAGATCCGATAGATATTGCCGTAAACCCTCATAGTAGCAATAGTTCTCAACAAAAATTGGTAGATTGGGCTAATTTCTTGTATTGGGATGCTGCGGTTCGTGGAGGCTGTCCAAAAACGAAGGCCGAATATGTAAATGCGGGGCATCATTGCGGTGTAATTAATCCACTAAACTCGAACAATCATGATACCGCTGCCTGTTGGGAATGCTCGGATCCGGATGCATCATTTTTCGATAAAGTAAGAGCCAAGGGTTTTTCAAATTGTGTAGGCTTCACCAATACAGTATTAATTCAATCTGGAATGGACAACTCTTTGGATAAGGAAATACAGAACCCAATTTATAATAAACAGAGTATGTATGATAAAAATGACTACGACCCGACTTTTGATATGGCAAAAATAAGACCGTCACAGCTTAGGGCCTGGACAGTTTTTTGGTACTATTTCAACGGTAATTCAAAATATACTGTCGAGCGCTTGCCGTCAAATATTCATGACAAGGATGTTGGTGCAAAAGTTATGTTAAAAACTTTAAAACCAGGCGACATATTGTTTTTAGCGGATCTTGTAAATGGTAAGCCGGGCGGCACTTTGAAAAAACCAGACAGTGGAAATGCTATAAAATTGAGTGCCAGTGATATATTGCCACAACCAGGTGGAGATGCAACCCCAACAGATACAAATGCAGACATAATTGGAGGTAACGGGGATGGTGATGAGCCTTTGGGAAGCTCAAATACTGAACTCACAAGCGCTCACCAAAGTCATGCCATGATTTATGTTGGTTTTGATCACCCATTTTGTTCAAATCTACCAGCAACGACATATGATAATAATGGCAATGTTGTTTTCGGTGTTCCCGCCGTTATTGAGGCCGGATTAGGTTCGGCTGGTCCGAACTGTAAAATAGCTTACGGCAGGGCAACTATCATGCATTACCTCGTAAGGTTGAATGATTGACAAAACAAATATCTACTTTGTAAGGCCAGAGTGAATCTATATGTTACATAACAATGGTAGATGTGTTTTGTTACTTACGAATCTGATTTTGGTATATATCTCCAATGCCATGGTTCGAAAATTATACCATATGCATTAGACAACGGGTATGAAAGGTGAAAGCCGTACTCGTTCGCGTGCGTTAAAAGCCACCTATATTCTTGGGTAAGTGCGAAGTCACCCGGATTATCATCACTGGGTTGTCCTCGATCAGTCTGAAAATCGAATGCTAAGCACATAGGTGTGCAATGCTCGCTATAACCAGGTATCGCGACTCTCCGTACAGTTTGTGCGACATCATAATCACTCCTATATAAATATGATAAAAAAACGATAGCTTGATATGTAGTCGAACGATAACTTGAAGTAATCAATAACGGATGCCCTACGTCCTTTTTAAGGGCCGTAGCCATCGCTTTATAAGCAAGAAGCATGTCAGCTGGTACATACTGAGCTTTTGTAAATAAACGTTCGTCATTTGGACCCAGATATGACATTGAATTGATGCGAATAATTTTTTTTGGAACCACTTCATCGCCCAGATAAGGAGTATGTACGTTGTAATCAGATGGAATTATCGATCTCACACTTTTGACGAGTTCGATTTCTTGTCTTTTTAAAAGCGAAGAAGCCTCATCGAGTGTCACTATATCGAGGTCATCCCTCCCCCTGTACGCAATGTCTATCTTTTCAAGAAGAGATTCAATAATATGACAGGTTTGCTGACTTAACGGAGTCAAAAATAAACTTCTTTTCATTTAAGTAATTATTAATAGAGACGTTCTGTGAACGTCTCTATTTGATTCTCAGTGGCGAGGAGGATGGATTATTTTTTTTGGTTTGGGCTGATGACGTCTGTAATATATTGCCATGTTCATTTCCTATAATTACGTTTATGTTATAAATTTATCACGTCAATTTACTTTGGTCAATAGATTTTTTGTAACACTTTATCTCAAGATCTTTGAGTGTAAAGAAAATATCAACAACCAGTTCCGGATATATACCTTCGTTATAGTCCGAGGCTATTGCTCGCACAAGCAGATAATCATTATCATTATACTTTCTCTTTTGACGTTTATAGAACCCGTTAACCATCTCTTGAGCAATTTCAACACTTTTTGAGTTAGAAAGATATTCGCTTGCCGTTACCTGCATGATACCAGTGGTCGCTATGTGAGTAAAGGGGAAAAGCATCCTCTCAACAAGACGCACTATGCCCGGCCTATTGATGTCTTCAGCAATCATTATGGAAAATAATATTCTTCTCTTTCGTAAATCTCGCTTAAATGATTGTTGGATAACATCTTCGAATTTCTTTTGGTACTTCCGGTAAAGTCTGTCGACGTTACGGTTGTAGCTATCGTTGTCATCCAGACTGCCGAACTGCGCTTCGCTTAAAAGATTACCGATGATAAGAACTGTCACAAACCACATAATCAAAACAATTGTGTTTGCATTATTAAATAAATCAGAAGGTGCCATCGCCATGACTGCGCTACAGGCAATATATGACACGGCAATTGAGAGAGCCGACATAAAAAGCCATGGAAATATTTTTACCATATGAAAACGATCTCCGACTATAATCGTAATTAGCCTTACAATTGCAATACCACCTGCTATGAACCAATTATACTGAGCAAACGGGGCATTCCTGGTAAAGATTGTTAAAAGAAATACGACTACCGCGGGAAGAAATACAAATAGACCCACGAGAAACTTGTTATTTATATTCGCAATGACCGTATCGATGCCGATATAATCCCAGCCTTTTTTTCCGAACGTCAGCAACATTAAAATCACAAAAAAGAGCAGAACAACACCAATGTATAAAAATATGAACATTACCATTAGTAAATCACATTCCTAAAGGGCTGTCGACTTTGATAGGTCAATAGTATGTTATTTAATCTCTCCAAGCACTGCACCGTATGCCTCAAGCCCACCGTACTCAGAGATCGGACGGATGGTGTGATCCTTTACAACGTAAATCGTACTGACTTCCCTCAAGAGGTTAAGGTCATGGGTAATAAGTATTATTGTCCTCCCTGCAAAGTTTTTAATGATGTTATCTATGAATTGTTTAGCAACATCTTTGTCTAACGCCGAAGTAGGTTCATCCATCAACAGAATCGGTGCGCGTTTATAATAAGCGCGCGCAGCAGCAATACGTTGTTTCTGTCCACCGCTCAATTTGTGATTATCAATAACTGTATGGTAATTATCTGGCAGTTTATCAATAAACTCGCCTGCATCCGCCAAGGATGCCGAGGCCATTATATCCGGTAAATTATATTGTTGATCAGGATTCGCAATTGATATATTATTTGCGATACTTCCGAGGAATAAATCAGGTTCTTGTTCGATTAGTCCGATATGCTCTCGAAGAAATTTGAGATCATAATCCTGAATATTACGGCCATCAATTGTAATATATCCCTTCATAGGTGTTTCTAACCTTAAAAGCGCATTGAGAAGTGTAGTTTTGCCACTGCCACTAAGCCCAACAAAAGCCGTGACAGTATTCGCCGGGATAATCAAGTTTACGTTATTAAGTACTTCCTGTGTACCATGTGACATTGTAACCATTTTGAATTCTATATTGCCCTTGATAGGCTCTTTGACTGTCCCTGAATGTGTTTGACTCATCGATGAAAACAAAATGGTGTTATATGCTTGCTGAAGTGAAGCGGATTGTACCTTCATACCACCATACGTATCAATGATGCTGCCTATCTCCCCGAATACGTTGTTTGTGTAATCAATAAATATTAACAACGCACCAAACGTCATAGTTCCTATGAACACGCTTTCACCTCCAAAATATATAGCCGTGCCAATACCCAGCATTATTATGAATTGGGTAAGTACATCAAATTTCTGTGATGTTAATAACTGCGCCAACGCTTTTTTATTGCGAATAGTAACAAGTCCTTGAAGTTGTGTTTTTCGTCGTCCCTCGAGTGCAAATGCTTGCACGGTACGAAGTTTTGACAATGATTCATCAACATATGCATATAATTTGCTGTGTGCCAATTCAGTTTCATTTGATCGACGTTCCAAGAGTTTCCCAATCTTAATAACACAGACAGCAAGTAGCGGAATTATTATAAAGGTAATCAACATAATTTTTAGGTTAATTCTAGAAAGAACAATGATAACCCCTATCAATGTCAGAAGTGATTGTGCTATCGAGACTATACTCGCTAGCAAGAATTCTGACATTTGCTGGCTTTGGTCTGTGATTTGATACAAATATGTCCCGGATTCTTGACGAGACAGATCATTGTAAGGGATATTAAGAACCGAGTCATTTGATTCGTTTAATGTAGCCCTGTCGATAATCTGATTAAATTTACGACCGATAAGACTCTGGCCCATTACATATAGACTCTGAGTTGTATAAATTACAACATACGCAACGGCTGCAATAATTAATAGTTGTGTTTTTGAAAATGATTTTAGAAAGGAAGGAACTGGCGAAGTGCCGAATATATTGTCAGCGAGAAAAGCCAAGGGCAACGGGGCGATAAGCTGGAAAAAAACAGCTCCAAACGACAGAAAGAGCAATATTACAACAAGGTACCAATACCTTTTTGCATATTTTATTACCCACTCTTTATAACTGTGTTGTTGCATGTTTCTCTTTTATATATTGCCTATATTAATGATGATTATACCAGAAACAAAATAGACAATCCCCCTATAATCATAACAAAAGCGCCAGACAATAGGGTCTGACGATTTTTATAGCTCCCCCTAGTAGACACACTGCGAACTATTAATGTTAAATACGACAGAAACAAAATGCTAGAAATTAAAGATATAATATACGGTAAAACTTGTTGATACCAACTTTTAGGGTTTCGGCGGGTTGTTGTTCTGGCTATTACTGGTAAAGGTCGAAGGAGCAGTCATATTACCAGCATTCGTAGGAGCTGAGCCTACACCAAATAGAAAGTTAGTGTTTGTAACTGCAGGATAAGGAACTGGTGTCGAGAAATAGTAACCGCCGGTTGGTACAACGCTTAGATTTCGTAACTTTACCATAGCTGCCATTTGCGTAGTGGTTAAAGTCTTCTTGACCTGAGCAAAACGTGTTGCATAAAGTGCTGATAGCTTTCCATCAAGCTCACCGTAGTGCTTTACCAAAGCTGCTACCTTGGTTTTGTCTGGCGTCCCACCTGTCATCGTTTTTCGAAGTTCGGAAGAAATGTCCATCCTAGTTTGAGCAATATCCTGAAGATCAGATTTTTGTGCAGCAATAATACTAGTAATAAGTTGTTTTTGTGTTGGATTAAGCGTGTCTAGAAAACCTTTGCCACTGTCACCCGTTAGTTTCGTGCTGATGAAGTAGTCGTTGTTACCTACAGCATTGTAATCCTTCATAAAGAAACCGCCGAAGTAAGTGCCATGACGTTCAGGACAAAAATACGTATCAGCGTTCAGACCGCCTTTATACCAAGAAAGCATTTCACTGGCATAAGTCATAAGTGCTGTATATTGGTCATTGGTTAGATTTTTCTTTAGGGTTTGGTCTTCGGGAACATTAGTCCAAGTACTTGAATCGTCGAATTGCAATTTAGATAAAGATGCTTTTTGGTCAGACGTAAAGGAATTTATTATACTTCCCGTTACCAAGGCTCGATTGTAAGCTAGGTCATAATCTATACCATACATATTACCGGTATAGTTCCCGACCGCTGTGGTCGAAAGCCCAGAAGATCCCTTGGGCACATTGCCGTCCAAATTATTTCTAAAGGCTACCATCAAAGGATAGCGATTATAGGCAAAATTAGCATAAATAGGAGCTTGCTGTTTAGCAAGAGCAACTAGTTTTGCTTTTTGGTCAGAGCTTAGAATAGTCAAAATATTATCCGCAGCTTTTGGTAAAAAAGTTGTATTATGTCCGTAACCAGCTTTATCCACATCTCTCATATACTGAAAACCGAAATAGTCAGCGACTTTTCCTGGCGGGAAAAAAGTATCCGCACCAGCACTGCCGGTCACAAACGCCAATCCATCAAAGGCTATGGTATCTAATTGAGCTTGGTCACTCATCGCCTGAGAAAGCGTATATTGATTATTATAGGTATATTGCAAAGAGGTGTATGTAGCGGTTTTTGTGGTCGTAGTTGGATTAGTAATTGCATTAGCAGTGTTTTGTGGTTTGCTTGAAAAGAAATACCAGTAAGAACCTCCGCCAATCAGACATACAAACACAATAACAGCAGTTGCAATTAACCATTTTTTTTGAATTTTATTTTTATTTTTATTTTTTTGAATTTCCACCGGTTCAACTGGCTGGATTGATGGTTCAATAGGAGCCACCATTACCTCTCCATTATTTATATTTGTTTTTTCTATTTCAATGTCATTTTTTTCTAAGTCATCCATAAAAACATAATAACAAAATAAGCATTTAAATTAAATATAGTGCTTAAGCTTGGCTCACAACAATAGAAAAAGTTATGACCTTAACTAAACATGATTTTTAGAATATTTAATTAACAAGTTGGAGAATCTGTGCAATCGTTTTATTCGTATCCTCAAACAAGAGTGTGTGCATGCCGAGACTCGCAGCTCCTTTGATATGTTCGGGCTTATCATCAATGAAAACAATTTCTTCCGGTTCTACTTTTAATTCATTTAAGGCCAGTTCAAAGATTTCTTTCTGTGGCTTTGCTAATCCCACCTGCCAAGAGTAGATAATAGGTTCAAACCCACTTTCTTGATTAATCCCCGCCCGGGCATGCTCCGGTGCATAAATCGCAATAGTATTTTATAAAACAGCCGTTTTGATACCATTCAGCCTTATCTCATCAAGAAAATTTAAAAATTGAGTATTAGGCCGTCTTTGTTTGCTATACGCTCTTGCAAAGTAAGAAAAGATGTCTTTAGGCGCATCATAACCTAAATCTCTTTTAAGGTTAGCGACGAACTCTTCTTCTGAAATATATTTTACATCCATAATTGAGTAGTGAGCTTTGTTGATTTCTTTTGCTAACTCAATGTTAACATTCAATTCATCAACCAGTAATTCATTAAATGTCTTGCTGTTGTCTTCATTCCTAGCAAGAAGCACATCACCGATATCAACCAGTAACCATTTTATTTTTGATGTCATAGATTCATATTAACATAAGGGTGATTTCGCCTAAATTCTATTTTTGGGTATAAAAAGTCAGAACTGCATTAACAGTTCTGACTTTATCGATTATGGTTTGGCTCCCACTAGTGGACGTACTCCGAACAAAAAACAACTTATATTTGTAACAGAACATTGACTTTTTATACATCTTGTGATATTATATTTGTGATTAATAAAAAGGACACAAAAATGAGTAGTATTGAACAATTTAACCAAGCACAAGCTGATAAAGCACATGTTGAGGCCTTAAGGGCGGCAAAACTAGGACGAAAACTCGTTCCAACAATAGTTAAAATGGTAGAAAAAGGAAAAGTACATAAGAATCTTGCGACAAATCCTACATATCTAGCCCAGAAGGTTACTGGTGGTGTTGATTTTGAACCAACAACTCTTGCGTTAAATAGTGAACTAAAGAAAAAAGGCCTAAATATACAAGCCAAGCTTGCGCATACTGGCAACGAGAGTGCCTATGGGACCTTAGAGGTTCGTAAAATTGACGACAAACAAGTATTTAATGGGTTCTCTGGCGAATATTAAGAACTGTTAATAAAAATAATTGAAAAAGACTTCTCATGAAGTCTTTTTTAGCATAAGAATTTTGGCTCGCATTAGCGTGCAAGTTGCGAACTGCTAGTGTTAACTATGACAAAGATAAAATCGAACAGATAAAATATCTAATTTCAGATTAGAGACTTGTTTACAGGAACTATTATATGGCCCTCATG
>TBL_comb47_HYPODRAFT_10006142_pt1 | contig 13061 bp, 13 predicted proteins | sample TroBogypolimnion_40_FD_10682 | JGI IMG/M metagenome (IMG submission 10682)
GTGACAGAGTGACATCCCACACCTCGCGGCTACCCGGTCGCAATCCCCGGAACGCTGGTCGCAATCACAGCGGAACGGCGGTCGCAATAACGTCAGGTCACCCGGTCGCAATCATCGGAATACGCATCCACTGACATATCGGTACTTTTCTCTGAAAACCTCGGGACCAAGGATTTCGCCCATGAAAAACACACCAAGGCGCCCGAGGGGACCACGGCGGGCGTCAGTACGGGCGCGGTCATCGGCGGCGCGCTGGGCTGGCTTACCGGCATCGGTGCGCTGGCGATCCCCGGCGTGGGTCCCTTTATCGCCGCAGGCCCCATCGTCTCACTGCTGGCGGGGTTGGGAGCAGGTAGCGTCATCGGCGGTGTCGCGGGAGCCCTGGTTGGCATGGGTATCCCCGAGTACGAAGCCAAAAGGTACGAGGGTCGCATCAAGGAAGGCGGCATCCTGCTTTCGGTGCATTGCGACAGCGCCGATTGGAAGAAGCGTGCCGTGGATATCCTGAAACAGACCGGTGCAGGTGACATCGGTTCAGAGGGAGAAGCCAAGGCTGACTTCGCTAATTCCGACAAACCAGGACCGAGAAATCTGAGCTAGTCGCGTGATGATGGTGCTTTGCCCCGCATCCGCCCTGGGCCTCCCCTAAGACCCGGACCCCTGACCTTTGACAGGAGGCCTCATGGATCCACCAGGGGAGGCTACAGGCGGGGTGGCGCGAGGGAAACCGGGCCACAAGCACACATCTAGGTGGCGAGGCAACTCGAGCGATGCAAGCTCCCGGTGGAGGGGCATGATGACAAAGTCCCACGGTAAGGCAGATAAGGCTGCAGAGTCGGCAGAGTCGGCAACGGCCGCGGCTCAGGGGAATACTGAGCTCTTCGGTTTATTGCGGCAGGACCATGAAATGGTCAGGGAGCTCCTCAAAAGGATAGAAAAAAGCAGCAGCGGGCAGGTTGAGCTCCGTCAGGAACTCTTCAGCAAGCTCGAGCACGAGCTGCTGGTTCACATGGAAGCCGAGGAGCGTTTTTTCTATACAGCCCTGGAACAGCATGACGAGTCGCGTGAGGGGGCTTTGGAAAGCTACGAGGAACATCAGGTCACTAAAAGCATCATCGGCGCCTTCAATGGCCTCGCCGTTGACGATGCGCGCTGGCCGGCAAAACTGCGGGTTCTCGGCCAATTGGTGCGGCGGCATGAGGACGAGGAGGAGCATAAACTCTTCAAGGTGGCGAAAAAGGTGTTAGGAAACGACCAGCTCCAAGGCATCGCGGCCAGGGTTCAGGACCTCAGGCGCGAGCGGAGCGCCCCAAAGGCAGCAGCCAACGTGGTGAGCGCGCAGGAGGGCCGAAGGAAATAAAAGCTGGCGTTGCAGTCCCGAAGAGACCCGAAGAGAAAACAAGTGCCGTGATCGCAGCAAAGGCGCGGCGAGACGGTGCTAGCAGTGCCGGCTCTTGACGGCGGCACTACGGTTGGCGCGGCCCTCTTAAAGGAGGAGGTCATGGACACCAAGAACAAACCTGGACAGAAAAGCGAGGGTCGTACCAAACAACCCACCCGTCCCGGATCGGAGCAAGTACGCAGTGGAACGAGCCTGGAAAGGGAACAATCCGAAAAACATCCGAAAGCAGGTGAGATGAAAGAAGGTCAGATAAAAGGTGGCAAAAAGTAACGCTACAGTACCAGGCAGCTAACTAAGAGGGTCGCGCCTTTTAGCACAGGTTTTTAGTTTCCGAAACAAAGGTCTGCTGCAGGGTTGTTTGCTCAAGGCGAGGTTGCTCAGGCGTGCAGGCACAGCAGCAGGACCCTGCGGCGCTGCGGCGTATGCCGAGAAAAATGCACGGAGCGGCGCCCCGAGGCTGCCAGCCCGGGAGCCGGGTACAAAAAAGGCCCCTGTCCTGCCGGGGCCTTGGTCTTCTCTGTAACCAGGGGGAGTGGCCTAGCTACTCTCCCTTTTTCTCGTCTTCCGGGTGACCTGCCTTGATCTCAATCTCCTCCTTGCCGCTGGAGGCTTTCTTGAAGTTCCTGATGCTTTTGCCGAGAGCGCCGCCGATTTCGGGGAGCCGACCAGCGCCGAAAACCACGAGAACGATGACAAGGACCACGATGAGTTCCGGCATTCCGAATCCGAACATTTGCACCCTCCGTTTTCAAGATTGCTGAGTTGCGTTAGTATCGCACCGGGCGGATAAAAAATCAAGCAGATGCGCGCGTCCTGTCAGTTAAGGATTTAATTATTAAATTTATTGCATTTCAGAGGGAAAGTTGCTATATGCCATGAGTGGCTGAACTGCCGACAGTTAGGCAAGGAGGGATCGGTGAACAAGATGATCCTGCTGGTTGAGGACAATCCGGACGACGAGGCGCTTACCATGCGCGCGGTAAAAAAGCACATGCCCCACGGCATCGTGGTGGCCCGCGACGGAGCCGAAGCACTCGACTTCCTGTTCGGCACCGGGCGCTTTGCCGGGCGCGACCTCTCCGTGAGTCCGCTCCTCGTGCTGCTCGACCTGAAGCTCCCCAAGGTGAACGGCCTGGAGGTGCTGCGGCGCATCAGGGGCGACTCCAGGACCCGGGTCATTCCCGTCGTCGTTTTCACCTCCTCGACCGAGGAGCAGGATATCCTGGACTGCTACAGCCTGGGCGCCAACAGCTACATCCGCAAACCGGTGGATTACAACCAGTTCTGCGCCGACATGAAGCAGGTGATGACCTACTGGCTCAGCGTGAACCAGCTCCCGCCCCAGAGAAACTGCTGCGCCGTCTGAAATCCCCCCCTGTTGCAAAGCCATCCGCCGTGTTATCATCCAATCCATGGACAAATTTGAACTGGTAAGCGGCTTCGAGCCGCGGGGCGACCAGCCCCGGGCGATACAGGAACTGACCGAGGGGGTGCTGCGGGGTGACCCCCACCAGGTCCTGCTCGGCGTGACCGGCTCGGGCAAGACCTTCACCATGGCCCAGGTGGTCGCCAGGGTGAACCGCCCGACCCTGGTGCTCGCGCCCAACAAGACGCTGGCGGCGCAGCTCTACGGCGAGTTCAAGGAACTCTTCCCCGGCAACGCCGTGGAGTACTTCGTCTCCTATTACGATTACTACCAGCCGGAAGCCTACCTCCCCGCCTCGGACACCTTCATCGAGAAGGACTCCTCGATCAACGACGAGATCGACAAGTTCCGCCACTCTGCTACCCGCAGCCTGCTGACCCGCCGCGACGTCATCATCGTCGCCTCGGTCTCCTGCATTTACGGGATCGGCTCCCCCGAGAGCTATCAGGAGATGCAGATCCGGGTGCGCGAAGGCGACGCCCTGGAGCGCGACGACCTGCTGAAGCGCCTGGTGGAGATCCAGTACGAAAGAAACGACGTCGATTTCCACCGCGGCAGCTTCCGGGTCCGGGGTGACACCGTCGAGGTCTTTCCGGCCCACGACGACGAGCGCGCGCTGCGGATCGAGTTCTTCGGGGACACGGTCGACGCCATCTCCCAGATCGACCCGCTGCGGGGGGTGCAGCTCGCCAAGCTCCCCAGGTGCTCCATCTTTCCCGCCTCGCACTACGTGGCGAACCGCGCGACCCTGGAGCGGGCAGTGAAGCAGATCCGGCTGGAACTGGAGGAGCGCATCCGCTACTTCAAGGGACAGAACATGCTGATCGAGGCACAGCGCATCGAACAGCGCACCTTCTTCGACATCGAGATGATGGAAGAGATGGGCTTTTGCCAGGGGATCGAGAACTATTCGCGCCACTTCGACGGCCGGGCTCCGGGCGAGCCGCCCTACACCCTGATCGACTATTTCCCCGACGACTTCCTGATGGTGATCGACGAGTCCCACATCACGGTCTCCCAGGTGGGGGGGATGTACCGGGGCGACCGCAGCCGCAAGGAGACCCTGGTGAATTACGGATTTCGGCTCCCCTCGGCGCTGGACAACCGGCCGCTCACCTTCCAGGAGTTTTCCACCAAGCTGAACCAGACGGTGTACATCTCGGCGACCCCGGCGGATTTCGAGCTGCAGGCGGCGGGCGGCGTCGTGGTCGAGCAGGTGATCCGGCCCACCGGGCTCATCGACCCGGCGATCGAGGTCAGGCCGGCGGCGGGACAGGTGGACGACCTGCTGCACGAGGCGCGCCTGACGGTCGAGCGCGGCGAGCGGGTGCTGGTGACGACGCTCACCAAGAGGATGGCGGAGGAGTTGACCGACTACTACCGGGAACTGGGGATCCGGGTCAGGTACCTGCATTCCGACATCGATACCTTCCAGCGCATGCAGATCCTGCGCGACCTGCGCCTGGGCGAGTTCGACGTGCTGGTCGGCATCAACCTGCTGCGCGAGGGGCTCGACCTTCCCGAGGTATCGCTGGTGGCGGTACTGGACGCGGACAAGGAAGGCTTCCTGCGCTCGACGCGCTCCCTGATCCAGACCTGCGGGCGCGCGGCGCGTAACGTTGCCGGCCGGGTCATCATGTATGCCGACCGGGTGACCGGCTCAATGCAGTCGGCGCTCGACGAGACCAAGAGACGGCGCGCGCTGCAGACCGCCTACAACGAGGAGCACGGCATAACGCCGGAGAGCGTCAAGCGGGTGATCGGCAACACGCTCTCGGCGCCGGAGGAGCGGGACTGGTTCCCGGTCCCGATCGGCGAGGACGAGCTGGATGGGATCAAGGTCAAGGACATTCCTAAAACGGTGAAGCGCCTTAAAAAGGAGATGCTCGCGGCGGCCAAGGAGCAGGAGTTCGAAAAGGCGGCGGCCCTGCGCGACAAGATCAAGAATCTGGAGACGCGCGCGCTCGCGCTTTAAAGAGCGGGCCAGAAACGTTACTGATGCACCATAAAAAAATGGAACCCGGATATCTTCCGCGTTCCATTTTTTTTGACCTTATGCCGTTGTAGCCGGGGGCGCACCGGGCTTTCTGCGACGGCGCCTTCTGCGCTTACGCTTGGCCGGCGCCTCGGCGGGAGCCGCTCCTTCGGGTGCCTGATCCGCGCCGGACTCGGGTGCGGGCTGCTCGGCGGCAAAGCGCTGCCACCAGTCGGCGAGCGACCTCTTGGCGGGGACCAGGTTTTCCATGAAGCGTAGGTAGCTGAGTGCGTCCGGGAAGATCGCCCGGGAGACGACGCCGCGGCCGTTTCTGCCGGGGGTCTTCTGGAAACGCAGCTGGCAGGAGAGGATCTCGCGGACCGCGACCAGGACCCGGTTCGGGATGGCCACGGTGGGGGCGAGCTCGCCCGCGAACTCGGCGACGGCGGACTCGGCCGCCTGCTGCGGCGAGGCGCCCGCCTCGCGGAAACCTGCCACCTTTTCCTCCAGGTACTCTCCGAACATAAGCGCCACCAGCAGCGGGGGCGAGACCGGCACCCCCTGACCGATTCGGTCATCGATCCACTCGAGCGCCTTGCCGACCCGCGAGTGCGGGAAACAGTCCGACTCCCTGGTGAGCCAGGCGTCGAAATGCGGGAAGAGCGGCTCGAAGAGCCCGCAATGCCGCATCATCTGGTAGGTACGCTCGCCAGCTCCCAGCATCAGAAGCTTCAGCACCTCCTCGTAAAGGCGCGGCGGGGTCGCCTTGTTGATGGTGGCGGAAAGCTCCTCCATGGCGCTCGCCGTGCGCTCCTCGATATTGAAGCCAAGCATCGCCGCGAAGCGGACCGCGCGGATCATGCGGACCGGGTCCTCCGTGAAGCGCACCAGGGGGTCTCCAATGGTGCGGATCACCCCTGCCTTCAGGTCCTCCATGCCGCCCACGTGGTCGATGATGGAAAAGTCTGCGACATTGTAGAAGAGCGCGTTGACGGTGAAGTCGCGGCGCACCGCGTCCTCCTCGGGTGTGCCGAACACGTTGTCCCGCAGCACCATGCCGTCCTCGCTCTTCAGCATCTGGGGACCGCTGGCGTGATGCCTTGCGTCCCGGCCGCGCTCGCGCCTTCCCTCCACGACCTGCACCTCGGGTGCGGGCTGGGCGACAGGCTGCTCGGCAGACTGCTCGGTGTGGGCGGGAGACTCCTCCGGGGGGGCGTCGGTCGCCGAGCGGAAAGTCGCCACCTCGATGATCTCGTCCTGGAAGTGGAGGTGGGCCAAGCGGAAGCGGCGGCCGATCAGCCGGCAGTTCCTGAACAGCTTCTTCAGCTGACTCGGGGTCGCGTCGGTGACCACGTCGAAGTCCTTCGGTTCGCGCCCAAGCAGCAGGTCGCGCACGCCTCCGCCCACCAGGTAGGCGGTGAAGCCCTGTTCCTTCAGCTTGTAAAGGACTTTTATGCCGTTTGGGCTCAGAAGGGAGCGGGAAATGCAGTGCTCGGCACGCGGGATGATCACTTTTTCCATATTAGTATTCATCCAGACAAAATAGCACAGTTTCCTGGCAAAGGCAAAGGTGTCTGTTTGGCAGATTGCGACTCATGACGTACGGCCCGGCACGGTTGGAAGGATGGTATCTCTCAGCACAAGAAAGAGTCGGAGTCACAGATTCGTGCACTGCGGGTAGCCCCGCACTAACTCCTGCGTCCTGCAGTCTGATTGGATTTACCCTATCAATTCAACCCCGCAAATGTTATTTTAGGTTCATGGTTCCTAGATAGTAAGGCAGTATTATTGTAGAACAAACAAGACTTATTTGGATGGGGACAGTCTGGTCCTGGAATTCCAATGTGGAAAACTCTGCAAGGAAGGCGAAATGAGTAAGTCGAATGTTTCGAAAAAGATACAGGTTTACGTTTGGATTTTGTCAATCTGTTGGACAGCACTTATCGCAGGGTCATTTTCCTGGTATTACAGCTCGAGTCAAAAGCAGATGCTTGCCGTCAGCAAGTCAAAGGCGATAACCGCCTTTGAGCAGGGGCGGCTGTACCGCCTCTGGGTCTCCCGAAACGGCGGAGTGTACGTTCCGATCACCGAACATGCGCAGCCCAACCCGCTGCTTGGCCACGTGCCGGATCGCGATGTCATGACGACAACCGGAAAGGCTCTCACCTTGGTAAACGCCACCTACATGGCTCGGCAGGTCTACGAATCGGGGCTGCAGCAGGATATGATCGGGCAGGTCCACCTTACGAGTCTCAATCCGCTGCGTCCGGGGAACGTGCCCGATCCCTGGGAGGAGAAGGCGCTGCGCGCTTTTGAGGGTGGGGTGAAGGAGGTGAGCGGCATCGAGGTGGTAAACGGCCGCTCGCACATGCGTCTGGAGCGGGTGGCCGTCACCGAGACTGTCTGCTTGAAATGCCACGCCAGCAAGGGCGCACGCGTCGGGGGGGTCCTGGGAGGGGTGGGGGTGAGCGTGCCTATCAGCGATATCCTTGATGCCACCCGCCAGCAGGTGCTGGGCGGGGCGGCTTCCCACGCGGTCATCTGGCTTTTTTGGCTGGGGATGCTCCTTGTGGGGTCGCGCAGGATATCGAGCGGCGTCTCGGCGCTGCAAAGCAGCGAAGCGGACCTGTCCAGGCAGACCTTTCAGCTGGAAAGAGAGATGCGCCAGCGGCAGCTGATCCAAGAGCAGCTTGCCGCTAAGGTCCTGGAACTCGAAGCAACCGTGGCCAAGGTAAAGCAGCTAGAGGGTATCATCCCCATTTGCATGTACTGCAAGAAGATACGTGACGATTCGGCGAGCTGGCACCAGGTTGAAAAATATATTTCGGAGCACTCGCAGGCCGACTTCAGCCACAGTATCTGCCCCGCCTGCTATGAAAAGGCCATTCGAGAAATCGACACCTCGGAATCTTAAAACTCCCAGCATCCGCCCCTCTCTCGCGGCGCCCCGACACATCTTTTGACTTTCGTCATTCCCGGACCGGTCATTATTTGCTAGGATTCGCCTCATGGAAAATCTCAAGCGCAAACAGGAAAATGACATCAAGGTGCTGAGCGCCTTCATCGGGACCTACTGCCGGGGCAAACATGCCACTCCCAAAGGGAAGCTCTGCCTGGGGTGTGCGGAACTCCTCGTCTACGCGGAAATGAAGCGGCGCAAGTGCCCGCTGGATCCTAAGCCGGCCTGCAAGCACTGCCCGATCCACTGCTATACCAAGGAGCGCCGCGCCCTGATCCGCGAGGTTATGGGGTACTCGGGACGGCGCCTGATGCTGCGGGGACGGCTGGATCTTGTCTGGCACTATTTTTTCTGATGGTCTATGGTGATAACATGTGGCGAGTTCATTGCGGCTGCGCCTAAGGTTCCCTCTCCCGGAGGGGAAGGCCAAGGGAGGGGGATCAGTGCAGCGCGGCTGATTGCTTAGGTCAGTGGTGAGAATTGCGGCAGATAGCGGCAGATAGTTTATTCATACACACCCGAGGAGTTATAGAAATGATCCGTAAAATTGTACAAATAGACCAGGAAAAATGTGACGGTTGCGGGGAGTGCGTCCCGTCCTGCGCCGAGGGGGCTATCAGGATTGTCGACGGCAAGGCGGAAATCGCCGCGGACAACCTCTGTGACGGGCTGGGAGCCTGCTTGGGCGACTGCCCCCGGGATGCCATCACTATCATCGAGAGAGAGGCGGACAGCTTCGACGAAGCCGCGGTGGAAAAACATCTGGGAGCAAGCCCGGCGGCCAGCCACGCCGCGCATGCTAAACATGCAGCACCTGCACACGCAGCACCCGCCCAGCAGGCAGCGCCGTCAGCGCCCGCTGCGCCTGCGGCCCACGGCGGCTGCCCCGGATCGCGTGCCGTCTCCTTCGCCCCAGTAGCAGCGCCGACTGCGGTGGAAACTTCAGGTGGCCTCGCGCCCCGGCCGAGCCAACTGGCCCAGTGGCCGGTGCAATTGCACCTGGTGCCGACTACGGCGCCGTACTTTCAGGATGCCGACCTGCTGATCACCGCGGACTGCGTCCCCTTGGCCTATGCGGATTACCACCGGGACTTCCTTTCGGGAAAAGCGGTCGTGGTCGGCTGCCCGAAACTCGACGACAACAACGCCTACCTCATCAAGCTGACCGAACTGTTCCGTGTCTCGCGCATCAAAAGTATCACCGTGCTGAAGATGGAGGTCCCCTGCTGCGGCGGTATCGCCATGGTCGCCAAACAGGCGCTCGCTGCCTCGGGCAAGGAGATTCCTTTCAACGTCGTGACGGTCAGCATCAGGGGCGAGCTGGTCGGTTGAAATCGGGGTGAAGGACAAATCGGATGCTTTTGATCTTTTTGGTTGACAAGGGTTGACGGTACTGGTAGAGTTTTCCGGTCTTCACTATTTTATCAAACAAAAAGGAGAGCGCGCTTATGAGCCTTACTACCTTAGTTACCAAGGAAGCCCCCGATTTCACAGCACAGGCAGTCCTTCCCGACAATTCTTTTGCTGAGCTTACCCTGTCCAAGTATCGCGGCAAGTACGTCGTGCTTTTCTTTTACCCGCTCGACTTCACCTTTGTCTGCCCCTCGGAGATACTTGCCTTCGATAAGAGAGTAGCCGAGTTCAAGGAAAAGAACTGCGAAGTCATAGGGGTTTCGGTTGACTCTAGGTTTACCCACCTGGCTTGGAAAAACACTTCCGTTGAGAACGGCGGTATCGGCAATGTCCAATATCCCCTGGTAGAAGACTTGACCAAGTCCATCGCAGCTGACTACGGGATTCTTCTTCCCGGAGGCGTGGCGTTACGCGGCTTGTTCCTGATAGACACCAAAGGCGTGGTGCGCCACTCGGTTATCAACGACCTGCCCCTGGGCCGCAGCGTCGGCGAGGCGCTCAGGATGCTGGACGCGCTCCAGTTCGTGGAAACCCACGGTGGTGAAGTCTGCCCGGCCAACTGGCAGGAAGGCGAAGACTCCATGAAGGCCTCGAAGGAAGGGGTCGCAGACTACCTGAAGAAAAAACACGGCAAATAGTTCGCAGGAACTGGTGTCCGGTGCAGATAGAAAGCGGCGCGATTCATCACGAATCGCGCCGCTTTTTTGTCTAGCGCCTGCGTTGGGATGCTGGCGTCCTCCCGCGAGTCTTGCGGCTCCCGGCGCAATTCTGCCGGCTTGCCAAGGTGACCCATTTATGTTAAAAGAACGAAGGATTAAAGGATTTGTAGCAAGTCCCGGCCAAGAGGAGTGAAAATGCCCACTAAAATGACCCTGTGGTCCCTGCTGCTGCTGATGCTCTTTGCTACGACGTGCTTAGCCCTGGAGGAACAACAGCCGGAAGCGGTTGCCGAGAAGATGGCTTTCAAGCTGGTGCGCGGCGTGGCTAACGTAACGACCTCGGTGGTGGAGATACCCAAGCAGTCCTACCTCATGGTGCGAGACAGAGGGAGCGTGGGGTATCTGGTCGGGCCGTTGAAGGGAATGGGAATGGCCTTTTACCGCCTCTTTGCCGGTGTGGTGGAGACGGTTTTCTTTCCGGTGCCCCAACCGGGCTATTACGACTCCATGATCAACCCGGAATATGTATGGCAGGGTTGGGAGGAGAAACGGGTCGAGCCGAGAAAACAGGGTATCGCCGAGCCGGCTGAGAAAAAGGGAGAGTAAGATGGCTTTGAAGCGCAGCTTGGTGATGACGATTCTGGTTCTTGCCCTGTTCACCCTCGGCACGGAGCGGCAGGCACATGCCCGAAACAGCTCGGTGACTATCGATGATGCCTCGCCGCAGGAGATCGTGGACGGCATGGCCAACAAGCTCGCGCGCGGGGTGGCGAACATCGCCACTGGTTGGCTGGAACTTCCCAAGCAGATCTATATCACCTGCAAGGAGGAGGGGTACGCCAAGGGGCTGACCGTCGGCCCGGTCAAAGGGATCGGCATGTCGCTGGTGCGGACCGTCTCCGGCGTGGGTGAAACCGTCACCTTCGTTATCGCCTATCCCGGCTTTTATGATCCCTTTTTTGACCCTTCCTACGTCTGGCAGAAGGAGTAGGCCGCCAACCCTATTGCGGCGCCCTTACTGAATGTCAGGTTCTCCGAGTTACTACCATAAAAAAAGGCCGCATCGTCAGATGCGGCCTTTTTAAATCACCCGTTAGGGGAATTACTTTGCAGCCGGAGCAGCGGGAGCTGCAGCAGCCGGAGCAGCTTCTTCTTTCTTAGCTGCTGCTTTCTTTGCTTTCTTGGCTTTTTTTGCTTTCTTAGCTTTCTTTACCGGAGCTTTTTCTTCTTTCTTCACTTCAGCGGCCGGAGCAGCAGCCGGGGCAGCAACGTCAGCAGCGAAAACAACACCAGCGAAGGCAACAGCAACAAGGGCAGCAACGATAGAGGACAGGACTTTTTTCATGGGGTAACTCCTTTAAAAGTGGTTGATGCTTTTACTATTAGCAGGTAGCGTGCCAACCTTTAATTAATCGCGTAACCTACTGTAACTTCGTACTCAGCATCCCGGACCCTGGCCGGTGCGGTGGCTGGGTTAGCCTCAAATGATCCTCGCGCTACCTCAAATGAGGTGGATTTCTTCAAGCGCCTGCTTTTCAGTACTGCAAGTATAATACCTTGCCAGTCAGGAAGATAATTTGGTATCATGTCCGGTCATAGCTGATAGGGCAGTTTTTGGGGGTTTTTTGAGCAATAACAGACTTTTGTCCGTGGAAAAACCCGCTCGTTACATGGGCGGGGAGATGGGTACCGTTACTGGCAGGGAGGGGGGCTTACGTTTTGTGCTCGCCTTTCCTGACGTTTATGAAATAGGAATGAGCCATTTGGGCCTCCAGGTCCTCTACGGGGTGCTGAAAGGAGTGCCCTGGATCACGCCGGAGCGCGCCTATGCGCCCTGGCCCGACATGGAGGACCGCCTCCGGCTGGAAGGTGGCTCGCTCACCACGCTCGAAGAGGGGATGCCGCTCAAGGAAGCCGACATTCTCGGGTTCACCCTGCAGTACGAGCTTTCCTATACCAACATACTCAACATGCTGGACCTCTCGGGTATCCCCTTCCTCGCCTCCGAGCGGGACGCTAGCTATCCGCTGATCCTAGGCGGCGGCCCCTGCGCCTTCAACCCGGAACCTCTGGCGGATTTCTTCGATGCCATCCTGATCGGTGACGGTGAGGATGCGACCCTCGAGATCGCAGAGTGCGTCCGCGCCTGGAAGCAAGAGGGACTCGGCAAGCCGGAACTGCTGGAGCGGCTCTCGAAGATCGAGGGCGTCTACATCCCGAGCTTCTTCACGGTGGAGTACGACGAGGCCGGAAGGGTCGCGCAGATCGTCCCCCTGCGGGAGGGTTATCGCTCCATCCGGCGCCGCTTCGTCTCGGACCTGGAAAACGCTCATTATCCGACGGCCCCCGTGGTTCCTTTCTTAAAGACGGTGCACGACAGGGTGAGCGTGGAGATCTCGCGCGGCTGCACCCGCGGCTGCCGGTTCTGCCAGGCAGGCTACATCTACCGGCCGGTGCGGGAGCGTAGCCCCGAGCGCATACTGGAGATCGTGGAGGAGGCATTTGGCAACACCGGCTACGACGAGGTTTCGCTGCTTTCCCTGTCGACTGGCGACTACGGCTGCCTTACCCCGCTCATCAAGGGGCTGATGGACCGCTACGCCGCGCAGAAGAAGGCGGTTTCCCTCCCCTCAATGCGGGTCGGCAGCCTTTCCCCGGAGATGGCCGAAGAGGTGCGCCGTGTCCGGAAGACCGGTTTCACCCTGGCGCCGGAGGCGGGCAGCGAGCGGCTGAGGAGCGTCATCAACAAGGGAGTCACCGAGGCGGCCCTGTTGGAGAATGCCCGCGCCGTCTTCGCGGCCGGATGGCGCATCATCAAGCTCTACTACATGATCGGGCTGCCGACCGAGACCATGGAGGACGTCCAGGGGATCGTCGACATCTCGCGCGAGGTGAAAAGGCAGGGGAAATTCGCGGGGACCGGGGGCGACGTGAACGTCTCGGTGTCGAGCTTCGTGCCGAAGCCGCATACCCCGTTCCAGTGGGAGCAGCAGATCAGCGAAGAGGAGATCGTCGACAAGCAGCGCTTCCTGCGGACCGAGCTTAAGAAAAAGAAACTGGTCATGAAGTGGCAGGACGCGCCGCTCTCCACCCTCGAGGGCGTCTTCGCCCGCGGCGACCGGAGGCTCTCCGCCCTGCTGATCGAGGCGCACCGCCTGGGCTGCCGATTCGACGGCTGGTGGGAGCATTTCGACAAGCTGAAATGGGCGCAGGCCATGGAAAACAAC
>TBL_comb47_HYPODRAFT_10006144_pt1 | contig 13061 bp, 9 predicted proteins | sample TroBogypolimnion_40_FD_10682 | JGI IMG/M metagenome (IMG submission 10682)
CACTGCAGCGCGCCCACGGGCGAGCCGCAACTGAATTGGCAGCCGGCCTGACACCGCGCCATCCACCCGCCGCTTCCGGCGCCCAGGTGCAAATGCGCGCCTCAGGCCAGGCCCGCCGCCGCCTCACTCCCACACCACGCTGATGGCGCCATTCCGTTTCAAGTGGGCCGACCGGTTTTTGCCGAGGTCGGACCCGTGGGCGAATCGGGATTTCCCACGACCCGACCGGTATATCCGGAAAAATAGATGTGACTGCCGCTTTCGCGGTGGTATACTTGCCGACCTAGGAGGTATTGATGAAAACGACTCTGCTCATCAGCGCAGCCGTGCTGCTCGCGACAGCGACACTGGCACTGGCGGATACGCCACTGGCGGGACAATGGCACGGGAATGACCGGTTCTTTGGTTTGCGGCAGGAGGAAGGCGCTGCGGCCCGGGGCGTCCCGCAATACGTGGAGATCGACCTGACAATCTCCAGCACAGGGGCTGTCACCGGCCATATCGGTGGAGCCGAACTGAGCGGGTGCGTGCTCGAAACCAATCGCGGCTGGCTGGGGAGACTGCTGCATATCAAAACCGACTACATCATCCGCGGAAAGATGACCGGCCGGGTTTCCTCCCAGTCCGAGGACGGCGCCCACGTCATCAGCGTCCCGCTGAACTTGGTCGGAAACGAACTCCGAGGCAGTGCGTTCGTGTCCGGCGGCGCCTTCGATTTTCCCTACCCGTTTCTAAAACTGCAGCTGGCCCGTCCCTAATCCGTCTGCGATCGCCTCGAGTAGGCGCCGCATAGGTCGGGACAGGCCCGCCATCGTCCGCTGGAAGCGGGCTTCGGCGTGTCAGTTACCTGGCGACGGTCGTGGCGGCGAAAACTGATGGACGCTAGAGGACTCGCCGCCTGTCAGAGGTGAGCGCTGGCTTGGTTGCCGTCTTTCACTCCTCAAATCTCGTTTTCACTTTGTGCCGGCGGATGTCGGTATTGTTCGAACACACCAGTAAATCGAATTCCTCTCCCAGGAAATTGTGCGGTTGGCGGGGTTCGCAGCCGGAGAGAGCGTAATAGGGCATGCTCAATTCGCTGTGGGTTTCCACGACGCGGAACGGCTCCGTCCAGTCCGTCAGATTGTCGCTCCAGCAGACCTGCAGGGTTGGGCCCTTGCCCCAGTATGCGCGGTTGTAAGTCGTCATGAGGTAACGGCCGAGGGGCTGGTGGAAGGCAACGCAAGGCTCGGCTCCGCCGGTCATGACCGCCGTTTCCGCTCCGCCGTTCCCCGGCGGGCCAAAGCTGCCCTCGTGATATTTCTCAAATGCGGCCAGCTCGCCGGTCTTCTGCATCTTGGCCCGGGCGACAAATACCCGATCCGATACCACGCTGCGGTCGTCCATGTTGTACCAAATCATGGAATAGAAGCAGTAGAGCATCGCTTCGTCGGGATGGAAGAAAACCGATAAATCCCCGGCTCCCAGATTGATGATGCCCGTTTTCTGCCCGCCGGTGTGAAGGCCGTCCGGTCGATAACGCTCGGTGTAACACGGCTCGGCCGCGGTGATGACCCAGCCGTGAAAATCCCAGGTCTTGCCCTGGTCGTCGGACGACATCAGGCCGATATGCCGAAAATCGGGCTCCCCGTCCTCCCGGGCAAACGCCGTGTAGCCGGTGGAACCAGCACCCCAGCCGGTTTCGTTGTGCACCAGGGCGTAAAACCGGCCCGGACACTCGGTGGCGTTCCCCGGCACGATCCAAAGCCCGGTCGCCCAGACTTCGCCGCGCGGCAAGGGCCCGTCCGGATAGGAATATTTTTGCCCGCCGAAGGCCGGGCCGGCCGGGCCGGTGGGAAAACGCAGTTCGGCATCATAGACTTTTCTCAAGTCGTCGGCATTTCGACCCTTGAATACGCCGAATTTCCCAAAACCCGAGTGACCCGCGATCGCCCACAGGCTGCCTTCCCCATCGCGACAGAGCGCTGGAACACAGTCCGGGTGCACGTCGTTCCTCGCATTGAGCTCGGTCTCAACCGCGCTCCCGATTTCCCATTGTAATTTGTTCATGTGTCCAATGCGCCCGGCGTCGAACTGCATATCGAGGCGTTACTGAAAACTACCCGATGGCCCCGAATTCCTTCACGGTTTCATAGAGAACGTGGAGGTTGTCCATCTTCGTGCCGGGCAACAGGTCGCCGGAGATCAGCGTGAGCGGCCCGCTCCGCTTGAGCGTGTCGGTGAGCAGTGATTTCACTGCGGACCGCACGTCGGCGGCGGTGCCCAGGTTGAGGATGCCGTCGGAGATCAGGACAATGAGGTGCGCGTTCGGGCCGACCTCGCGCCGGATGCGCTCGATGTCGAGCAGTGGGTAGGTCAGGGCATGCAGCGTCTTCAGCTTGAAATGGCGGCTGACGATCGGGAACAGGTGCTGGCCCCGGCCGCAGTGGTGGAAGAGTTGCGGCTCGTCAGTCCGGCCGCGGTTCTTTTCCAGCAGGATCGGGAGGATGAATTTCTCGTACATCGCCGGTGACAGCATGTCGATGCCGTGGTCGGTGAGCGGGAATGGTGCGTTGCGATCCGCCGGCGCGGCCCAGCGACGCGTGAGGGCGTCGCTCCAGTCGGCCAGCTTGCGCAGGAACCGGTGCGCGAAAGCCTCGTCCTCATACATGTCCGACATGATCTCCTCGCCCCGGAGGTCGAGCGCGAGGCTGAAGAAACCGCTCGTGCCCATCCCGTTTTGGATCCGGTCCACGGGCTTGCCGAGGTAGACCAGTTTGTCCTGGTACTCGTTGACCAAGTATTCGTGGAAACAGCGGACGGTGCCGACAAAGCCGCCGTCCTCAATGCTCGGCATGACCAGGGCATCGCACTCTTCCCGCGAAAGGTGCCGCGAGCGGTTGGCGATCACCGTGTCCCGCCGGTACATGAGTTCGCAGTTGAATGCGCCCGGCGCGACCGCCGGCCAGAGATCCACGCCGGTCGACCAGCTCTCCCGCGGCGGCGCCCCCAGGATCATGTCGTGCACCGGGATTTCGCGCCGCCGCCGCGCGGCCTCCAGTTGCACCTGCAGCATCAAGTCGGGGTTCGTGTAATACTCGCGGTAATCGAGCCCGATCTCGTCGGCGTAAAAGCCATGCTGCCCCACCCACTCGCTGCACTTGAAAAGCACCCGCGTCGGCCGGCCCGCATCGAAGGCTTCCTGGGCGGCTGTGACCTGGGCGTTGTGCCGCCGGATCGCCGGATCATCGGGATCGACCGTGAAGGCGGAACTCAGGTTCATGACCGGGCATCATAGCACTTCCGGCCGCGCGAGGGAATGGCCGGCATTACGAACCCATGTCAGAAACTATTGCGCCGCCCGCCCTACTCGTCGGGTTGTAGCGCATCGTGATCGAAGGCCCTACTTCGTCCCGCGATGCGGGACTACGAAGGGCATCCTTCGCCTCAAAACGCCGGCTCAAATAGCAGGAGCGGCCTCATTCCGAAAGCTGGCCGTGCCATCCGTAGCCTTGGCGAAGGATGGTGGACGCTACAGGACTCGAACCTGTGACCCCGTGCGTGTGAAGCACGTGCTCTAACCAACTGAGCTAAGCGTCCGACGTGGAGGCGAGAACGTGAACAGGGCCCGCGGGCGAATCAATCCCGTTTTCTGGTTGGATCGGAAGTCTCGCGACGCCCGCGAAGAACGCGACTTTCAAACTCCATGGGTTCCTTGCCCAAGCCTTCGCCCTCGTCGCGGTCGTCGCGAGACACCTCGCCTTTACTTCCGTGTCTTCACCGCCGACTTCCGCCGCGGGAACAGCGTGCGGCAGATCTCGCAGGTCGTGCCGTCGCAGCTGTGCGCCGTGCAATGCTCCCGGCCGTAGAAAATGATCCGCAGGTGCAGCGCGTTCCACTGCTCGCGCGGAAAGAGCTTCTTCAGGTCCCTCTCCGTCTGGACCACGTTACGGCCGCTGCTCAGCTTCCAGCGCTGCGCCAGCCGGTGGATGTGCGTGTCGACCGGGAAAGCCGGCACGCCGAACGCCTGCGCCATCACGACACTCGCCGTCTTGTGGCCCACGCCCGGCAGCGCCTCGAGCTCCTCAAACGTCCGCGGTACCTGCCCGCCGTGCTGTTCCACCAGGATGCGCGACAGCCCCGCAATCGCCTTCGCCTTTTGCGGCGAAAGGCCGCACGGCCGGATGATGCGCTGGATCTCCGCGACGGGCACGCGGGCCATTTTCTCCGGCGAGTCGGCGAGCGCCCACAGGTGCGGCGTGACGAGGTTGACGCGCTTGTCCGTGCACTGCGCGGACAGCAACACCGCGACCAGCAGCGTGAACGGATCGCGGTGGTCGAGCGGCACAGGTGTCTCCGGATACAGCTCCGCCAGCCGTCGATCGACATAGTCGGCGCGGGCTTGCCGGGAGGAGAAATCAGGAGGGGAAAATTTCATTCTTTGGAGGGGGAAGCCAGGAAGGCAGGAAAAGACCCAAGCAGGGATTCCGTTCCTGTCTTCCTGGCTTCCCCCTTCAAAAACAGTCCGGCTTTCCGGCTCGAAACAAACCCTTAATTGCCCGCCCCCCAACCAGAACGCGGTTGCGCGGTCCTGCCCGTGGCCTAGCGTTACGGAATGTCGACGTCTCGTGATCTGCTCAACCCCACCGATACCTTCGCCCGCCGCCACAACGGCGATGATGCCGCCGCCACGGCGGAGATGCTCCAGCTCCTCGGTTACCCTTCGCTCGATGCGCTGGTGAATGCCGCGGTGCCGCCGCACATCCGGCGCGGCCCGCTGCACCTGCCCGCCGCCGCCGGCGAGAGCGCCGCGCTGGCGGAGCTGCGCGCCATCGCCGGGCAAAACCAGGTTTTTCGGAGCCTAATCGGGATGGGCTACTCGGATACGCACGTGCCGGGAGTCATTCAGCGCAACATCCTCGAGAACCCCGGCTGGTATACCGCCTACACGCCCTACCAGTCCGAGATCTCGCAGGGCCGCCTCGAGGCGTTGCTCAATTTCCAGACGATGGTCTGCGATCTCACCGGCCTCGAGATTGCGAACGCCTCCATGCTCGACGAGGGCACCGCCGCCGCCGAGGCGATGATGATGTGCCACCGGCTCAAGGAAGGCGATGCCGCAGCCAACCGCAGCTTCTTCGTCGACGCCGCCTGCCATCCCCAGACCATCGACATCGTCAAGACGCGGGCCAAACCCCTCGGGCTCGAGGTCGTCGTCGGCGACTGGCGCAAATTCCAGCCGGCTACGGGCTGCTTCGGCGTCCTCGTGCAATACCCCGACACCACGGGCAGCGTGCATGATTTTGCGGATTTCTTCACCGCCGCTCACGCCGCTGGCGCCTTCACCATCGCGGCCACCGACCTGCTCGCACTCACCCTGCTGCGTGCGCCCGGCGAATTCGGCGCGGACGTCGCCGTCGGCTCCGCGCAGCGCTTCGGCGTGCCGCTCGGCTTCGGCGGGCCCCACGCGGGCTTCCTTGCCACCAAGGACGCCTTCAAGCGCCAGATGCCCGGCCGCCTCGTGGGCGTGTCCAAGGACAACGCCGGCAACCCCGCCATGCGGCTCGCGCTCGGCACGCGCGAGCAACACATCCGCCGCGACAAGGCCACGTCCAACATCTGCACCGCGCAGGTGCTGCTCGCCGTCATGGCGTCGATGTATGCCGTCTACCACGGACCCGAAGGACTCAAGCGCATCGCCCAACGCGTGAAACTCCTCACCGGCCTGCTCGCCCGGGGACTCGTGGCGCTGGGCGCGAAGGTCAACGCCGAGCCGGTCTTCGACACACTCACCGTCACGAACGTCGCCGCCGAGCGCGTTCACGCCGCCGCCGCCGCGAAGAAATTCAATTTCCGCCGCCGCGACGCCTACTCGCTGGGCATCAGCCTCGACGAAACCATTACGGTCGAGGACGTGCAGTTGATCCTGTCATTCTTCGGCGAAGCCACGCTGCCCGCCGCCGAGTCGGTGTCCGCCGATTTCGCCGCGCCGCACGCGCGCACGATGCCTTACCTGACTGCGGCGGTGTTCCATCGCTATCACACCGAGCACGAGATGCTGCGGTACCTCCGCCGGCTCGAGGCCAAGGACCTCTCGCTCTGCCACTCGATGATCTCGCTGGGTTCCTGCACGATGAAGCTCAACGCCACCAGCGAGATGTTCCCCGTCTCGTGGCCGGAGTTCAGCCGGATGCATCCGTTCGCGCCGGCCGAGCAGACGCGCGGCTACCAAAAGCTGTTTCGCGACCTCGAGACCTGGCTCGCCGAAATCACGGGCTTTGCCGCCGTGTCGCTCCAGCCCAACGCCGGCTCGCAGGGCGAGTATGCCGGTCTGCTCGTCATCCGCGCGCATCACGAGTCGCGCGGCCAGGGCCACCGCAACATCTGCCTCATCCCCACCAGCGCGCACGGCACCAACCCCGCCAGCGCCACGATGGGCGGCTTCAAGGTCGTGCCGGTCGCCTGTGACGCCAACGGCAACATCGACGTCGCCGACCTCAACGCCAAGGCCGCGGCCCATCGCGACAACCTCGCCGCGCTCATGGTGACCTACCCGTCCACCCACGGCGTGTTCGAGAGCAGCATCAAGGACATCTGCGCCACCATTCACGCGAATGGCGGCCAGGTTTACATGGATGGCGCCAACATGAACGCGCAGGTCGGGCTGACCTCGCCCGGCTTCATCGGCGCGGACGTCTGCCACCTCAACCTGCACAAGACCTTCTGCATCCCCCACGGCGGCGGCGGCCCGGGCGTGGGTCCGATCGGCGTCGCGGCGCACCTGGCGCCCTTCCTCCCCGGCCACGTCGTGGTTTCTCCCCAATCGAAAGTCGAAAATCCAAAATCGAAAATTGGCGCGGTTTCCGCCGCGCCCTACGGCAGCGCGAGCATCCTCACGATCTCGTGGATGTATATCCGCATGATGGGGCCCGACGGGCTGACCGCGGCCACCAAGACCGCCATCCTCAACGCCAACTACATCGCCCACCGCCTCGAGAATTGCTTCCCCGTGCTCTACCGCGGCGCAAGCAACCTCGTGGCCCACGAGTGCATCCTGGAATTCCGCCCGTGGAAAAAGCACGGCCTCGAGGTCGAGGACGTCGCCAAGCGCCTCATCGACTACGGCTACCACGCGCCGACGATGTCGTTCCCGGTGCCCGGCACGCTGATGATCGAGCCCACCGAGAGCGAAGCGAAGTCCGAGCTGGACCGCTTCTGCGACGCGCTCATCGCGATCCACGGCGAGATGGCGGCGGTCGCCAGCGGCGAGTCCGACAAGGTTAACAATCCCCTCAAGCACGCGCCGCACACGGCCGCGGCCGTCTGCGCCACCGAGTGGGATCATCCCTATTCGCGCGAGACGGCGGCATTCCCCGACGCCCACACGCGCGCCAGCAAGTTCTGGCCCGCCGTGGGCCGCGTGGACAACGTCTACGGCGACCGCAACCTCGTCTGCAGCTGCGTCGGCATGGACGCCTTCGCCGAAGCGAAGGCGTGAGACGGCCACTCGCTCACGCTCGTAGCTACCGGGAAGCCATCCTCCGGAAGTAGCGATGAGACGTCCATTCACTCGCGTTCGTAGCTACCGGGCGGCCACCCTCCGGAAGTAGCTATGAGCGCGAGCGAATGGAAGATTCCGACTGCATAGCCCGGAGACGGAATTCTAACGCCGCCGGGCCGGGAGGAAGAAAGCCACTCGCTCACGCTTATAGCTACAATGGACCCGTCCTCCGACCGTAGCTACGAGCGTGAGCGAGTGGAGAAAGGCCATCTTCCGCGCTTGAGCCCCGAATTCTACCAAGGTCGCGCCTTCGTGCACTGGACTCTCACCGTCGAGCAACGCGCCACAGGATGGCTCACTCCGGCATTCCACGAGCAATGGCGGCTGACGTTGCTCCATGCGTGTGCGCGCTACCAGATTGCCTGCCCTGCTTATGTGCTGATGCCCGACCATATCCATCTGCTCGGATTGGGTCTGGACGACCACTCCGACCAGCGCCAAGCCGTTGAGTTTCTGCGCAAACACTTGCGAGCAGTGCTTAGCCCGGCGACTTGGCAGAACCAGGCCCACGACCAAGTGCTCCGAGATTCCCAGCGAGAGCGAGGCGCCTTTCAGACCGTGGCGCAGTATATCTTGGATAACCCCGTTCGCGCCGGCTTGGTCAGTCGCAGGTCAGACTATACTTTTCTCGGCGGCTGCGTGGCCGGGTATCCTGACTTAAGTGTCTACCGGGATGATTATTGGGAGAGATTCTGGCGGATCTACAATCGGCTGGTGGAAAATGAATCTGAAGCGGCCACTCGCTCACGCTCGTAGCTACCCCACACTCCGCCTCCGGAAGTAGCTATGAGCGTGAGCGAATGGACTGCCATCACGCAGATTCAATCTCTTTGGACAGCCACTCGCTCACGCTCGTAGCTACCCCGCACTCCGCCTCCGGAAGTAGCTATGAGCGTGAGCGAATGGATCCGTCTCAGCTCGCCTCATTCAGCCGCGAGTAGGAAACCGTCGCGCGGACGTTCGTCTGCACGTGGCGCTCGACGCTCGGTTTCTTTGTGCCGCCGTTAGGTTCGCCCCAGACGACCGTCACCTCGGAACCTTCGGCGACGTTCTCGTCCAGCATCGCCAGCGAGAACCAGCCGTGGACGTTGACCGTATAAACCGTGTAGGTGGACAGGCCGACCAGCTTGCCGCCCACCAGCACCTGGTCGAAGGGCAGGATCGAGTAGAACGCGTTGGGCATCTCCATGTATTTGTAGTGCTCGCCGTGGCCCAGTTGGCTGGCGTTGATGCGCAGCACATCCTCGTGGTTCCACCGCAGCCACACCTTGCGGCGATGCGGCTGCGGCTCGAGTTTCTCGAGCGCCGCGCGGCCGATGAAGTCGTGGTCGAACTTCACGTGTCGCCCGTAACCGAGATCCCACGGCGTCTGGTAGTAATCCTGGATGTTGGGCGAGCAGAAGCTGCCGCCGATCGACGCGTTGGCCTCGAAGCCGGTCGCCGGGAGGTATTCGCGATAGGACTTCATCTTGTCGCCGGAGTAGATCGCGGGCGTGGGCGAAGGGATCCAGCCGCTCTCGGGCGACACGGTCGAATACGCGCGGCTGCCGCCCTGCAGCAGGCCGAACTTCGGGCCCGCGCCGAGGATGGCCGCCAGCACGGCCTCGCCGTCATCGACCGGGCCGTGCAGCTCGAGTCCGCCCATGCGCGACATGTTGTGGTTGAGCGCGCGCACCCGGCGGCCGGCGATCTTGAGGTCGCCCATGTGGAAGAACGGGATTTCCGGGAACGCACCCTCGTGGACGCTCTTGATGAGCTCCACCGCGTTCGGGCCCTGGATCTGGTAGCGATAGATGAGGCGCCGACCCTGGTTGGCCACGGTGCGCTCGTCGCGGGTGACCTTGACGTTGTAATTGCCCTGGCGCGCCTGGAACTCGACCCAGTTCGGCACCGAGGGCCGGCCGACGACGCTGACCTTTTCCTCGGAGTGCCCGAAGAGGATGGCGTCGCCGATCACATAGCCGTCGGGGTTGCAGGTGACGATCTGCTTGGCCCGGTTGGCGGCAAAATTCTTCATCGTGTTCACCGCCACGTCGGAGAGCAGGCGCTTCACGTCGGGGCCCTCGAAATAGACGTCCTTCATGTGGAAAGACTGGTCGAAGAGCACGACGGTCTTCTGCCAGGCTTCCTGCTCGTCGCGCCAGTTGGTGAACTCGGGCGTGAAGGGAAACTGGTAACCACCGACGGGGGCGTTGCGCAGCATTTCGACGGCGCTGGGGTATTGCTGGAGTTTGGCTTCGAGGTTCGTGGGGACTTTTGGGCTCATGGCTGGATTCGGGAGTTGGGATTTAGGGGTTCGTGCTAGTGGAAAGTTTCCGGGCGAGATGGTCGCGGCCGAGCCAGGTATTGGCCCAGCTGGAGGTGCCGCGCAGCCGCTGGTCCTGGATTACGGGCGCGTGCGCGAGCAGTTGCTCCTCGCAGCCCTCGTATTTCAGCCGGTCGTAGGCGCGCGACCAGATGCACTCGAAGTCCTCGACCTCGCATTTGCCGTCGCGCGTGCCGCCACACGGGCCGTTGCGCTGGTTCTTCGCGCACGCCGACTCGGGACAAAGGAACGCAATGTCGGGCAGCGAACAGTCGCCGCAATCCTTGCAACCGAACATGACGCTCTTGCCGGCGTGCTCGATGGCGTGCATCAGTGGCGGGCCTTGGGACGGGTCCTTGGCGCTGCCGCAGAGCTTGGCGCCCAGATTCCAGAGTCCCTTGCCGGGCGTGAACATCAGCGAGTGCGCCAGCTTGGAAAAGCGGTAGCTGTAGGTCACGTTGGCCGTGGCAGGCCGGGTTTGCAGCGAAGCCGCGTAGTCCGGGTGGAGCTGCTCAGGCTGCGCCAAACCGGTGGCCGGATCCTCGGCAAACAGGAAGAATTCCCCGGGCCGCGAGTAACGGATCTCCCGGGCAAACTGTTTCCAGTCGTTCGGCGCGAAACTCCGCTCGATTTCCTGCACGCGCGCGATGTCCGCCACGCTGTGAACGCCGCCGAGGTAGGCACCGCGGTAGCCGAGACCCCGGTAAATCGCGACCTGCTTGGCGGCGAGTTCGAGGAAGAAAGCCTTGCCCCGGTCCTGCGAGGTGGCGTGACGCTCGCAGAGCGCCGCCAGTTCGTCGGAAATCACGACGCCGGGGATCTGCTGCGTGCGGAAGATGCGGGCGACGGCGGGATTGAGCACGTAAACGTTGCCGATGAGCGGCACCGCCCCGTGGCCCCGGCGGCGCGTCCACGCGATCAACTCGGACACCTTGCGCGAGTCGAAGCCGATCTGGTTGATGAGAAAGCGCGCGCCGGCCGCCAGCTTCTTTTCCATCTTCAGCAGCTGCGGCACGACCTCGTTTTCGTGCAGCTTGAAATTTGTCACAACGGCCCCGGGGAAAAAGTGCGTGGGCTGGAGCCGGACCTGCCGGGTGGCGGCCGCCTTCGTGACATCGAGCCCGGCGTTCATCTGGCCCAGCAGCGTGAGCAGCCCGACCGAGTCGATGTCGAAGACCGGTTTCGCCCCGCCGCCGATGCCGACGCCCGAATAGTCGCCGCTCAACACCAGGAGGTTGTGAAACCCCTCGCTCGCGAGCAGCCACGCCTCGCTCTCGAGGCCGTTGCGGTTGAAATCCTTGCACGAAAGGTGAATCACCACTTCCCGGCCCGCGTCGCGGAAGGGCCCGCCCAGCGCCGTCGGCGCCAGCATGGGATTGCCCCCGGCGTTGTCCGTGATCGAAACCCAGTCCACGCCCGGCGTTTGCGCGAGATCGCGGGCGAACGCCACGGTCTTGGCGGCCCGCGTTTCCGTCACCGTGCCGCGCGTGGACACAAGCTCGACGCCGGTCAGGAAGTCGCGCGACTGGGCAAATTTCTCGGCGAGCGTGGACACGGGTCTGGGGTTACGCGCAAAACTCATCGCCAACTCATCACGGCGCCGCGGGGCATGAGACAAGGTCGGTGGCGGCGTCGAGACAGGCCTGCTTGACGGCTAGGATGTTCGCCGTGGGCGTGCCAAACGGGATGACGCCGGTGCCCATGAAGAAACCCGGCAGGTCGCGACCCCGGGCGATCTCGGCGGCGGCAACGCGGTAAATCTCCGCGGGCGTCGAGGTCGCGAGAAATCGCGGCGAGATATTGCGCCGCAGGGATCTTTCCCGCTCGCGGCAAATTGCGGCCCACGCGTCAAAGTCCCCGGTGAAGTCACAGAGCAGGTTGTTGCAGCCCGTTCGCGCCAGCAAACCGGCGATCTTGGTGGTGTTGCCCCCGATGACCAGCGGCACGTCGCAGACGCCCTGCGACGCGGCCCAGCCGGCAAAATCCCGCGTCACTGGCAGCACGAACTCCTCGAACATGCCGGGCGAGAGCAGGTCCGGGGACGCCTGGGAGTCGAACATGATCAACTCCGCACCGGCATCGATGTAGGCCTTGCTGTATTCGCGGATGACGCGCTCGGCGTAAGCCAGCAGTTGCCGCACCCAGTCGGGCTGGTCGACGCAAGCCATGAAAAGGTCTTCCGCCCCAACGAGGCTCACCGCCAGCGAGAAGGGCCCGGAGATGGCGCCCCGCAGCCAGAAATTGTGGCCGAGCTCGCGCCGCACGCGTCGCGCCGCCTCGATGTTGACTGGCATCCGGCCATCCCGGAGCGGATTTGGTAGGCGCGCCTTCGCGAGGTCGTCGCCGACCCGCAGGAGATAGTCGCCGGGCGAGATTCCGGGAATGCTGGGGTCGTTGCCCTCGTAGAAGGTCACGGGGCAGCCGAGCGCCTCGGCCTCGATATTGTAGACGTCGACGCCCACCGTGACGGCGTCAGGTCCGATGGCTTCAAACTCGGCCAGCACGGCTCGCGTCAGCAGTTCAGCGTCGCGGCCGATGGCTGAGGGTGTGCTGTCGATGAACCAGGCCTTGTGCTCGTAGATCGCGGGCAAGAAGAGCGGCGAAGGCCGCGGCGCAGCACAGCGCAGCACGGCTTCGACTTCGGCGCGGGTGGCCACGGAATGCGGGGGCTTCGGCATGGCAGTGGTGATTGGGGAAACGGGAGATGAGCGTAGCGGAAATGAGCTCGTCCGTCTTGGCGGTTCGGGCTTGGCGCGGTTGGCAGATCGGGCACTCTGGCCGGGTCATGGCTGTTTCCCGGCCCATCGCCGTCACCCTGCCCGCCTCCGGCCTCGCCTTTGCCGAGAGCATCCACAGCCCGCGCTTCCGCATGGCCGAGCGGGCGGACGCGTTTCACAAGCTCATCTTTGTCCTGCAGGGCCGGGTGAACCTGACGACTGCCGGCTCGGCGCTGCTTCTCTCCGCCACCGCCGGTGCGGTGCTGTGCGTTCCGGCGGGGGTGCGTCACCGGATCGCCGACATCGCGCCGCCCACCCTGCTGCTGCTCGGCATTGCGCCGGCGTGGCTGGCCTGCGATCCGGAGCTCGGAAAGCTCTGGGTGCGGCTACTGGGCGGCCGCTCCGCCAGCGTGAGGACCGGCGGGAGGGGCGCTGCGCGGTTTGAAGGCCTGTGGCGCGCCGGCATGGTCGAACAGGCCGGCGGCCAGCCCGGCCGGGA
>TBL_comb47_HYPODRAFT_10006146_pt1 | contig 13056 bp, 11 predicted proteins | sample TroBogypolimnion_40_FD_10682 | JGI IMG/M metagenome (IMG submission 10682)
CAAAGAGCAACCCGGTAGCACTCGAGAAGGTCACCGCAAGCGCGACCGCGGAGACGGGGAGTTCAAATGCCCAACCCGCGATCAACTGCGAGACAACGAACCACGCAAGCGCGACAAAGAGCGCGCCGATCGCAATGCCTATCAGGCCGCCGAAGAACGTGATCATGACCGACTCGACGAGGAACTGTTGAAGGATGTCGCCCTCCGTGGCGCCGACGGCCTTGCGCAAACCGATCTCCTTCGTGCGCTCGACCACCGAAACCAGCATGATGTTCATGATGCCAATGCCGCCTACCACGAGCGAAATGGACGCGATCGCCGCAAGGAAATAGGTCATGACCGAAGTTATCGTACCGAGCACGGAAAGTATCTGCGCCTGGGTCTCGATGGTGAAGTCATCGTTCGAGGAACTGGTAATGCTATGGTCCTGCTCGAGAACGGACTGGATCCGCGACGTGACGAAGGAAATATTGTACTGCGGGTTCGCGGAAGCGAAAATATATTGGAAGTAACTAATGCCGAGCATCTGGCTCTGTGCCACCGTCACCGGAATGAGCGCGAGATCGTCCTGGTTCACGCCGCCGGGACCGGTGCCCATGGACTTCAAGACGCCGACCACGCGGAAGGAATTGCTTCCAAGCCGGATGCTTTTGCCGATGGGATCGATGTTCGCACCAAAGAGTGTTTTTGCAAGATCGGAACCGATGACGGTAACGTGATTATAAGCAGCAACGTCCTGGTCGGTGAACGGATACCCCTTTGTAAGGACATAATTTCGAACCGGGAAAAAGTTGGCGGTCGTACCCTGATAGGTAATATTGAGATTATTGTCGCCATACACCGCGTTCGCAGCACCGTTCACGAGCGGCACAACAGCACTGATCGAAGGCTCGCGTGAAAGCGCGTTCACGTCGTTCTGCACCAAGGTCTTTATGATAATGCCCTGCGCCGCGGCAGGGGACTGGAATTTTCCATTCGTTCCGCCAGGGATGACGAATATCAAATTCGACCCAACGCCCTCCACCTGGTTGATGATGAGATCCTGCGCCGACTGGCCAATCGACATCAGGATGATCACTGACGCGATACCGATCACGATGCCAAGCATCGTAAGCGCCGAACGCATCTTCCCGTGCTTGAAATTCGCAGTCGCTGATTTTAATGAATCCTTTAGGCGCATGGTGTTATTTTTCGAATTGGTCGATCGATCGACGACGATTTTTTACCGGCGTATCGCTCTCAACCTCGCCATCGCGGATGCGGATGATCCGGTCGGCAAACTCAGCGGTCGAGGTTTCGTGGGTGACAAGGATGATCGTGTGTCCTTTGTTGTTGAGGTCTTCCAAGATACCCATCACTTGAGCGCCAGACTTTGAATCAAGGTTTCCTGTCGGCTCGTCGGCAAAAATGACGTCAGGATTGTTGACGAGCGCGCGGGCGATCGCGACGCGCTGTTTTTGGCCACCCGAAAGCTTGCCGGCTTCGATATATAGTTTTTCAGAAAGCCCGACTGATGCTACTGCTTTTTCAACCACCGTCTTTCGCTCGGACGGCGGCAGTTTCGAATACAAAAGGGGGATCTCAACGTTCTCATAGACACTCAAACGCAAAAGCAAATTGAACGACTGAAACACAAATCCCATGTCCTTGTTGCGCACTTCTGCGAGCTCCACGTCGGTCATTTGATCGATGCCCTTTCCGAGAAAGGTGTATATTCCGCTCGTTGGTCGGTCGAGGAAGCTTAAAATGTGCAATAGCGTCGATTTCCCCGAACCGGATGGCCCGATGATAGAAACGAACTCGCCCTTGTTGATAGTGAAAGAGACATCGCTCAATGCAAGCGTAGTGACATCGTCATCGACATATTTCTTTCGGAGGTCCTTTACGATGATCATTATATGATCCTTACTTGATGCCGATATTGACCACCTGTTCGCCCTTGGTGACGCCGGAGAGTATCTGCACATTGCCGCTTTGATCCTGTATGCCAAGCGTCACGGGGACCTGAACCTCCTTGCCGTTCTGGACCACGTCGACAAAAGAACCCTGATCGTTCTGAAGGACGGCGTACTGGGGAAGAATGAGCGCGCTGTTTTGTTGTTGGGTCTGAATATCCAGATTGACCGTAAGGCCACTCTTTATGCGCGAGTCGGACTTTGTAAAGGAAACTTTCACTTTGTAATTCACCACTCCGCTAATGTTCGTCTGGGCCGGGTCGACATAGAACACTTTTCCAGCAAAATTTTCGCCCGGGAACGCATCGATGGTCATGGTAACCGACTGACCGATGTTCACTTTCCCAATATCAGTTTCCGGCACCTCCGCATCGACCTCAAAATTATTGTTCGAAATAAGGGACGTCATCGTAACACCCGGCGTTGCGATCTCGCCGACTTTCGCATTTTGCACCGTAACAACACCAGAGATAGGGGACGAAAGCGTCGCCTCGGCGATCTTCACCTGGATACCCTGCGCGTTCGCTTGCGCTGCCTCGACCAACGCCTGCTGGTTCGCGATCTGCTGAGAGGTGGAACCCGCAAGCTTAAGATTCAATTGCGCCTGAAGCTGCTGGATGGCTATCTTTTGAGAAGCGATATTTTGCACCGAAGTGTTGATGTTGGCTGTCGCTGTGGTCACCTCGGTATTCGCGGCCGCAAGTTGATTATTGTATGTGTTCAGTATGGCAGACGTGAGACTCGCTTCTTGGAGCAAAGCCTGGGAGACACTGGTCAAAAAGGTCTTGATCTTTGAAAGATGCACGACGGCATTCTGCAACGCGACGTCAAGCGTTGAGGAAGGGGAGGCCGCATTCATTGCAGCGAGCTCGATTTGCCACTTGTTCAGTTCGGCACTTGCCTGCAAGCGCTCGGACTGGGTATCGTTCAACTTCTGCGAATCACTGACCGAGAAGGTGAGCTGCGGGTTATCCGTCTCGGGGTTCATGAAAAAAGCGGAGAGTAGGTTGCGTACCGCATCGTTGGATTTTGCATAACTATCGTTCAATGTGTTCTGGGCGCTCGCATACATGTTAGTAAGCGATTGTTGTCCGCCAGCAAGGGCCGCCTCAGAATTCTGGATATCCGCCGGTTGCGCACCAGCCTGCAACGACTGGAGCTGCGCATTCGCCGCATCCACGTTAGCCTGCGCCTGTGCAAGCTGTGCAGCCAGATCGCTTGTATTCAAACGCGCGATCACGTCGCCAGCGGAAACATGGTCGCCAACTTGCTTGTTCACTGCGGCAATGGTGCCACCGTTTTGGAAACCAAGATCGAGGCTTTGGATCGGTGTCGTATTGCCAGTCACGCTCACTTCTTCAGTGATCGCGCCCTGGGTTACCGTCACAAACTGATACGAAGTGCCTTTCTTTGCAAAAAGAAAGTAATATAGCACGAGCGCGGCGATAATAAGAATGACAATGCCAATAATGGTCTTTGTTTTCCCAAAACGCTTGAATGGATTCATGATCATATTGATAATTTAAAGATAGTTAAGTAGGTTAACATTCGAATCATACCACTATTATACAATATATAGCCATTGTTTTGCAAAGAATATTACATAGCCGTATAATAAAACTATGGCAAAAATTCAATGGAATAAAGTGACGTGGTATTCAAAGACCTTGGCAGCGGTCTTCTTTATCACGGTGCCGTTCGTTGGATTTTATTTGGGCGTCCAATATGGAAAAATGTTGACGCCGTTTCTTGTGTCGCCAGAGGCCGTCCAAGCCCCGGTTGTGGTGACCGCCGGCGCTAGCTACTATAGCGACCCCACCGAATGGCAGGTCGACGAAAACAACGCAAACGCGGGATTCAGCATCGCATATCCTATAGATTTCAACGCCCAAGATGGTTCCGAGGCAACGGCATCCCAAAACTGGCAGATCGGATCGACTTCCACGGGAAACGTTTACTTCACCCTTGTCATTCCCAAGGCCTTCGAGCCGCAGACCAACCTCGTCGATGCGACGCTTACGATCGGAAGCAGTAAGAAAAAAAGCGCGGTCACCCAGTGCTTGAATGCCACCCCGACCGGCGGTTCCATGACGGCGACATCGACGGCGGTCGTAAACGGCAATGCGTTCACCGTATTCCAATCAAGCGATGCCGCTGCCGGAAATCTCTACCAAACCACGAGCTACCGAACAGTCCACAATGGACAGTGCTATGCGATCGAATACACCATCCATTCAAGCCAGATAGCGAACTATCCCGCCTCGTATAACCTGAAACCGTTCAATCAACAAAGAATCGAAGCATTGATGCAAAGGATCATCGGCACGTTCAAATTTGAATGAACAAAACAAATAAAATTCTCCTCGCAATCGTCATCCTGCTCGCCATTGTTTTCGGCGTCGGACAATTTTTCGCGTCATCATCCATACCTGCTTCTCCCGGGATAGACGCGGCGAGCACGAATTCGTCCGCGCAAAACTCCTCTCCGGCGATTCCGCCGACCGCGATAGTGGCTTACGTGCCACAAGCAGCGAGCTCGACGCCAGTTGAAAAGGGATCCTGTTGGACCAATTCCATAGCAACGCCATATCGCGCCGACGCCTGGCGCTGCACGGTCGGAAACGCCATCAGCGACCCATGCTTTCAAATACCAAACAGCAAGAACCTGCTTTGCGGCGTGAATCCGGCAGTCGCCAATGCCACGACGACGTTCGTACTGCAACTTACAAGCGCGTTGCCGACGCCGGAGGTCCTGCCAGGAACACCACCCACCGATTGGGCGTGGCTTGTGCAACTTTCGGATGGCACGCTATGTTCGCCATTCACCGGCACGCGCCCGTTCACTGCGACCGGCCAGGCAGCTGACTATGGATGCGCACCCGGGCCACTTGGCACCGACATTTATATTTTCGATGACTTTAATACCTCAAGCAGCGTCTGGATGGCGCACATCGGAACGCTATCGCAATCAACTTCAAGTTTGCCGACGATCGCAAATTCAAAAGAAATTCCAATCGCAACGGTCTGGCAATAATGCGAGCTGTTTATAAATAGGCGACTTTTTTAAGCCACTCTTCGTTCTCCCATTCCCATAGGCGCTTTGCCGCCAAGAACGCCTGGAAATCGTTCTGCCACGACGGGAATTCCTGCAGCTCGATATCGCCATAGAACTCCGACCATTCGTGCTGACAGGTCTTCATGGAATAATTGCGCCAATCGGTCTTTATCTTCTCGTTTCCACCCTTAAGGCGCCGTATCGCTCCGCACTTCACGCATTTCTGTAATTGATCGATCCGCAGGATCCAACGCGTCTCAAGAGCCGGAAATTCATCTTTAAGCGCATCCATGTATGCCGACGTTTGCAAGCAATAATCTCGATAGATGGCTTGTGACGTTTTGATATCAAGCACGCCCAATTTGCCGCCGATCGTCGCGATCGCATCCACCGTTCCGGCATAGCGCTGGTCACGGTTCACGATACGGCGCTCCACATCTTCCGGCCGCACGCTGATGGGCGTCTTGCGGAGAAACTCCTTAAACGAGGCGATTGCGCCCTTAACTTCTTCCGGAATCTCAGGATCTTTTCCAAGCAGGATAGCCTCTGCGACTTCGTGAATCAACGTGCCCTCGCGAGCCGACAATTCCGTTGATTCATTTGCCGCCTTGTAGCTCTTCGCCTCGCCATAATAATAATAGAGCGCCGGCTTCGCCTTAATGGTGACTATCTTTGTAACGCGCGGATACCAAAGCCCATCGATGGTGTAGCCGCTCGTTTCTTTGAATTCATTGATATCTTTTGGGTCGCCGAACATTATCGGAATGATAACAGTTTTTCTGTATGGTCCACAATGTCGCCAGCACCCATCATAATGATAAGAGGGGAGTGCGGCATTAAAAGATCATTAATGGTAGCTCGTAATTTCGTCGGGTCTTCCAGATATATCACCGGCTTCTTGGACATATGTTTTTGAGCAGCGGTGGCAAGATCGATCGATTCGCGCACGAGTTTTTCATTACGCTCGCGCACCTTATAAAGCGGCAAAAGAATCACGGCGTCGGCGAGGTCGAATGCGGTGGTGAATTCCTTAAAGAGCAACTCAAGCCGCTTGCCTTGGTGTGGCTGAAAAACACAAATAAGGGGCCGACTGGGAAATTGTTTTTTGAACGCAGCAAGGGTCGCCTTGATCTCTGTAGGATGATGAGCGTAGTCGTCATAGACAAGCGCAGGCTCCTTCATCCCTTTTATTTTTGCCACACCGCGATATTCCATGCGCCTCCAGGCGCCAACATATGATCCAAGCGCGGCAAAGATATCCTTTTCCGAAATTTTTAATAACCTTCCAAGCTGATAGACCGCCGTGGCGTTCGAAATATTGTGCTCGCCAAAGATTTTTAATGTTTTCTTGATCTTCGTTGTGGAACGATCCTTGAGTGAATACCAAACAACGATGAGATTTTTCCTTTTCGCAAGCGTCGTCACCGCTTTTTTCAATGAATAGAGATTTTTATCATCGCGATTCAAAATGAGCGCGCCGCCATCTACGGTATTCCCAAGAAAACGCAAAAATGCTTTTTTTGCATCGGCGATATTTTTGTAGATATCAAGATGCTCGCGATCGATGTTTGTGACGATCGCAATAAGAGGGAAGTAGTTATAAAACGCACGACCAAACTCGTCTGCTTCGAGCACAAGGAGATCGCCCTTCCCAGCGAGAAAATTTTTCCCTGAGAACTCTTTGAGATTGGTACCAATAATTACCGCTGGGTCAAAGCCGCCTCTAATGAGGGTGAGCGCCGCAAGTGCTGTCGTCGTGCTCTTGCCATGTGACCCGGCAACCGCAATGGTTTTATAGCGGTGCGTCAACTCGCCGATTGCCTCAGGATACGTAAGTACGCGCACTTTGCGCCGCAGCGCCTCCCGCACCTCGGGATTGTCCTTATTGATGGCCTGGCTCGTCACCACGAGTTCAGCATCGGCAGGCAGATAGCCCTTTTTATGCCCAATTTTGACCCCCACGCCGTCTTTTACAAGGCTTTGCGTGATTACCCCCGCTACAGCATCAGACCCCGAAACAGCCCAATTTTGGCTTAAAAAATGACGTGCAAGGGCGCTCATGCCGATGCCACCGATACCAACAAAATGGACGACTCGGCGGAGAGACGGGGAGGGGGATTTTTTTATGGTCATACGCCTAATTATAAACCGTTCCCCGAGATGATAAAGGGGGGCAATGACATTGCAGAGCCAACGGGTCAAGAAATCACTTGCCTGTATTGTTTTAGCGGGAAAGAGCGGACTGAAAAACCCGGCCTCCTTCTGGACCTCGGCTAATTCATTATTGATATGTCGTTCCTAAGTACGGCACCGGATCAACATCGTGACCCTCGGGGTAGGGACCACAACCATGTGCTGGAGCAATAGTGAACCCTGCGCTTTCAAAAATAGAAAAATGAAGGTGCGGACCCGTTTCAAGACCGCTCGCACCTATCGTGCCTATTTTAAAATCTTTTGCGACAGTATCTCCGGGCGAAACGGCAATCGACCCAAGGTGCGCAAATAACAGAACAAGATGACTGATATTGTCTTGTACGACAATAAACTTACCGAATCCCTTGCCTGAGCAAAAATCATCTTGATCGCCAACAGCAAGAACAACGCCATTGGTAACGGGCGAATAGATTGGAGCACCGTAGTTGGCAGCGATATCGATACCATTGTGCCAACGGCCTATGTAAAGGTAAGAATCGGCCGTAGAACCATAACCCTGGGTAATCGCACTCCAACCCTTGCCGTTTTTGGCAAAAAGGCTGAAATCGACGGCTGAGAGGCCGTTAGATGAGGAGTAAGGCCCAGAACCAATACCGGAACCGACGGCAGAAGCACTGACACCAGAACTGAGGCTCGGGAAAAATCCTGACGTAGAAGCATGCCCAACAAGCGTCGCACCATAAACGATCAGAGCTACGGCGGAGAAGGCCAGAAAAAGAAAACCAATGAATTGAATCATAGGAGGATATTATACCATAAGAAAATGAGTATGGGAAATACGCTAGGGAAGTGCTTGTTTACTTGACCCTATCTGTCGCACAAGATATATTTTCTGACAGATAACATGGCTGGAACCGTTATCGCTCTACTATTTGATTTAAAGGTCTCTTAACGGAACAACCCCACTATCCATCGCACCGCGCCATTGGCTAAGCCGATTGCCCAGTAAATAATATTAACAAAGATATTCAATATCCATTCAATGTGAACGCCGGTGGCGTTATAGAACCAAGCATCGAACTGGCTGATATATTGATTGATGTATTGCTGGACGTCGATACCGATCGTTATGGTCGTCGAGGCATTATTACCGACATTGAGGGTCACTGGAATGGATGCGTTCCCACCTTTCATGCTATTAAAGAAATTCTCAAATGGCGAAAGGAGACTGCCAAACGAGTTGGTAAAGTCATAGTCCTGAGCCGAGCCGCTGGCGGCTATAACGGGAGGAACCGGCAATTGGCCAGCTGATGGGATCTCGTACGCCCGCGCCGCGGGGCTGTAAACAATAAAGGCAGCGCATATGCTGCCGATCGTGGCAATTATAAAGAGCGCAGGAAATTTCTTATTCATTGCTCTGGATAATTATATTCTAGAACATCCTCCAATAAATATCTAGACGAAACTTATGCACTCATTGACCGCCCCGAGCATTTTATAACAGTTTCACAATCGCCAACGAGATCCTACGCAACGATTCATCGCGCCCGAGCGTTTCCATGATTTCCATGGGATCAGGCGAGGCGCTCTGCCCCGAAAGCGCCGCGCGGAGCGGCCAGAATATCGGACCTCTCCCCTGCTTTGCGGTAAGCGGCTCAAGTGCAGCAAGAAACCCTTCGCGATGGAAACTTTCGTCAGGAAGCGCGGCGACGATCGCCTTCACTTCAACAAGAGCATCCTTCGCCTCAGCAAGGGGCGCGTCCTTCCACGCAAGAAGCGACGGTTGATAATCCGGCAGTACGAAAAAGAACTTTCCCGCCTCTGCAAAGTCACTTAACGTTTTCGCACGGCTCAACTGGAGCTTTATCACTTTCTCTAATAGAGCAGAGTCGGCCACCGCGATGCCAGCTTGTTCAAAAAACGGTTTTGCGCGGGCGATGAGCTCCGCGAGAGGGAGTATCTTCATGTGCTCGCGATTCAGCCACTCAAGTTTCTCTTCGTTGAAGATCGCGCCGGCCTGCTGCATGCGCTCGATGTCGAACTGCGCGATGAGCTCATCGCGCGACAACACTTCAGTATTATCTTTAGGATGCCAACCAAGGAGTGCCAGGAAGTTGATTATCGCTTCCGGCAGATACCCACGCTCACGATAGCTGGAAAGTGCCACGTCATTGAAACGCTTGGACATCTTACTGCGATCGGCATTAAGGATAAGCGGAATGTGCGCATAGATCGGTTGGCTGAACCCAAGCGCTTTTTGCATCAATATTTGTTTCGGTGTGTTTGAAAGATGATCCTCACCGCGGATGACATGCGTGATCTCCATCAGCGCATCATCCACGACGACGGCAAAGTTATAAAGCGGCGTATCGAGGTCCTTTGCGATGACAAGGTCACCGAAAAGCGTGGCGTCGAAAACGACTTTCCCACGCACCATATCCTTGAACTCAACTTTCACCTCGGGCACCCTGAAGCGGATGACCTCTGGCTTTTTCCCTTCCGGCGGCGCTGCAAGCGCGCGGCAGTGGCCGCTGTACTTCGGCGGCAGTCCCTGCGCGAGCATTACTTGGCGCTGAGTCTCGATATCTTCTTTGGTGCAATAGCAATAATACGCCGAGCCATCAGCCATCAGCTGCTCGAGATATTCTCTATAGATCGCAGTCCGTTCGCTCTGCCGATACGGGCCGAAAGCGCCTTTTTCTTTTTGTCCCTGCGCAACCGCGTCAGGACCCTCATCCCAATCAAGGCCAAGCCATGAAAAACCCTCCAACAATCCGTCTTCGTGCACCTTTTCCGAACGCTCCTTGTCGGTATCTTCAATGCGCAGAACGTAAGTGCCGCCAATATGCTTGGCAAAAAGCCAGTTGCAAAGCGCCGTCCGGGCAGTACCGATATGCAACGCGCCCGTCGGGCTCGGCGCCATGCGAACACGGATAGGTTTTTTCGCTACGACAGCTTCCATATAGCCGATAATACTCTGATTTTATGCAAAATTCCAGCTTAAATCCCCTATCTTCCCGCCACGACCGAGATGATCCCCTGCGCGATCGCTTCTGCCGCGCCGGACTTGAAAAACGCGCTCGAAGCAGCGCTCATCTTCGCCAAGAGATCAGGGTCGCCGAGCAAAGTTTTCAGTTGGCCAAAAAAGAGGCCAGGCAAAAGATTCTCCTCCTCGATCACGAGCGCAGCACCGGTCTTCGAAAACTCGATTGCGTCGATAAGTTGATGTCCGTTGGCGGCTTCAGCGAGCGGGATGAGGATCGCGGGCAAGCCGAACGCTGCGAATTCAAAAATCGAACTACCCGAACGCGCCACCACGAGATCGGCCGCAGTAAGGGCGAGCGCCATGTCGGTCTTGAAATAATCCACTACTTGATAGCGATTTGCCGTCGTTGCATCGATCAGCATCGCATGGGAAAGTTTTTGCACCTCAAGAAGATTGGCCGCGCCAGCTTGATGGAGTACTTGCGTCGTCTCAACGAATTGCGAGAGATTTTCAAGAACAAACTCATTCAACCGCGCCGAACCCTGCGAACCACCCAGAATAAGCACAAGCGGTTTCCCCGCTTCGAAGCTAAAATTCTCGCGCGCAAGCTCTTTTGTGGTCCGCCCGCTCAGAAGCTCATCGCGCAACGGCGATCCGGTGATCTGTGTTATGGTAGGGTTGAAATACGCCGCCGCACGATCGAAGCTCAAAAAAACCTTTCGCGCAAAACGGGACGATATCAAATTATTAAGACCCGGCTGGGCATCGGACTCGTGAATCGTCACCGGTATGCGATAGAACCATGCAGCAAGCACAACCGGCAAAGATCCGGTGCCCCCTTTTGAAAAAACAACATCCGGCATTATGAAATAAAGCTTAACGAGCGCTTGCAAAAATCCGATGAAAAACTTAGGGATATCGATGATGTTTTGTATTGAAAGATAGCGCCGCATCTTACCGGTAAGAATTGGGCTTATGGTCATGCCGTGGTCCATAAGTAATTGCGCGTACGCGTCCTTGCCGCCCATATAGGTGAATTCGTAGGGAGCGTTCAGTGTAACGAGCTGCTTCTTGAGCGCATCAGCGACGGCGATGAGCGGGTAAATATGCCCCCCGCTGCCGCCGCCAGTGAAAACGATGAGAAATTTTTCCGATGATGATTGTGCCATTAATGGAATAATACCACGAGAGACTATGTGTTATCTAATCATATACTGGCAGCTACGCAACTATGCATACTTGGAAATATTGAGACAAATGCCTGCCATGGTGATGAATATCGCGAGAGCTGTACCACCATAACTCACGAACGGTAACGGAACGCCCGTGAGTGGGATGATGCCAGAGATCGATGCCATATTGGTAAAAGCCTGCAAGGCGATCACGGTGCCGAAACCGATCAAAAGTAACCGCCCGAACTGATCCCCAACTTTTCGCGCCAGCCAGAACATGCGGAATGCGAGCAGGCCAAAAAGGACGACGAGGAATGATGCTCCAATAAAGCCAAGCTCTTCGCTGATCACTGCAAAAATAGAATCGTCGATCGGCGTAGGAAGATAGCTCGCCTTGGTCGCCGACTGACCATAGCCGACGCCGAAAAGCCCGCCCGAACCGATTGCGATCAAACTTTGGTTCACTTGATAGTTCTGCCCTTGGAGGTTCGAACTTTTATCGAGGTAGCCCACGATGCGTGCGCGGCGATATGGCGTTGCATAAATGACCACACTCACGATCAAGACTGCGGCAGCGATGACGATGGCTATGTACTTCAGTGGCGCGCCATTCACAAAATAGACCGTAAGGCCAGCGCCAAGGAGGATCGCGACCGTGCTTGTCGCAGGCTGAAGGATGAGCAACGCGCCGATGATCCCCGAGACAAGGGCGAACGGCAGGAGACCCGATTGGAAATCAGTTGCACGCTTGAATTTCGTGTTTGAAAGCCACGCAGACAAATAGATTATAAAGGTAAGCTTCATAAGCTCGGCAGGCTGGAAGCTGAGCGGACCAAAGCGCAGCCAGCGGTTTGTGCTATTGACCGTTGTGCCAAGCGGAGTAAAGACCATTATTAAAAATACGACGCTGACGAGCAATAAAACAAAAGAGATTTTCTTTAGGCGCTGATAGTCGGTTTTATAAACGATGAAAGCGCCCACGAGACCAATGAGAAGCCCATACACGATCTGATGTTCAAGATAATAATAGCTATTATTGAATTGTATCTTCCCAAGGTCAGAGGAAGCAGAAGCGAGCATCGCAAGACCGAAAATGACCAAGATGATAAATATCGCCAACAAAAAATAATCGGGGTTCCGCGTACGGGTTCGTTTGAGCGCAGCAGTTCGTGCCATTATTTTCGCATTTTATGCCGCAGCGCCTTGCCGGGGAATTTTTTCTGGAATGCTCCGTCCGCGTAGACTACGACACCGCTTACAATGGTGAAGCGAACCTCCTCCCCTTTGAAACAAACAAGGTCTGCGATATTCCCCTCTTTTATCTCGCCGCGACCTGCCAGATCAAACATGCGCGCCGGCTTCACCGTTATTTTCCTGATAGCCTCTTCAAAAGGCATCAATCTATCATGCTCAACAAGCGATAAGAACCGAGCGAAGGTCGATGTGGTGCGCTCAGATTTTAGTTGCCGATACTTAGTATCCTCATCAAAACTCGGGGCGTTCGAGGCGATTAAGCTTCGTTTGCTCGCCATCGCTTTGAACGCGAGTGCAGGATCGAGATTCTTATAAAGCACCGCACCCTTCATCCCAAGCGATGCCATGAGTTTCAAAAGCGCGTCACGCGCATCCTGTAATTCGTACATATGCCGCACGTCGCGAAGCGATTTGCCGACCAGGAAATCGCTTCCGGGAGCCTGGGCAACAATGAAATGTTCTTCGTCTATCGGAGCCATA
>TBL_comb47_HYPODRAFT_10006147_pt1 | contig 13055 bp, 10 predicted proteins | sample TroBogypolimnion_40_FD_10682 | JGI IMG/M metagenome (IMG submission 10682)
GGTAGAGATGCTATTTGCCCTTTTCAAGCACCAGCAGCAATACCTCAACAAAATCAAATGACAGGTCAAGTTACTATCGGGTTCAATAGAATGCCATGCTCTACTGTATGCCCTTTAGCAGAAATAACTAAATCAGGTCATTATACTCTATCTTGTGGTAACTCTGCTAAAGATTACGAATTAAGCGAAACTGCCGAAGTAGTAAAAAGCGAAATACCAATTATCAAAATATCTGACTAAAAATGTCTAAGAATAAAAGAATACTATGCCTATTCGATTACGGTTCTAAGTGCTACACAGGCTTTGCAACAGTTAGTCGTAATATCAAAAGAGAAATTAAAAAAGCATTCGGTCAAGATATACAACTTGATATTTGTGCTATCAATCACTTTGACGATGCGTATGAAGAAGATGACGGCACATACATTTTTTCTGCTAAACTAAATGACGTAAAAGCTGACGACTTTGGTAGATTTTTATTTATGAAAGTGCTTCAAGATAGTGACGAATATGATGGAATATTCATCATTCAAGATATTACTGTCATCTGCCCTATTATTGAAATATTACAACACATCAAAAGAGAAAAGCAAGAGCAAGGCAAAAAAGTATTTAAGTCTATATTTTACTTTCCTATTGATTGTAAAGTAATACCACGAACAACAGAAGGTTTAGAGTTCTTTGATTGTATTATTACTTACACAGAATACGGTAGAAAAGAAGTTCTTAGAATGCGACCTGACTTGAAAGGTAAAGTAAAAGTTATCGGTCACGGAAATAACGCTAAAGAGTATTTTCCTTTAAATGAAGAAGAAAAACAAGCATTTAGAAAAGAATATTTTGCTGAAAATGCTGACAAGTTTATTATCAGCAATGTAAATAGAAATCAAGCAAGGAAAGATATACCAAACACAATATTTGGTTTTTTAGAAGCCAAACGTAATTGGCGAAGCTGGAATTTACCTAAAGAGCCTTTTTTGTATCTACACATGCACCCTAAAGACCCTATGGGATGGGATTTAAGAGCAATATTTATGCAGATAGATGAACTCAAAGAAGGTGTAGATTATATGCTATTGCCAGAAAAATATGAAACAATCGTATGCCCTACTTCTATTGTCAATAAAATATACAATGCTTCTGACGTTTATCTTTCAACTACTCTTGGCGAAGGCTGGGGCTTAGGTTTTAGCGAAGCAGCAGCAACAAAATTACCGATAATAGCACCCTATACGACTTCATTCATCGAAATGAGTGGTTATGCTACAAGAGCTTATATGTTAGAAACTATTTACCCATGCGTTAATATGACGAATGTCATTCGTGAACAAACTGATATTTATGAAGTAAGCGATAAAATCTTAGAAGTAGCGTATGCAAAATTAGTAGCAAATAAGTCAAGTAAAGAGTATATAGAGTTACAAAATAAAATTGACGCAGCGTATAAGTGGACTAAAGATTTAAGTTGGGAAAATATTTGTAAACTTTGGGTGCAATATTTCAAAGAAGTTTATTAACTTTGAGTTCTTAATTTGAATGTCATATTTTGTTAAAACCCCTCACTTATTTCTATTCGTGAGGTTTTTTTAAAAAATTGTGGGATAGAGCAGTGGTAGCTCATTTGGCTCATAACCAAAAGGTCGCAAGTTCGAGCCTTGCTCCCGCAACTGTTTTTCATATAAAATATATTTGTTTTACTCCCCGATATTCTTATTGGGGAGTTCATTTTTCTTTTGAAATTCTAAATTAATTTATATGTTATTATTTGCATTTTATCTTATATCTGTTTTGTATTGTTTCTGGAGAATATTTAAACGATATAACAAATCTTCACTTGATGGTATAGTTGGTGTTACCCCTGCATTAGATACATTAATTATACTATTTTTAGCACCATTATTTATGATTGTCGATTTAATTGTAACATATATTCAATTTAGAAAAGACAAACATTAGCACAAACACAAAAACCCCTACTATGAGGGGTTGAATAAGATTGTTTGAAAGCTAATTACTTTTTAAATAACTTCCATAAGATTACACACTCCAAACCGATGATGATAACGTGATGTACGTTATTACCAAATAAGAAATTTGAGCTTGTAATATCAAATACTCCTGTCGTATTCATGATATTTTTTTTAAGTTAAACAATAAGTCTTAGATTGCTAAGATACAAACATATTTGATTATTCTTTATTTTTGATTAAAAGTTGCTCAAATGGCGATAAATAAAGCCAAAACTTCGATAAAAGATAAGGTAAATCGTATAAAAAGCAAGTATGTTAAAGGTGAAATAGAGCCTAAAGCTACTGCTTTGTCTAAAACTTATGCAAAAAAAGAAGCAACATTAACAAAATACAAGCGTGGTGGTAGAACTATCGCACAAACTCCTGCACCGAAATCAGATAGAATTTACGGCTCAAAGAAAAACATCAAAGGTTCTGCTTCTACTGAAGGTTCTAATATTAAATTATCAAAAAAAACAGTAGAAGTATTAAAACAAAAATTAAAAGAGTTCAAAGAAAAGCACCCTAATGCTGATAATATCACGCTAAGCGATTTAGAAAAGATATATCGTAGAGGTAGTGGTGCATATAGCAAATCACATAGACCTACTATTACGGGTGGTGTGCCTAATACAAGAGCAGCATGGAGTTTTGCAAGAGTAAATAAGTTTTTAGAAAAAGCTGCAGGCGAAAGTGTAAAGAAAGCCTATGTGCAAGATGATGATTTATTGAAGTATGAAGATGGTGGTAATTTAAAATATAATGATATGAAAGAAACGATTATAGCACTGCCTGATACATATTCAAGTGAAGAAAGATTGAAAGATATTTTGAAAGAGCAAGGATATGATATCGTTAAATCTTACGAACATGGTGGTGAAGTACAGCCTGACGATAAAAAAACAAAAAATATGATTACTCATAAATCTGGTTCTGCAGGTGGTATGCTTGTAGGAAATCGTCATTCTGAAGGCGGTATAAAAGCTATAAACAAAAGTACAGATACACCTTTAGAAATGGAGGGCGGTGAAGTAGTTATAACAAGAAATGCTGTTTCTGATAGCAAAAAGCGTGAATTTGAAGGTGAAATGCTAACAAATAGACAAATACTAAGCAGAATAAATGAAAGTGGTGGTGGTGTTTCTTTTGCTAAAGGTGGCGACATACCGCATAAATGTAGTTGTAGTGGTAAATCTTACGCTTACGGTGGTAAAACGATGACTGATTATGAAATCATAGATGATATTCATAACGATTATAATAGTAGAATGTTTGGTGTACAGCATCTTGACAAATCAAATAGTGAATGTTGTGAATTGTTATTTGTGCCTACTGAACAGTACGAAAAAAGCGTACATTTGTATAGTGAAGGTGGTATGATAAGATTGGTGCATAAAAAAGTGCCAAGCTATAAATCATTTGCTCAAGCTCATACTGATATTAGTGGCGTTGCTATGAAGAAATCTTATAAGATGAAATTAAAAAATGAATATGATGTAGATTTCGATAAATTGCCGCAGAATATTAAAGTTGCTTTACTCATCGGAAATCAAAAATTAGTTGATAATTACTTAAATAGTTAATAATGCCTAATTTCAAAATTGGAGAAATATATACAACTTCTAATGGTGGTGAGATAACTATCGTTAAAACTACAAGCACAATGGGTTATTTTACTCGTCTAAAAACTGATGGTACTATTTACAATGGTCACCTCACTTTTGACGAAATAGATAAAAAGATTAGTAATGGTAGTTGGGTGTTAAAAGGCTCATCAACTGTGCCTGTAAAAATGTCTAAATCAACGCAGAAAACGAATAAAACACAAACTTCTACAAAAGCTATAAATAAAAAATTTAAAAAAGGTGATAAAGTTGAAATTTTAACAACACGAGGTAGATATGGACATTCGTTCAATAAAGGCGATATAGGCGAAGTTTATAGCGTTCGACCAGATGGAGTGAGTGTCATGGTTAGAAAGCGAAGTCAAGTACTACCTTTTGATGAAGTTGAATTAATTGCTTCATCTACATCTTCATCTACATCTTCATCTACATTACCTGCTTATTTTGAAAAAGATGATTATATTGTTACTATATATAGTCAAGTTAGCGGTGGTAATAGAGATTTTCCTGATAATTATATTTTTAAACAACGTGAAAAAGCAAATTACTTATCCGTTGATTTAGATGCTACAGGGGATAGGAATGGATGGGTTATATTTAAAGCAGATAAAACAGGTAAAGGTGAATGGAGATATGCTACACAAGAAGAAGCAGAAGCGTATGAAAAAGCAGGTAAGCCAATAAGTGTAGATGATGTAAGTAAGATTCTTAATCAATCATCTGCAAAGCCAAAGGCTATAAAAACATTTGATGCACAAGAGATAGTAGAGGATTTGAAAGATATGAACATACAAGTATGGGATGATATTGGCATAACATCTGGTGGTGAGTTGTATCAAAATGATGATTTTCAAAAAAAGTATAATGATTTAATGGTTGCTGCTATTGAATCTTATACTAAATATGATTTAAGTAAGTTGTCACAAAAAGAGTGGGAGTCAGTTAGTGAAATTCTTGAAGAAGATAATTTTCATTCATTAAATAACTTCTTAGCGTTAAAAGATTATTTAGGTCAAAAAGTTAAAGACAGTTGGATTGACTTTTATAGTAGAAGTCCTAAATCATGTTTGAAGCCTGATATATTTATAGATAAAACTATTGTCGCTACAAAAGAAGAAATAGTTGAAAAAGCACCAATTAAAAAGATGGCTACTTCTAACGAAGAAGCACAAATAGAAATACTTAAAAGAGATATTGCTCAACTATTATTCATACGAAGTTTAGCAAGTCCTATTGAGTTTGAAAGAAAAATGCAGATAAGTCAAATAATTGAAGAAAAGAAAAAAGAAATAGATAGACTTACATTTTATATGACTGAAAGAAAGATAGGTGGCAAAGAAATTTTTGATGACTTATTTGAACAATCGTTTACGCCTATTCAACACGCATATAGTAATGTTTATGGAAGCCCCGATACAACTGATTTTTTTACACCTGACGGTAAACCTTCAGAATTAAGCGATGAGTTGAATATTATCATACGCACAAAAGAATTTAAAGAATGGTTTGGTGATTGGGAGTTGGCATACCTTTATAGAGACACAGAAATAATAGATTGCAGTAAAGTATTAAATGAAAATTTTGAACCTCGATTAGTTTGGCATGGCACAGGTGCTGAATTTTCATCTTTTATATTTGATTCTTTTCCTGCTGCTTATTTTGCTGTTAATAAAGCATACGCTGATTGGTTTGCTTATGCACAAGGTGGCGATGATGGTTTTACAATACCATTTTTCTTGAACATTAGAAACCCATTAGACTTAAAGCATTTTGGCACAAATAAGATAAAGCCAAAACAGTTTTTTGATTATTTGTATTTAAAAACAGGGTTAGACATGGATGCTTTAGAGGTTAATCCAATGTTTTTACAGCCTACATTTCCAGAAGTAGAAACATGGGTATATCTAAGAAATAACCCTAAAATGATTGTAAAGATTGCTGAAAGTAAAATATATGATGGTATTAACTTTTTTGAAACAAATCCGGGAGTAGAAGAAGGTAAAGCTGAATATAAAACAGAAGTTTATATTACCTTTAGTGCTGAACAATCTAAGATAGCAGCACCCAATAGAGGTATGTTATTACTTGCTTCACTTAAATCATTCTTGTTAAAGAGAGGAGGACAAATATGAAATTAGTAAGAGAAAATTTTACAAAAGAACAATTAGGTGATATTATCACTTACAAATATAATTGTAATAATATTGACTTCTTTTTAATCGTAAAAGGTGGTAGAAGCAATAGAGAAATTAGTGTTTTTAAAGGTAGTTTAGATAATCGAGAAGATGAATTAAAAACAGATGATAGTTTAGCTGCATGGAACTATTTTGAAGAATTACTAAAAGCGTGTGATTCTAAACAAGGTAGTAGTGGTGGTTTTGCTAAAAACCCACAAGAAAACCCTAAAATATTGCCATTATTAGCAATAAAACAAAACGATAGAACAAAAGAATACGAAATAACTTTTTTTGCTCAACTTGATGATAAAAGTCAAGTTAAGATTTTTGATTTTATCGTTAGTAGCAATGGATTGCCAAGTGCTATACCGAATGATGTTTTTATTGTTGATTGGAAAAACGAAGAAGTACCTGCTTTATTGAAGTCAGAAGTGTTGCTTAAAGAGATGCCTGATTTAGAGTTTGAAGAAGATAAAAGTAAAAAAGTATTTTTGTTTATACCTAAATCTATTGTTGAGCAAGGTGGCGAAAAAGGTGGTGAAGGACAAGGNGAAGGNGAAGGTGAAGGNNAAGGNGAAGGTGAAGGTGAAGGTGAAGGTGAAGGTGAAGGTGAAGGTGAAGGTGAAGGTCAAGGTGAAGGTCAAGGTGAAGGTCAAGGTGAAGGTCAAGGTGAAGGTCAAGGTGAAGGTGAAGGTGAAGGTCAAGGTGAAGGTCAAGGTGAAGGTCAAGGTGAAGGTCAAGGTGAAGGTCAAGGTGAAGGTCAAGGCGAAGGTCAGGATGAAGGCGATGGAGATGATGAAGCTCAAGGCGAAGGACAAGGTCAGGGTCAAGGTGAAGATGAGGGGCAGAAGAAAAAAGGTAAGCCTAATAACAAGATTGAGTTAAAAGGTTTTGGATATACTGTTGCTAAAATTGCATCAATAGAGGGTGTAACACCTTCATCAGTTATTAGCTTTTTTAAAAACGAACAAATGGGTGAATTATTTTTGCAAGGAAGCAATTTTTCTAAAATAAAAACAGAATTAAATTTACCACAAAACATAACAGAAAAAGAATTAACACAACAAATTATAAAATCAAAGTCATGATTAGTATAGAAAGATTAGATGAAATCATCAACGACCCAAATAACTCTGCTGACGTTATCGCACAAGCACAACTTGAAAAAGATAGATTAGCTTCTGTTGCTTCTGCAAAAATACAAGTTGCACAAGCTACGGGTGTTGGTGATGCAGATATTTTAGCAGTTCTTGCTGCAATGGAACAAGCATTAAAATCTGGTGGCTCTAAAGTTAGTGCTTCTGATGTTCGTAAAGCAGTATTAGAAGAAATTGAAAAACGTAAAATAACAAAAGCGGATTTAAGCAAAGAATTATTAGCTTTTATAGATTCTAAGCGTACTGTTAATTTTACGATGTCTAAACTTATGGGTGTAAGTGTTAAAGAAGTAGAAGGTGCAGTATTAGAAAGACCTTTGACACAGCTTATACTATCTGATATTATGGCTCGTAACAATACTTATCTATATGGCGGTGCAGGTACGGGTAAAACATACATTGCAGAACAAATAGCTGAAATTCTCGGTTGGCAACCTATCGTTCTTAACTGTAATCAATTTACAAGCCCTTTAGATATTTTAGGCGGTCAAACTATCGATGGCTATCAAGAAGGTAAGTTAGCGATTGCATGGAGTAATCAAATGACTTTAGAAGATGGTACTATTAGAAAATTTGATGGATGTGTTTTGATATTAGATGAATTGCCTAAAATTGACCCTAATACCGCAGGTATATTGAATCAGGCGTTAGCAAAAGTTAAAGATTATAAAGTAAAACTTGATGCAAGTAATAATATAGTATTTATACCACCTACTATTAGTGATGCTAAAAATAGAGAATTGAAACTTGGTAATTTATATGTTATTGCAACAGGTAACGTGCCTTTAAATACGATAGACCCTGACTATGAAGCAAACTTTAAACAAGATTTGTCTTTGCAAGATAGATTTATAGGTTCTACTTATAAAGTATTTGTAGATTATAAATTTGAGTATAATACAATCATGAAAGGATTTGCATTCATTTGGATATTCTTAGTGAAAGTAAGAGAAGCTATCCAAGAAATTAGAGCATCTTCACAAGCATTTGTTTCACTTCGTTTGATGATTAATGCGAAAGCAACTTATGTAGCTTATAGAGAAGTTTTAAGCAAGTCTAAAAAAACTCAAAATATTGCTATTATTAATCAAAATGCTTCAACTAATTCTGCTATTAGCAACCCTAAAACATTGATTGATACTATGGATAATTTCTTTGCGTTATTTAAAGATACACAAAGAGATACTATTAAAAGTAAAGTTGATTATGATGCTTTCAAAAGAATAGTAGAAGAAAAGAATAATATGCCTTACGATTCTGATAAAGCACCAAACTTTGATACAGCTTCAGAAGAAGCGGAAGCAGAAAGAATAATTCTTGATTACGAGAAAAAACAAAAACAATCTTAATGGCTGGAAGTTTATTTGAAGGACTACCCTTGTTAAGTTGGGCGATTGATGATTGGGAGCAATTTTACGATGCTCTCAAAATACAAAACCCATCTCTTGACTTTACTAAATACTTGAATGACTACAAACAAAATTCTTATGATAATAACATAAGATTATTGTTCGAATCTGCTTCATTGCCATTAAATTTAGGAGGCGAAACAGAAAAAAGTAGATTGATAACGACTGATAAACCTATTGGTGTATTTGACTTTTCTTTAGCTTCTCGTGGTATGTATAGAGTTCCTGAATATTATTCTGAAAAGTTAGCTAAAGAGTTTCCTGAAAAGTTTATAGAATCAGAACTTCCAAGCGGTGTCGTTCCACCTATATTCATAAAAGAAAAGACTGAAAACAATAAAAAGATATTTTACTACGAAGATAGTGATGGTGTATTTGAATGTATAATTAGACAAAAAGGTGAAACTGCAATAGATAATGGCGATAAAAACGCTAAGTTAAAGTTTGCTACTCGCAATAAAAAAGTATATCTAACATTCAAGAGAAATAGAGGTAAAGTAAAATATGTAGAAATATATAGTTTATTTTACTATACTAATTTGAGTGGCGATGTTCAATTCGCAGTTCGTCATATACCTGCTTTAATGGTCGCTGATTATTTAGAAAGTATAGGTATTAAGGTTCGTTTTTATATGACAAGATTTGTACAATTATATAGAGAAGAATTAACATTAAAAAAGTCTGATTCAAACGGTAACAAACTGCCATTGTATGATGAAGCACCTCAAAAAAAGAATCAGTACAATATGTTTGTTCAGCCTATCATAGCAAAAGATTTTGGCGAAGAATTTGATAAAGCTACTGCTTTGATGATTTCATCTCAATATTATGATAAAGTTTATGAAACAATGGCTCATTATGCTCTCAATCAAGAAGTTCAAAAACATAAGCACGTTTATGGTAATCCTAACTTAGATGGAAGAACTGGTAATATTTTTGAAGCTATTGACTACATGGAAGGCATAGAAAGATATAGAAACAAGTATCAAGATTATGTAAAAAAAGGGTTGTTTAAGTCGAAAGAAGTATTGCCAGAAGCGATGCTTTTCTTTCACGATACTGTTATTCGTGATTATTTTGAAGAATTTATGAATCAATGTAAAAGCTATTTGAATATTTATGAAGATGCTAAAGTTTTAACTAATCTAAACATAAATCCTTTTTTTAATTGGTGGATGCGATTATCTGCTTCTGGTTTGAGAAATAAAATTGAACTTGTTAATTCTAATGAATTTAAAAAAGATTTCGCTAACATAGAAAAGAACTTACAAAAGTTGATAGAAGAATTGCCGACTATTATAAAATATGTTGACGCTACGATAGAAAAAAATGGCAAAAAACTTTCTGATTATCTACAAGAAATAGGTAATAAAATATTAGATTCTACTGATTATGAGAACGGCTATGGAATTGCAAAAAATGGTCAGCTAACATTAAATAGATATATAAAAATAATTACAGTTGAAATATCTACTTATGCTGACGGTTTAGTATATGAAACGCCTGTTGAATCAAAAGAAAAACGTGATGAACTTGTTAAAACAATATTAACTGAATTAAAAAATTATTAAAATGAAACCTAAATTGACAAATAAACAGATATTATCGTGTATGCGTTTACTACAAAACTTAAAAAAGTTTGTCGATATGCGTTATGGCTCTATCAATGACGTAAAAGTTATGTATAGCCCATTAATGAAAGATAGTATCATCATAAAATACACTAAGAGTTATAGTTTAGCAGGTGAGCCAAGTATAGAGTTTAAAATATGTGATATTAACAAAGATGGCGATATGAGTTTAATTGACGAAAAGTTAAAAGATATTTTTCAAAGGTCTGCATTTTTATCTGAATGTATTGAATTTGATATTACAGACGAAAATCAGTACGAAAAAATTGATTAATTATGGAAAAAGAAAGAGTACAAGAGTTGTTGGATGATTTTGTTGTAAAGAACGAACAAGACATTAATAATGTTGCGGTAGAAAACCCGCCATTGTATGATGCTTTTATAAGTGCTTTGTCACTCTTGTCATCTAAATTTGGAACAAGTCAAGAAATAAAAAAACTTACTGAAGAAGAAATTGAGGCTAAAAAACCTAAGAAAGAATTGCCATTTAAAGTAGGCGATGTTTTTATGAGAGGTAATTTACCTCAATCAATGAAGAGAGAAGAAAAAGATATATTATATACTATATTATCTATTGATGAATCTAAAAGTGAAGTTAATTATCAAATAAATTTTGTAAAAAAGGGAACTTCTAAATTAAAAATTGAAAAAATAGAAACAATACTCGAAGATATTGAAGTTGGTAATTGGGTGTTAATCGATAAAAATGAAAACACATCATTAGCAAGTTCATCTGTTCAAGAATCTACTTCTAATTTATCTTTTAAAGAAGGCGATAAATTTACTTATAAAAATGATAGAAAGCCCATTTATATAATATCAAAAATAAAAAACGATATAGTTTATTTAGAATGGTATGATGAAAAAAATCAATTACATAATGTTTCTTATGAAATTGAATTAGCTATAAGAAACTTTACTGATAAAACGTGGAATATCATTTCTACTTCTACACAAGCAACAAAAACAAAAGCAAAAAGTACAAGAGTATCACCTTCACAACACGCTTCACAAACAGCAGTTGGCACTATAATGACAGGAAATGACGGTAATCAATGGATAGTAGTAGAAGATAGTAGAGGTGTAAGAAAATGGCAAAGAAACATAGTTAAATCTACTACAAAAGTAATTTCTGATGAAGAACAAGAACTTTTAGATGCTATTGAAGGTGCTAAGTTGTTAGCTAATACGGGAGATTCTGATGCAAAGAAAGAATTATCACTACTTAAAGCACAATTAAAGAAATTAAAAGCAAAATAAGACATTATTTGATTTTATTGCACAAGTTTTTATACAAAAAATAACGCAAACAAAAAAATATATTTAATTTTATAAAAATTACGTTTTATGGCGACTACTGCTAAGTTAAAATTAGAAATAAAAAAGTTAAAGGCGGCTATTAAAAGCAAAGCTACGCCTAAAACTATTGTTACTAAATTGAAATCTCAATTAGAGAAGAAAGAAGCCGAATTACATAGTAAAGGTAAGAAAGGAGTAACTTCTTCAAAAAGTAAAGCATTTGCTACTGCTCAATCTACTCGTAGAAAACAAGGTGGTGTTTCTTCTTCAAAAAGTGATATTGAAAAGGATGCAGAAAGACCTGCAAAACCAATAGGTTTAAGAGTTACTGACGGTAAGCATTACCCGTATGTAAAGGGTAATAAGTATTATGAGTATCGTGAGAATCGTACTGATAGAAAGCAACCACCTAAGAAATATCCCAAGTTAGAAGATGGTGGTATGATGGCTGAAGGTGGTTCAATCGAAGAAGGTAATGTAGAAATGATTATGAGTAATGTGAAGTCTATTAAGCATCATGCAGAAGAAATTGAAAACATATTATCAAAAGGTGTCGAAGTTGAAGCATGGGTGAACGCTAAAGCAGAAAGAGCAGCAACAGATTTAAGCGACATTACACACTACTTAGACGGCTTGAAAATGGCTCATGGAGGTGTCGTACATGGTCATCATGAACATCATGTACATACACATTCACACGAACATAGAATAAAACACTAATTATGAAATTGTTTACTAAAGAAATAGATAAAAAGCTATTTGCACAATATCATTTAGGTAACAACTTAGAAGAACAATATGTTGTTGCTAAAATATTTAACCCTTATGGCAATGGTCGTTGGTATTTATTGAATAGCGACCCGAATGATGCTGACTATCTATGGGCTATCGTTCAAATGGGCAATGTAGTTGAAGTAGGTAGTGTTAGTAGGCATGATTTAGAGAATGCAAGAGTTAGTAAATTTAGATTGCCTTTAGAAAGAGATTTGTCTTTTAAACAAGAAAAAGCTGATGTTGTACTTAAAGGTTTAATGAAAGGTAAGTTCTTTAAGCATGGTGGTTCAATACACAAAGACGATAAAGTAGTTTACGAAGAAGTAGAGTTTGAAGAATACAAACATGGTGGTATGATGGCTAAAGGTGGAAAAATATATAGTATTGAGAAAAATGGTTACCCTTTTGATTGGGGAACTTACACTATGGATGAAGCTAAAGAAGTTATAAATAAACAAGAAAAAGATGGTTCATACTATCGAGTTGTTAAATATAACGAAATGAGAGAATCTTTACCAGCAATAGATAGGATGGAAACTCCAATGTTGAATGAAAAAAGTGGAGAGTATATTTATTCTAATTCAAGACCATTTAGTGAAGGCGACTTAGCTGAATATTCTCATGGTGGTATGATGGCTAAAGGTGGCGAAGTTAAATTTGACTATGAATTGAAAGTCCAACCAGATTTCAAATACAAAAATATTGCTAATCGTTGGTTAGAAGATAATTCAAAAGATTCACTTAAATATAAATTAGCAATTTTAATTTTAAGAGAAAAACACAACCCTGATGAAATTTTAGGAATCAAAGACGATAATCAATATGCAAGATTGTTAAGAAGTTTAGAAAAGGCTAAAGGAAGTAGTGACCATGAAATGGAATGGCGTACTGAAAATTATTCATTAGCAGAAGCTGAAAAATGGACAAAAGATAGTTTAAGAGAAATGTTTTATGTTCATGGAGAAAAAATGGCT
>TBL_comb47_HYPODRAFT_10006149_pt1 | contig 13051 bp, 9 predicted proteins | sample TroBogypolimnion_40_FD_10682 | JGI IMG/M metagenome (IMG submission 10682)
AACCCCCATTCGGGGCGGTGGCCGCCAAAATCCTTCTCAAAATGCTTGCGCCAAACTTCTCTTCCGTCGGCCGCTTTCACGCACACCAATTGGCCCCACTGGTCCACCGCCAAGACCATATCGCCGTCTACCGTGGGTGTGCAACGTGGGCCGGCGAAGCCGCCCCAACCGGGGGCACCGTCGGCTCCCACCTTGGCCGTCCAGAGCACCTTGCCGCCGTCAGCGTTCAAGGCTAGGAGGGAGCTGGAACCGCTCAAATCGCCGAGGGTATAGAGTCGGTCGCCCACCACGGCTATGCCGGAGTAGCCCTTGCCCAAGCCGTTGGCCTTCCAGGCCAGCTTCGGTCCACCCTCGGGCCATTCCTGGAGTAAACCGGTGTCCGAGGAGCGGCCATCGCGCTGGGCGCCACGCCATTGCGGCCAATCGCCGGCCTGCGCACAGGGCAGCAGGATGACGGCCAGGAAAACAGAAAACCCGGCAGGGAGGTTGACGTATTTCATGAAGTCTATCTGGTTCAATAATTTGTGCGTCATGCTTGGGCATTCGGCAACCCCGGTCAATCCGAAAGTTGAGATTGAACTGGGCCCGGCATGCTCTATAGTGAGCACCGTTGGCCAAGCCAACAGAATATGCCTTTTACCGCCGCTGAGATTGCCAAACTTCTGGACGCCGAAATCGCCGGTGATGCGAGCCTGGTGATCCAGGGGTTTGCTCCGGCTGATCGCGCCCAACCGGGAGACCTGACGTTCGCCGAGAATGAGAACTATTTCGCCCGCGCCGAGCAAAGCGCGGCCTCGGCGATCATTGTCGATGGGACGTTCACCTCGCCGCGCAAGGTGCTGCTCCGGGTTAAGAACGCCCGGATCGCCTTTGCCAAGGTGATGCACCTGTTCTTCCCTGAGCCGGTCTTCGAGCCGGGTATCCATCCGACCGCGATTATCGCGCCGGAAGCGCAGGTGGATGCCACCGCCCATATCGGGCCCTATTGTGTGGTGGAAGCCAAGGCGCGGATCGGCGCGCGATCGGTGCTCCAGGCCGCTGATTACGTCGGCGCCGGCTGCCGTCTGGGTGATGACGTCCACCTGTGTCCCACGGTCACGCTTTATCCCGAAACCGAGATCGGCCATCGGGTCCGCATCCATAGCGGGACCGTTATCGGGGCCGACGGTTTTGGTTACGTGCTCGATGACGGGGTTCACCGAAAGGTGCCGCAGATTGGGCATGTAATCATTCGAGACGATGTGGAAATTGGGGCCAACGTGACCATTGACCGGGGGGCGTTGGGACCAACGGTCGTCGGCAAGGGGTCGAAGATCGACAACCTGGTGCAGATCGGGCACAACGTCACCGTAGGCGAGCATTGCCTGGTGGTCTCGCAGGTGGGTATCGCGGGCAGCACCAAACTGGGCAACTATGTCATCCTCGCCGGCCAGGCCGGCCTCGCCGGCCACTTGAAGCTTGGCAACCATGTCTCCGTCGCCGCCCAGTCCGGAGTGATGCACCATATTCCGGATGGGGAAAAATGGCTNGGAAGCCCCGCTCAACCTGACCGCCAGGCCAAACGNCAGATGATCGCGCTGCAGCAGCTTCCCGAGTTGCTTCGCCGGGTCGCCGAGCTCGAGCGCCAACTGGCCGCACGGAATCCNTCCGACCCCGCCGCCGTTCCCCAAGCCGCGATCCCNGCCCGGTCGCCAAGTCCGANTTGATATTACCCACCTGAACCTGTCTAATCACCACAACTNAGCACGCGTATGTCTGGACACAGTAAATGGGCAAAAGTTAAGCATTTTAAGGGCGCGATTGATGCCAAGCGCGGTNAAGATCTTCTCCAAGTTGAGCAAGGAGATTTTCATCGCAGTGAAGATCGGCGGAGGGGACGCAGCCATGAACCCGCGGTTGCGGATGGTGCTGCTCAAATGCCGGGGCGCCAACATGCCCAACGACAACATCGACCGCGCCGTCAAGAAGGGCCTCGGCGCCGGCGAAACGGCTAATTTCGAGGATTTGACCTACGAGATCTTCGCCCCGCATGGGGTGGCGGTGCTCGTGGAAATCAGCACCGATAACCGCAACCGAACCGCCTCCGAAATCCGCAGCATCGCGACCAAGAGCGGCGGCAGTATCGCGACCCAGGGTTCGGTCACCCGGCTCTTTCATCGCAAGGGCCAGATCATTGTTTCCCGTGAGGCCGCCGAGGAAGATCAGTTGATGGAATTGGCCCTGGAGGCTGGCGCGGAGGATTTCAAGGCCGATCCGGAGGGTTTTGAGATTATCACCGAGCCAAGCCGCTTCGAGGCGGTCCATAAGCAAGTGGAAGCCAAAGGCATCAAGCCGGTGGCTGCCGGCGTGACCGAACTCGCCTCGGTCACCGTTCCCTTGACCGTCGACCAAGCCGTTGGGGTCAACCGGCTCATCGAGGCGCTCGAGGACCACGACGACGTGAAGGACGTGTATTCGAACGGAGAGTTTCCGGATGAGTTGGCCAAGGCGTAAGCCGGGGCGGCATGAAGAAACTCACCGATACGCACCCGGTTGCCTTGGGCTTGGCCTGGCTGGCCCGGGCTATTTACCGCCACCGCGGGCTCTTCTTCTACCCGCAGTTGGTGCTATGCGCCTTGTGCGTCTTCTATACCGTCACGCACCTTAATTTCGACCTGCGTCAGGACGACCTCGTCGGGTCGGACAAGAAATACCACCAGAATTTCCTTCGCTTCAAGAAAGAGTTTCCCACCCAGGATGACCTGGTGGTAGTGGTGGAAAGCGAGAACCCCGAGAAGAATCGCCAATTCATCGAGCGCCTCGGCGCCCGTCTCGACGCCGAGACCAATCTCTTCCATAATGTCATGTACAAGAACGACTTCAACATGCTGGGCTCAAAGGCATTGTTGTTCGTTCCCGACAAAGATTTGGAGGAACTCAAACACACCCTGGGCGACTACCGCCCCTTTATTCAACAGTTTTCCCATACCACCAACCTGGCGTCCCTCTTCGGCATGATCAACACGCAGTTCCGCACCGCCAAGCGGGAGGAAAATGCGGAGAACCGCTCGCTCATGAAGGCCCTGCCGACCCTGGAGCGAATCCTCAGCCAGGCGCACGACTCGCTTCGCCGATCCGGCAGCCCGCCCTCGCCGGGGGTGGCGGCCTTTTTCGACGCCGCCGACAAGGTCTACGTGAACTATGCCGAGGGTCGGATCTTCCTGCTCATCGCCCAGGCGCCCACCGAAGAACTCAATGACCAGGCCGTGGAACGCCTCCGCTCGCTCGTGGGCGAGATCAAGATGGAGGTGCCGGGCGTCAACGTCGGGCTCACGGGCGAACCGGTGCTCGATCACGACCAAATGAACCAATCGCAAACCGATGCCACGCTGGCCAGTGTGGCCAGCTTGTTCCTGTGCGCGTTGATCTTCGTCTATGGCTACCAGGAAACGGGGCGTCCGGTCAAAGCCACCCTTTGCCTGCTCGTGGGCCTGGCCTATACGCTGGCCTTCGCATTTCTCCCTTGGCCCGTGGGCCACCTCAATATCTTGACCATCACCTTCGTCCCCATCCTCATCGGTTTGGCCATTGATTACGGCGTCCACTTGATCTCTCGTTACGAGGAGGAACTCCGGCATGGCCGGAACGAAGAGGAGGCTCTGGTCAAGGCCATGGTGTTCACCGGACAGGGCATCTTCAGCGGCGCCTTCACCACCGCCGGCGCTTTCCTGGCCATGTATTTCACCGATTTTAAAGGCATCCAGGAAATGGGCGTCATTTGCGGCGGTGGCCTGCTGATCTGTTTCGTCCCCATGATGACCATGCTCCCGGTCCTGCTGCTGCGTGGCCGCCAGAACTCCATGGATCATCTCCCTGCCGCGCTCCCGGACCGGCGCGCCCGGATCGAGAACCTCTGGCTGCAACGCCCCGGCACGACCGTCGCCATCATCGTGGCTTTGTGCGCCCTCGCCGCCACTCAACTCCCCAAGGTCCGGTTTGACTATAATCTCCTCCACATGCAGAGCGCCGGTCTGCCAGCCGTCATCTACGAGCAAAAGCTGATCGATTCCACCCCCAAATCGGTGCTCTATGCGGCGGTCATTGCGACGAACCTGCAACATGCGGTCGCCCTCGAACGGCAAATCACTAACCTCCCCTCGGTCGAGAGCATCGAGTCGATGACCCAGTTCCTGAGCGAAAACCAGACCCGTAAACTGGAAATCGTCGGTGAGATTAAACAGGACCTGGCTTTGGTTTCATTTGCCGAGCCCGATCGCGCCCCGGTCGATCTTTCCGTCCTCAGCCAGACCCTTTATTCGTTTTACGGTTTTCTGGGCGCCGCTTTCGACGCCGTCCAAAAGGATGACCCTGATCTGGCTCACCAGTTGGCCTCCATCCGCCAGGGGGTTGAAGACCTCCGGAAAGAGATGTTTCGGGGCAGCCTGGCCGATCTCCAGGAACACGCCCGCAAACTCGCCGCGTTCCAACGCGCGTTCTTCAATGACGTCCGCGGGACCTTCCAGGGCCTCCAAAACCAGGACATCAGCGCCCCGCTGCGTCCTCAGGATTTGCCCGCAGTGTTGCATGACCGGTTTGTCGGGGTCACCGGCAAGTACTTGCTCATGGTCACTCCCAAGGAGGATGTCTGGAAACGCGAAGCTCAAAAGCGCTTCATCGAGGAATTGCGCACCGTGGACCCAAATGTTACGGGTACCCCCGTGCAACTTTATGAGTACACGAACCTGCTCAAAGACAGCTACGTTGATGCGGCCAAGTATTCGTTGATGGCTATTGTCCTGCTGGTGTGGTTTCATTTCCGCAGCTTTTGGTCCGTCATTCTCGCCCTGTTGCCGGTCGCGGTCGGCTCCATTTGGCTGGGCGGCCTGATGGGCTGGTTGGACATCCAAACCAACCCGGCCAACATCATGACGCTGCCCTTGGTTATTGGCATCGGCGTCACCAACGGGATCCACATTCTCAACCGGTTCGCTGAAGAGCAGACCCCCAACATCCTCGCCCGGAGCACCGGCAAGGCGGTGCTGGTGTCGGGCTTGACCACGATCGCCGGATTCGGCAGCTTGGCCCTAGGCAAACATCAAGGCCTCCAGAGCCTCGGCTATGTCATGGCCACCGGGCTGGCTACCTGTATGATTGCCGCCTTGACGCTCCTGCCGGCACTCCTGAACGTGTTTTATAAGAATGCCATCGCTCGCAACGGTTCTAAGACTGAGGAAGCGGAGCCACAAAACCATGCCGTGAGGGCGGGAGCAGCCGTAGTCGAAGTGTCAGGCAGGGTGGAGGAATAAACCATGGGCATTGCCATCAACCAATCTCCCAAGCCAGCGAACCACCAGGGTTTTGGGTCGGAAATCGCGTTAACGCTGGTCGTTTTGTCCCTGAGCTTTCTGCCCCAACAGAACCTGTGCGCTGGCGATCCCCTGCACGCCGGCCCGCTCTTTGATGACCTCTCGCTAACGCTCGAACCCGGCCATCGCGCCGAGGCTGCCGGGCCGTTCTATTACCAGGAACACACCGAGGACTCGCAAACGTGGGCCCTGCCACCCCTGTTTGCCCTGGCGCGCTATACCAACATCCAGTCCTCCGAGTTTACCCTCGCCTACCCGATTATGTCCTACGTTCGGTATGGCGAGCAATACCGGTGGCATTTCTTCCAACTCCTGAGTTTTGCCGGTGGTCCCTCGCAGACGGAAACCAACCGGAATCGCTTTACCCTGTTTCCCATTTATTTCCAGCAGCGTTCCTCCGACCCGAGCCAGAACTACACCGCCTACGGTCCGTTCTACGGACACCTCCAGAGCCGGCTCTTCCGGGACGAGATTACTTACGTCATGTTCCCGTTCTACAGCGAGACCCGAAAGCGGGATGTCATTACGGACAATTATCTCTTTCCCCTGGTCCACGTTCGTCATGGCGACGGCCTGAACGGATGGCAAGCTTGGCCTTTGGCGGGGCATGAGCACAAAGATGTGACGACCCGTACCAACCGGTTCCAGGAAGCCGAGATGGTTCCTGGGCACGATCGGTTCTTCCTGCTCTGGCCGTTCTTTTTCAATGAACGGGCCGGCATCGGAACCACCAACCTCGAAAAGCAGTATGGCGTCCTGCCCGCTTTCTCGGTGACACGCTCTCCGCAGCGGGATGCGACCACGGTGGTGTGGCCGCTCTTCTCCTATGTCGAGGATCGCGAACAGAAATACCACGAATGGGATCTCCCCTGGCTGCTGGTGGAATTTGCCCGCGGTGAGGGCAAATATACCTCCCGGGTTTGGCCCTTCTACAGCCATTCCTACAGTTCCAACCAGATCAGCGACTTCTGTTGCTGGCCGATTTACCATTTTACCCGCGTCCAATCCGCGCCGCTCGACCGCCGCCATACGCGGATTCTTTATTTCCTCTATTCGGATGTCAATGAGTTGGACACCGAGCATGGAACGTCCCGGCAGCGGAGTTCTTTGTGGCCATTCTACACGGCTTCGCTGGATGCCAAAGGCAACCGTCGACTGCAGGTCCTCTCCATCCTTGAACCGTTTCTGCCCGAGAGCCGGAGCATCGCCCGGGAATACGCCCCCGTCTATTCCTTGTGGCGCTCTGAAACCAACGCCAAAACCGGGGCCAGCAGCCAGTCCCTCCTTTGGAACCTCTACCGCCGTGAGACCACTCCCCAATCCCGCAGGTGCTCCTTCCTCTTTGGCCTGTGGCAGTCCGAGTCAGGCCCAACGAGCCATCGGGCCAAGCTCTTTTATGTGCCATTAGGCAAGCGCCCGGTGTCGCCTCCGCCCCCAACCCACTAATTTCTCCCTTTCCACCCCCATCCTAAAACGTAACGCTATGACCATGAAAACAAATCGATCCTGGGATTGAACCTTGGCCTGCTCCTGCTCTCGGCGGGCGGCCTCACTTTGCAGGACGCTGTCGCCGCGGACTCGGCTTCGCCGCCGCCCGGTTTCACCGCCTTGTTCAACGGCCGCGATCTGACCGGCTGGCGCGGTGGGGAAACTTTCGACCCGCGCAAGCTCCAAGCCATGACCCCGGAGGCGCGTGAGGCCCAAATTGCCAAGTGGAACGAAACCATGAAGGCACACTGGACCACTCAGAATGGCGAACTCGTCAATGACGGGCAAGGGGCCTATGCGACGACCGAGAAGGACTACGGCGACTTCGAATTGCTGGTCGAATACAAGACCGTGCCCTTGGCTGACTCGGGTATCTATCTCCGCGGCTGCCCGCAGGTGCAGATCTGGGACTATACAGAAAAGGACAAATTCGCGCTGGGCGCCGACAAAGGCTCGGGCGGGCTATGGAACAACAGCCCGGGCGCGCCCGGCAAGGACCCGCTGGTACTCGCTGACAAGCCGTTTGGCCAGTGGAACTCCGTTCGGGTGATCATGGTCGGTGCGCGGGTCAGCGTTTGGCTCAACCAGAAACTGGTGGTGGACCATGCGCTGCTGGAGAATTACTACGACCGCAAGACCCCGGTCCCTCCCAAGGGACCGATCGAACTGCAGACCCACGGCGGCGAGATCCGCTGGCGCAACCTCTTTATCCGCGAGATCGGCTCCGAGGAAGGCAATCGTCTCCTGGCCGCCCGGGGAGAGGACGGATTCAAGTCCATCTTCAACGGCCGGGATTTTGCCGGCTGGGCCGGCCCGACCAATGAGTACGAGGTCGTGGACGCGGCCATCCAGTGCCGTCCGCATAAGGGAGGCACGATCTTTACGACCGAGGATTACGCCGATTTCGTGGCCCGGTTGGAGATCAAGCTCCCGCCTGGCGGCAATAACGGTCTGGCAATTCGCTACCCCGGTTCCGGCGACACGGCCTACGTGGGCATGTGCGAATGCCAGGTGCTGGATGACAATTACGAAAAGGCTACGGGCGAGAAGATCGATCCGCGACAGGCTCACGCCTCGGCTTACGGCATGGTCGCCGCCGCCCGCGGCTACCAACATCCGATCGGCGAGTGGAACTTCGAGGAAGTGACCGTTCGCGGGTCGACCATCAAGGTTGAACTCAACGGCACCGTCATCCTCGACTGTGACCTCTCCAAAGTTACCGAGTACATGGCCGGCCACGCGCATCCCGGAAAGAACCGCACGACCGGTTCGTTCGGGTTTGCGGGCCATAACGATCCCGTTGCCTTCCGCAGTATTCGCATCAAGCGCCTCTAGTCGCCGCTCTCTATGGCGCTGAAATTCTTCAATACTCTGTCGCGCTCCGTGCAGGAGTTTGTGCCGCTCGACCCCGCCGGGCGGCGGGTCGGCATCTATTGCTGCGGCCCGACCGTTTATGATTTTGCCCATATCGGCAATTGGCGGACGTTCGTGTTCGGCGACCTGGTCCGGCGTTACCTCGAGTTTAAGGGCTACGCGGTTCGCCAGGTGATGAACATCACCGATGTCGATGACAAGATCATCCGGCGGGTTCGCGAGACCAACACCGGATTGCGGGAATTCACGGCCCAATTCGAACAGGCATTCTTTGAGGATCTCAAGACCCTTAACTGCCGCCTACCCCACGAAGTGCCGCGCGCCACCGACCACATCACCCGGATCCTCGAGATGATCCAGCAGTTGATGACCCGCGGGCTGGCTTACCAGACTCCGGACGGATCGGTCTGGTTCAGCATCGAGAAATATCGGGCCTCCGGGCGGCAGTATGGACAGTTGGTGAAACTGAACTTCGAAGAGATGCGGGTGGGGGAGCGAGTTCGCAGCGATGAATATGCGAAGGAAGCCCTGGCGGATTTTGCCCTGTGGAAGGCTCGCGTGGCCGAAGATGGCAGCGTCTTTTGGTCTAGTCCCTGGGGCGAAGGACGACCCGGTTGGCATATCGAGTGCAGCGCCATGAGCACCGAATTGCTGGGGCCGAGTTTCGATCTGCATCTCGGCGGAGAGGACCTGATGTTCCCGCATCACGAGGACGAGATCGCCCAGAGCGAAGGCGCTTGCACGCATGCTCCAGGCCAGCGCTTTGTCAAGTATTGGCTGCACGGCGCCCACCTGCTGGTCGAGGGCCGGAAGATGAGCAAATCGCTGGGCAACTTCTTTTCTTTGCGCGACCTGTTGGGCAGGGGGTTCACGGGCCGCGAGGTTCGCTACCTGCTCTTGACCGCCCACTACCGGGAGACCTTCAACTTCACACTCGAGAACTTAGCCGGGGCGCGCACGTCGCTCCAGCGGCTCGATGAGTGTCTGGCCAAATTGCGTGAGTTGGCTGGCGCCGCCACCGCGGCGGCCGATCCGTCCCTGGTGGACCAGTTCACCAGGGCGCTCGATGAAGATCTCAACATCGCCGGTGCTTGGGGCGCCGTCTTCGAGTGGGTTCGGGAGACGAACCGGGCGCTCGCCGAAGGCTCCCTGGATCTGGCCAGGGCGGCCGCGCGATTGGCCGCCTGGGAAAGAGTGGACGAGGTCCTGGGCGTGGGGGTGCCTCGGTCCTCGGTCGAGGCGCCGGTGGAGATCCTCGCGCTGCTGGAAGCGCGGCAGACCGCGCGCAAGGCCAGGGATTTCAAGCAGGCCGACGCCGTACGCGATGAACTTAAGGCCAGGGGATGGGTCATCGAAGACACCCCAAAAGGCCCCCGGCTCAAGCAGGTGTCCGCGTGAGGGGTCTGTTCATCACACTCGAGGGCAACGAGGGCAGTGGGAAATCCACTCAAGTGTCCCTCCTGGCGAAACGCTTCGCAGCACTCGGCCGCGACGTCCTCACCTTGCGCGAGCCGGGCGGCACGCCCATCGGCGAGGAAATACGGCATACTCTCAAGCACAGCGCGGTCAACCAGGCCATGACCCCCGAGGCCGAATTGTTGCTGATGAATGCCAGTCGTGCCCAACTCGTGCGCGAAGTCATTCGGCCGGCCCTCGCCGCCGGGAAAGTCGTGTTGTGCGACCGGTTCTACGATTCGACCACCGCCTACCAGGGTTATGGGCGCCGGTTGGAGTTGTCGGTCATCCAGGCGGTGATCGATTTCGCCGTGGGCTCGACGCGGCCCGATTTGACCTTGCTCCTGGTGGTCCCTCCTGAGGTCAGCGCGCAACGCCTCATCGCCAGGCAGGCCACCCTCCCGTTCATGCGCGACCGCATCGAAGAAGCCGATCGATCTTTCTTTGAGCGCGTGGCCGAGGGTTACCAGGCGATCCTGACTGCCGAACCAGCGCGCGTGAAGTTGGTCGAGGCTGTCGGCGAAATTGACCAAATCGCAGCGGCCATCTGGACCCGGATCGACGGCCAGGGCCTAGTGGCGGGCTAAAACACTTCCGCCTTCAAACCCGTGGTCTCCCAAACCCGGCGGGCGATCGCCGAGAGCGAACGCAGGGGCAAATGCGCACAGTCCGGTCGGTGCGGAGGACGGTGGGCCGAATAGACCTGCACCATCGCGATCTTCGCCCCGGCGTCCTTCAGTTCCTTCAACCGCCGCACGTATTGGTCGATTTCCGATCCCGGTGGCTCCACTCCCTTAACTAGGGGGAAGAGGCTCTGGATGATGATCGGTCGCCGTTTGGCCAGGGTGAGGATGTTGGCCAGCACGTGCGAGAGGGATACCTCGGGACGGTTGATGCGGTTCATGTAGCTCTCACTGCCCGCGTCCAGTTTCGCCCAAATCTCGTCCGACGCCTCCAACAGGTCCACCCCCCGCATGACTTCAGGCTTCTCCAGTGTCGTCGCGTTGGTGATCAGCACGATTTTAAAGGCCGGGAATTCTCCCCCTTGGCGGATCCTCACCACCTCGCGCACTGCCTCCGTGAAATTCGGGCAGAGCGTCGGCTCTCCGTCGCCGCTCAAGGCCACTTCCTTCAGTTGCAAGAGTTCCGAGGGCAGGTTCCGAAAGCAGGCATACCCTCGAAGTTTTCCCTCGGCCACCACCCTGAGCAACCCCGCCAACTCGGCGCCGAGCACCCGCAGGTCAACCACCGTTCCCGACCCGGGTTCATCCCGGTTTACCTCGCAATAGACGCAATCAAAATTGCACCGCTTGTCCGGGGTCAGATTCACACCGATCGAGAGCCCGCGCGCGCGCTGGGAGATCACCGCATAAACAAAGCGATGGTTCAGCGAATTGCGCGGCTGACCAAAAGCCGTCTCGAACCCCGCGGGGTCGGGACGATGGGGCACGGCGCCGACCGCGCCGCCTGGGGCGGACGGGGGCCGATCAAAGGGCGGCGGATCGTTTTGCATTAGCGTAATTTAATATGCTGATTTCCCAGCCTGCTTTGCAGCTTTTGTCATTTGCTTTGCATATTTTGGCTTCTTCGCTTCCCTCAGCGGGTGGGACGCTGGGCGTCCGAGCGCCGGGTACGCTCCGGTTGGCACTGGGCGCTCGACGAGAGGCCAAGGAGGCGGTATGGTGCCTACCATGAGTTTGACCGCGATGGAAAAAACGCCAGATCGGCAGGGGCATTTCGGCCCGTACGGCGGGCGTTACGTGCCCGAGACGTTGATGCACCCGCTGGAGGAGTTGGAGAAAGAGTACCTGCGAGCGCATGCAGACGCCGGGTTTCAGCGTGAGCTGGCTTACTACCTGGCCGAGTTCTGCGGTCGTCCCACCCCCCTCTACTTCGCCGAGCGGCTCACGCGCGAGTTAGGCGGCGCCAAGGTCTATCTCAAACGGGAAGACCTCCTCCACACCGGGGCGCACAAGATCAATAACTGCATCGGGCAGGTCCTCCTGGCGCGGCGCATGGGCAAAACGCGCGTCATTGCGGAGACCGGTGCCGGCCAGCACGGGGTGGCGACCGCCACGGTGGCGGCCATGTTCGGGCTCCAGTGCGTGGTGTATATGGGGGCGGTGGACTGCGAGCGCCAGGCCCTGAATGTCTTCCGCATGAAAATGCTCGGTGCCGAGGTGGTGTCCGTCAAGGCTGGCCAACAGACCCTCAAGGAGGCCATCAACGAGGCCATGCGTGACTGGGTCACCAACCTCCGCACCACTCATTACATCCTCGGAACCGCCTATGGCGCCCACCCCTACCCAATGATGGTGCGCAATTTCCAGCGGGTGATCGGCGACGAAGCCCGCAGGCAAGTTCTGGAGAAAGAAGGCCGGTTGCCCGATGTGCTGATCGCCTGCGTCGGCGGCGGCTCTAACTCCATCGGCCTGTTCTATCCGTTCCTCGAGGACGCCGCGGTCAAGATGGTCGGCGTGGAGGCCGGGGGTGAGGGGATCGCGGCGGGGAAGCACGCCGCGCGTTTCCAGGGCGGCTCCCTTGGCGTCTTGCAAGGCACGCGTTCCTACCTCCTGCAGGACGAATTTGGCCAAGTGCAACTCACGCACAGCGTTTCAGCGGGCCTCGATTACGCCGCCGTCGGACCAGAGCACGCCTGGCTTCGGGACCAGCAGCGGGTCGAGTACACCTACGCCACTGACACCCAGGCCCTCGCCGCGTTCACGAAACTAGCCCGCCTGGAGGGTATTATTCCCGCCCTCGAGTCTGCTCACGCCGTGGCGGAGGCCATTCAACGCGTGCCCACCCTAGGCAAAGACCGGATTGTCATTCTCAACCTCTCCGGCCGCGGCGACAAGGACGTGGCGCAAGTGGCCCCGAAAGTGGGCTTGGTGATGCCGGGCTGAAACGCGTCGCCGGAGTCAGAGGACCCGGCAACCTGCGCATAAATCGGGTGCCAACCCATGGCGCCCGAGGGTTGACCGTAAAACCCTATCGGTTATTGTGGTATTATGGAAATCGAAGAACGAGTCATCAGTGTGGAAGAGGCGCTGGCCAAGTTCATCGAACGGAGTGGCGAGATCCTCGCCGCCAATCGGGAGGACATCGCTTCGATCCGCGAGGGGGTCGCTGAAATTCGCGCCAGCAGCGCCCGCACCGATCGACAGTTGTTGCAATTGCAGCAACAGGCCGACAAAGACCGCGCACAAGCTGAAAAGGAACGTGAGCAAGACCGTGCACAGGCTGAGAAGCAGCGTGAGCAAGACCTCGCACAAGCTGAAAAGCGGCGTGAGCAAGACCGCCAGCAGGCTGAACAGGAACGTGAGCAAGACCGCCGCCAGGCTGAACAGGAACGTGAGCAAGACCGCCGCCAGGCTGAACAGGAACGT
>TBL_comb47_HYPODRAFT_10006154_pt1 | contig 13045 bp, 4 predicted proteins | sample TroBogypolimnion_40_FD_10682 | JGI IMG/M metagenome (IMG submission 10682)
GGCGACCATGACCGCGTGGGCCGGATTGCTGTCCGTGCTGAAAAACAGGTCGCCCGGGTCGTCGCTGTTGACAAAGAAGACATAGTCATCGGTCGCCGGCGGGTAGAAATAGGCGCCGAGCCGACTCGTATAATTGGCCGGTGCGCCGCCCTTCGAGTTGCCTTCGAAGAGCGGCTCGAAGAGCGTGTAGTTGGGCGCGGGAGCGTAACTGTTCAGGAGGCCATAGTTGGTGACGGTCCCGGAAGCGTTGGTGAGGTTCTGCATAAACGGTCCAAAGCCCGGATTGGGGGAGTACCAGTATTCCATCTTGGCCCAGCCACGTTCCAGGAGGGGCGACGCGACATTGAGCGTGACGACGCTGCTGGTGATGGACAGTTCGCCGTTGGCGGTGCTGGCCACCACGTAGAAGGTCGAGCCGGTGTCCGCGCTCGTGGTGGCCGGCGTCGTGTAACTCGTGCCGGTCGTGGTGGCAACGAGGGTGCCGGCCCCCAGGTTGCCTTTGTACCACGTGTAGGTGATGGGAAACTCGCTATCGCTCGTGGCCTTGGCTTGGAAGGTGGCACCGAAGCCGACGCTGGCCGTGTAATTCGCCGGCTGGGTAACCCAGGCCAGAGTAGTGACCGCATGCGTGACCAGCACGAGGTTGCTCGTGCCGATAACGCCGGGGGCGGCATTGGTGAAATCAATCGTCCAGTTGGGGTCGGCCATCATGGTGGCCGTCTGGTAGGTCACGCTGAAGTTGTCGCCGCCACCGCCTTGGTGATGGACCAACTCAATAAAGTAAGGCATGCCGGCCGTCAAAGGGATGCCTGCCGCCCACGGCTGAGTTGCGCCACCGGCGGGGATCCACTGATCCGAGCGTTTCTGAGAGAGGGTGCCGCCGCCGACCGCGAGCCAGGAATCCAGGCCGCTGTAGGCGGTTTCCTGGGCGATGATCGTCTTGTTGGCCATGGTGGCATCGGTGCTCAGGTAGAGATCCGAATCATCATCGCAGGCCAGGAAGAAAGTGTAGTTGTCGGTAGTGGGAGGAAGGAACCAACCGCTGCTGATGCTGACGTAGTTGTTCCCGAAACCGCCCGCGTTATCCATGGTCTTGTCAACGAGGGTAGAGGTCGGGGCGCCGAAGCTGCCGCGGGAGGTTCCGGGGCAAATCTCCACCTTGGCGCCGTTGGTGTAAGTCACCACGTTCCGCAGCACGCCGGCGACCGCCGTGGCGCTGTTCGTGGTTATGGTGTTGAACGGCGCGGCGAGGGTTGCGGTGCAGTAGAGCAGCGCGCCGTCGTCGTTGGTGTCCAACAACCAGGTGTGGGCGGTGCCGGTCGCGCCGGGAATGGCGGTGCCATTATAGTACCACTGGTAATTGACGCCGACGATCGCGGTGGCGGGCCAGGCATTGTTCGTGGCCGCCCAGGTGAGGGTCGCCGTGCTGCCGTAGTAATTGGTCACGCTGGGTTGAATGGCCTTGCTTTCCACGACCAGGGTGGGGGGGATCGCGGCGGCGATGTTCGTGGTGCTCAGGTTGGCGATGGTGGCGGAAGCGCCGGGCGTATAGGTATTGTTATGGGCGGTCACGGCGATGCCGACGGCCACGGTGGTGGGCCAGGGCGTCCCGAACCGGGTGCTGTTGTCCTGGCCGATCAGGTTCGAGGCCGCCGTGTCGATCTGGATGTACTGATGCCAGGTGGCGCCATCGGCGCTCTTGTAGAGCGTGAAGACGCTGCCATTGCGGTTGACCCAGAACCAGTCGTTCGGGTAGGCGGGGGCGGGCGTAGCGCCCATTTGCAGCCAGTCGGCATTGCCGTTGGCCGCCGTGCGGAATTGGTCAATTCCCCCGTTGTTCACGCCCGTGGCCGTGCCATCGGGCGGGGTTACGGTATTGGGCTGGGTATCCATCATCGCGATGAACGGATCACCGCCGAGCACCCCTACGGTCGGATCCGATTGGCTGACCAACAATTCGACCTTGGACCATTGATCGGGGCCGCTGAAGGCCTGGAATTGGGCGGTGATGTCCCACTGCGTGCCGGAGGCCCAAACGTAATGGTAGTGGTATTGGGAGGCGGTGCCCCAGATATCGGCGCCTCCGCCGGTAATGGTCAGCGTGCCATCGGCGTTAGCCGTGGTCGAACCGGCCCAGCCGGGGCCGCCTATATCGGCGTCGAGCCACTGGAGTTGGGCGTTGGCGTTGAGACTGGCGAAGAGCGCCAAGGCCCCCGCGCCGAGTGCGGCACTGAGCCGCCATGGGTACAATTTGCTTAGTTTCATTTGTACGATTGGTTTTGGTGTTGGTGGTGTGAACTGACTTTGTTTAGTTCGAAATCACGCGTTTCCGTGGCTTCAAGCCCCCCGGCCAGTAGGTCGTGGCGCCGGTCGGCACCTCGTCTCATGGCCTGAAGAGCGGATCTCATCGCGCGCAATTCCTAGCCTTCAGCCCGCCAACCAGGAGGACATTGGACGCCTGCAGGCGCCCGACGATCCCGCTATGACGGGTATTGTTCATAAAGGCTAACTCTAGCCATAGCACCAGAAAGAGAGTTAGAAGGCAAGCAAAATCGACACCAAATCGACACAAAGATTACCTGTCAATCAACAACGCCGGAATCTCGCGCTTGGGATTAACGAACTAATAACCGGCACAGAGGCGTGCGGAGGATTAGCCGTCAATCAACAACGCTAAAAACTCGGGATTGGGACTACCGGCCCGGCCAAGTCATCACCGATCGGAGATGGGAAGCAGCTTGACGCCGGGTTGCCCGTCAGGTCCTGCCGCTTAGGAAATCGGCGACACAGCAGGTTTGGAAACCTGCGGCACGCGGCCGCATCTCCAACATTGACACCGGCTGGCACCCCCGGCTTAATGGCCTCATTCACTGCGTATTATGAGGCTGCTCGGAAAGGTGTTCGGGATGCTGGCTGGTCTGTTCTTGGCCGGTCGGGCGGCCGCCGCGTTGTTGCCGTCGGACCAAGACCACCTCAGGAGCGCCCTGCTGGCCCCCGGCGACTACGCCGGCCTGAAAATTAGGCATCCGATCGCCGGCGCGGTGATGCCGCTTAATATGCCCGCCCCGGTGGTGACCTGGGAAACCAACGCCCAGGGTGACGCGTGGCTGGTCGGCCTCCGGGTGGTCGGCGGTGGCGAGGGTATTCCGCCTGCCCCCAGCCCCGAGGCACCCGCCGCCAGGATCTGGTGGTTCGAAGCCACGCCGTCGAGGTGGCGGCCCGAGGAGCGGGTCTGGAAGCAGATCAAGGACGCGGCGCAAGGGGGAGGGATCGAAGTCCTGGTGAGTGCTTATCGGCAGAGCGACCACCGGCTCGTGGCCCGGGGGGCGGTGCGTTTCACCCTGAGCCGCGAGACGGTGGACCATCCGCTGTTCTACCGCGAGGTAAACCTGCCCTTTGTCGAGGCCGTCAAGGACCCGTCCCAGATCCGCTGGCGTTTTGGAGCGCTGGATTCGGGGACCCTGCCGCCGGTGGTGCTCGAGAAGTTGCCGGTATGCGGCAACTGCCATTCCTTCGACCGCAAGGGCGAATACCTGGCGATGGACGTCGACTACGCCAACAGCAAAGCTTCCTACGTGATCACCCGCACGGCGCCCGAGATGCGCCTGGCGACCAGCGATATCATCTGCTGGGACGATTACCGGCGCGAGGACGGGCAGCAGACCTTCGGACTGCTCTCGCAGATCTCGCCCGACGGGCGTTATGTGGTGAGCACGGTCAAGGACCGCTCGGTGTTTGTCCCGCGGCCCGATCTGGCGTTTTCGCAGCTCTTCTTTCCGCTCCGGGGCATCCTCGCTATCTATGATCGCGAGGCCAAACAGTATCACGCGCTGCCGGGGGCTGACGATCCGGCCTTTGTGCAAAGCAATCCGGCTTGGAGTCCGGACGGGCAATGGGTGGTCTTTGCGAGAAATCGCGCGGCCGAGCTCGAGAAGCCGGCCAACACCGGCAGCCTCCTCCTCACCCCCGAGGAATGCGAGGAATTCCTGAAGCGGGGCAAGGAGTTCAAGTACGAGCTCTGGCGGGTCCCCTTTAACGGCGGGAAGGGGGGNACGGCCGAACCGCTGCGCGGCGCCTCGGGCAATGGGCGGAGCAATTACTTTCCCAAGTACTCGCCCGACGGACGATGGATCGTCTTTTGTCAGGCCTCGAATTACATGCTGTTGCAGCCGGACAGTGAACTTTTCATCATCCCGGCGGCCGGCGGCGAGGCCCGGCGGTTGGGCTGCAACCTCGGCCGGATGAACTCCTGGCATACCTGGTCGCCCGACAGCCGTTGGCTGGTCTTTTCCTCGAAGGCCCATTCCGATTACACCCAGCTTTACCTGACGAGGATCACGGACACGGGCCAGGCCAGTCCACCGGTCTGGCTGGAACATATGGTCGCCCCGGGGCGCGCCGCAAACATCCCCGAATTCGTGGCCCTGGCGCCCAACGCCATCGGAAAGATCCGCGAGCAGTTTCTCGACGACTATTCCTTTACCCGGGCCGGCAACGAGTTCTACGACGTCGGCGATTCGGACCAAGCCATCGAGAAATACCGGGTGGCGCTCTCCATGAACCCCAACAACGCGATGGCCCACCACCAGCGGCTGGGTTTCCTCCTCTACCGGGTCAAACGCCAGCAAGAGGAGGCGATGGACCACTCGCGCACGGCGGTGAAGCTCGAGCCGCGCAATCCCTTCGCGCAGTTCGACCTCGGGGCCGCTCTCTTCGACCATGGCGACCCCACCAACGCGCTGCCCCACCTGGCCGAGGCCGCGCGCCTGCTGCCCAACGGTTACGATCGAAATTATAATTCCGTCGAGATGCACTTCCTCCTGGCCCAGGTGCAGTACCGCCTCGCCCTGTACGCGCAATGCATCCCCTCCGCCGAGGCCATCCTGCGCGTTGAGCCCGGGCACGCCCGCGGTAACTACCTCATGGCTATGGCCCGCGCCTGGACGGGCGAGACCAGCCAGACCCTGCCGTTCTTCGAAAAAGCCATCCAAGGTGAGCCCCGGCTGGGGCAGTTGTCCGAGTTCTTCGACTTGCTGAGCCGCAATTACGTCACCCAGGGCCGCTACGACGACGGCCTGAAAGCCGCCGAAAAAGGCGCTCGCCTGGCCACCGCTGCCGGCCATGCGCAGCAGGCCGCCCTGCTGGACCGGCGTGCCCAAGAGTGCCGGGGACGGTTGGGAGCGAAGTAGGTGGATCCCCTGCCAGGCACCCCGTGGGCTCAGACCGTCCCTTGCTTAGGCGGCGCCTCTGGTTAATAATTCTGCCTGAACGATGAATGAAGCACCTCGACAGGGAACCGAATTACCGCCCCGCACGGCGGCGCGGCCAGCGATCTGCTGGTGGCCGGCGGCCGTGATCCTCTTGGCGGCGTTCGGCGTGCTCCTCTGGATTTGGGGGTTTTATGGACGCCAGCGCCAGGACCGGAACCTGGCGACCGAGATTACTCTGGTCCTCACCGTCGCCTTGCTGCTCTTGTGGTGTCTGCTGCTCTCGCGGATGCGCTGGCGGTGGCGGTTCGCCTGGCTCGGGGGGGTGGCGGTTCTCATCGGGCTCACGATGGCGCTCTTTCGCATGCAGGGAGTGACCGGTGATTTGGTGCCGGTCCTGCGCTGGCGTTGGGGCCACTCAGCCTGGAGCGCCCCGGACGCCAGCCGCCCACCGGGTTCGACCCCAACGCCGGACCCGGCGACGGGGTTGACCAACGACTACCCCCAGTTTCTGGGGCCCAATCGAAACGGGATGGTGGCTAGCCCGCGACTGGCCCGCGACTGGAAAACCCAACCGCCGCAGCGCCTCTGGGCGCAACCGGTGGGGACGGGTTGGTCCGGTTTTGCGGTGGCGGGCCACCTGGCGATCACCCTGGAACAGCGCGGTGAAAACGAGACCATCAATGCTTACGACTTGCTCTCCGGCTCGCCGATTTGGTCCTATCCCTACCCGGCGCATTTCCAATCCACGCTGGCCGGCGAGGGGCCGCGAGCCACTCCGACCATCGCGGGGAACCGGGTTTATGCCCTCGGCTCTAGCGGCCTCCTGAACTGCCTGGCACTGGACACCGGAAAACTGCTCTGGTCCAAAGACATCTTGCGGGACAGCCAGGCCGAGTTGGAGGTTTGGGGCATGAGCAGTTCGCCCTTGCTGGTGAATGATCAGGTGGTGGTCAGCGCGGGCGGGAAGAACCACCGGTCGCTGGTGGCCTACCGCGCCGCCGACGGGGAATTCGCCTGGGGCGGTGGGACCGATGGCGCGGGGTACAGTTCGCCGCTCCTGGCGGACCTGGCGGGGGTGCGGCAGATCCTCATCTTCAACTCGGGCGGCGTCTTGGCTCACGACCCGTCCAGCGGCGAGGTCCTTTGGAAATACCATTGGCCCGGCGGCCACCCGCACGTTTCGACGCCGGTCGTGCTGCCCGGCGACCGGCTCCTGGTCTCCAGCGGCTATGGCGTCGGTAGCGAACTCTTGCGGGTGCAGAAGGGTACCGATGGGAAGTGGAGCGCGTCGCGGATCTGGAAATCGAACCGGCTGAAAGCCAAGTTCACCAACCTGGTCTATCGCGGCGATTTTATCTACGGGCTGGATGACGGGATCATGGCTTGCCTGGACGCGACCACCGGCGAGCCGAAATGGAAGTACGGCCGCTACGGTCATGGGCAGGAGATCCTGGTCGGGGACCTGCTGCTGGTGGGCGCCGAATCGGGGGAGATGATCCTGCTGGATCCCAATCCTCAGGCCGCCCGCGAAATCGCTCGGTTTTCCGCGCTCCATGGCAAGACCTGGAACCCGCCCGCCCTGGCCGGCCAGTACCTGGTGGTGCGAAACGATAAAGAGGCGGCGTGCTACCGGTTGCCCTTGGCCGAACCGTAGAGGCACAAAAACGACCCATCAGGGTCACTCGCTTGCCGTCAGCGCACAACCGGGCTACCGCGCTCTGACCAGGGTGTGCCCGGTTTTCAACCCACCGCTCTCGGCCGTGACTGTGATCTCGCCGGACTCGTCGCTGCCGCGCAGGATGAGCAAGGCGCGGCCGCGCCAGAGGGCTTGTTCGGGTTGTTGTACGCTCGCGACGTTTTGCGGATCCCCATTGCCGAACCCGGCCAGGGCGCCCGGCCCCTCCACCGAAATCCGCACCGTCTGAGCCGCGGTCGGCACGACCACGCCGTGGGCATCCACGGCTTCGATGGCGACGAAGGCCAGGTGGTCGGCGCCCCTCGAGAGGGACGGCTTTTCCACCGTCAACTTGAGCGCTGCGGCTGGGCCCGCGGTTATCAACTGGTCTTTGGCCACGACCTTGCCGGCCTTGAGAATCTCGGCTGAGAGTTCGCCGGGCGCATAAACCACCTCGAACGTCGCGGTGAGTTGCGGGGCGAGGTCCCGCACCCCGACTTCCTTGCCGTTGAGCGTGAGGCGAACGCGGTCGCCTTTGGCATAAACGCGAACCGTGCGGGTCTTACCTTCCAACCCGGGCCAGGTCCAAGTGGGCAGTTCGTCGCGCCAGCCCCAGTAATCGGGCCTGGAGTGCTGGCCAGGAGGCAAGGACTCCACCAGGATGGCGGCGCGCCGGGCATCCCAGAGCACCTGCCGATATAATCCCTGCGGCTTCACGAATCCGCACACGTCGAAGTCGCCGCAGAAGGCGTTGTGGTTTGGCCACCCCAGGAGGCCGGAGCTGGTTTCGCCCTCGGGAATGGTGTGGCCGATGGCGCTCTCGCCGCGGTAATCCCAGGCCGTCCACACGAAGTCCCCCACCACGTAAGGAAACTGCTGGACCCGGCTCCAGTAGGTGAAGCTGTCGCGCGGGTAGGACTCGGTGGTGCACAGCACACNTTGCGGCTGGCGCTGATGGTCCGGCGCGAAGCGGTCCGGGCAGTAATTGTAGCCGCAGATATCGAGGGCGGAGAAAAACGGGTCGGCCTTTTCGCTCACATTGTTGAACGCGGCGGTCACCGGACGGCTGGAATCCACGGCCCGAATATAATCGGCCAAGGTCTTCGCGGTGGTGGCGCCGGAGGCGTCGAAGCGCTCGGGGATTTCGTTGCCGATGGACCACATCACCACGCAGGGATGGTTGCGGTCGCGCCGGACCATGGCGTCGAGGTCCGTTTGCCAATCCGTCTTGAAGAACCGGGCGTAATCCTGCGGGGTCTTGGACTGGTTCCACATATCAAAGGCCTCATCGATCACCAGCATGCCGGCGCGGTCACAGGCCTCGAGGAAACTGGCGGCGGGCGGGTTGTGACTGCAACGGATGGCGTTATAGCCGGCGGCTTGGAGCCGGGCGACCCGCCGTTCCTCGGCGTCGGCAAAGGAGGCGGAGCCCAGCGGGCCGTGGTCGTGGTGGACGCAGCCGCCGCGCAGTTTGATCGGTTTTCCGTTGAGCAGGAAGCCGCGCTCCGCATTCCAGGCCAGGGAACGGATGCCGAAGGTCGTGACGGTTTCGTCCACAGTTTTGCCGCTCGCTAAAACGGTAACTTCCGCGCGGTACAGCGCAGGAGCGCCGGGCGACCAGAGGCTGGGTTTGGCCAGGGACAACGTCAGGTTGGCGGCGGAGCCAGTCCCAGGGACCTGGCAAGCGGCTTCCCCGGTGGCCACGATTTTGCCACCGGAGTTCAGCAGGCGGACCCGGACCTTCGCGGCGGTCTCCGGGCCCGCGTTGAGTAGGTCCACGTGCACCGCGACCTGGGCCTGGGCCGCCGTGGCCAGGGGAGTGGTTACCGCCAGACCCCAGGGGGCCACGCGTAGCGGCTGAGTGATTTCCAGATGCACTGGCCGGAACAGACCCGACCCGGAATACCAGCGGCTGTTCGAGCCTTGGTTAACGACCTTTACCGCCAGCACGTTCACTTGGCCGGCCGGCTTGAGTTGCGGCGTGAGATCCAGACCGAAGGGGGAATACCCATAATGGTGGGCGCCCACCTCGAGGCCATTGAGCCAGACCGTGGTGTCCAGGTAACTCCCATCGAATACCACCCGCACCTGCTTGCCCGCGTCGGCGGCTGGCAGCACAAAGTGCTGGCGATACCAGCCAATCCCCCCGACGGCATAGCCGGTATTGATGTTCCCGGCACTGCGCCCCGGGTCGACGGGTGACGGACCGCCGGGCGGGGCTACCGCGGCGATGAACCCGCCCCCACGGGGGCCTTTGATGCGGATGGCAATGACGTGCTCGCCCGGCGCGGTCAGGTCGGGCGGCAAGGCGACGGTGCGGGTCAGAATCGAGTTGTTGGACCAATAGCCAGTGCCGGTCTCCTGCACCTTCACGCCGTCCACGTAGGTCCAGTTTTGCCCGTTGATAACTCCCAACTCCACCAGCACCGTTTTGCCGGCTGCCCCTGCCGGGACGCTGAACCGGCGGCGATACCATCCGTAGACGCTATCGCTGCCGGCCTGGCCATGTTTATCCCAGGTTTCCGGCAGGGTTACCGTCTGCCAGGCCGTGTCGTTGAAGGCCGGCCGGGAACGCGCCTCATCGTCACCCGGAGCGAATTTCCAGGAGCCGGGTGCCAGGGTGACGGGGGCGAACAGCGGGTCGTAGCCGCGCGCCGGGAGATCTTCGATCGACCAGTCGTGGGGCAGGTTGACCTGGCGCCAGGCGGCGTCATTGAACTCCGGTTTCTGCGCATCCGGGGCATCCCCCCGGACGAAACACCAGTTGGCATTCAGCGGGCGCTCGCGGGTGGTCGCCGCAGGCAGGTCAGGCGCAAGTGCCGCGAGAAACAAGGCGCAGATCCAGAGTTGGCAGAGTGGCTGTGGCTTCATAGATGAAAGCTGTGCGGGGTCGGGGAGGCCCGCCCTGAAAGTTCAAGTCCGTACCTCGGCCGCCAACCCGGTCGCCAGGAAGGTGATCCGGCCAGGGTGACGGCGAGGCTGACTCCGAGATCAGATCTTAAGGTCCTCGGGCTAACACCCTCCCCTGGTTTACTTGTTTACGTTGTAGCAGAGCAAGAGATCCTGATCGCGCAGGTAGAGCTGGCCACCGGCAACCACCGGGTGCGGCCAACTGTTCTTCTGGCTGCGGTCGGGTTGATCGAAGCGACCGGCTTCCTTGTAGCCGTCCGGGCTGGCCTGGACCAGTGCCACGGCGCCGGCGCCACCCTCGGCGCGGACATACAACATGCCGTCGGCGCAGGTCACCGAGCCCTTGCCCACGCACCGGTCCTCCCAAACCACGTGCCCCGTCTTCAGTTCGAGGCATTTGAGTTTCCCACCGGAATCGCTATGCCCATAGACATAGTCGCCCACGAGGATCACGCCGCCGTGATGGTCGGCCATGTCTTTGTTGGCGTAGATTTGCTCGGCGCTGAACGAATCGCCCTGGGGCGTGACCTTGAAAGCATTACAGCCAACCCCGTAGCCCGAGGTCACGAACACGATGCCATCCTTGAACACCGGCGTGGGCACCACGGCCACATTGCCCTTGCGGGCGGCCTTCCACAGCAATTTCCCCGAGTCCGCCGCCACCGCATAGACGTTCTGGTCGCTCAGTTGGATATACTGGCGTTTCCCGCCGAATTCGACCGGCACCAGCGACGAATAGGCCGAGGAATCGGTGATTTCCTGGCAGCGCCAGGCCAGCGCGCCGGTCTGTTGGTTGAGGGCGACCACGGCCCCCTGCGACCCGCCCGGGGTGCAGATGACGTTCTTGCCGTCCGCCAGCGGCGACTCCGAATAACCCCAACCGGACATCATCTTGCCGCCAAAGTCCGCTTTCAGGTTCTTTCGCCAGGTGATCTTGCCGTCGGTGATCTGCAGGCAAACCAGTTCCCCTTGCGGGGTGAGCGCGAATACGCGATTGCCGGCCACGGTCGGCGTGCAGCGCGGGCCGGCGCCATTGGGATTCTCGAACGCCTGGCCCACTTCCGTCGCCCAAGCCTCCTTATGCGTCGCCAGGCTCACCGCGATCACGAACTCCTTGCCGTCCCGGTCGCCCATGGTGAAGAGCAACTTCCCGACGATCGACACGCCGGAAAAACCGCCCCCCAAACCGTTCATTTTCCAAGCCAGCGCCGGACCCTCCTTGGGCCATTCCTTGAGCAGGCCGGTTTCCTGGGAGATATCATCATGGGCGGGCCCGCGGAACTGGGGCCAGTCGGCGGCCAGGGCCACGCTAGCGGTCAGTGCCAGCCCCGCGCAGCAAGCGGAGTTGAGGATGGATCGATGCAGCAGGTTCGTATTCATTTCGCAACAGACTTAAATGGTTCCGGGGAAACCCCGGCAGCCTTCCCAGGGGTTGGCGGACACTCTGCGGGCGACAAAAAATGATTCTTCGCTCGCGTTCATACGCGGCGCAAGTTGCCAGGCGGACCACGGAGAGTCAAGCACGGAAGGGTGGCACCGAAGAGCCGCCTCCGAGGCCCGCCCGGTTTTTGCTTTCTTTCCCCCTGATTGGGGTTATCTTCTGGCCGACGCATCGGTGACGAGACGATGGATGAACGGAAGGGCGGGGGTGTTCCCGGCGCCGAGGTCCTCGAACGGCCGCCGCATTACTAAAGATGGACGTAGCGCACATAAGAAATTTTAGCATCATTGCCCACATCGACCACGGGAAAACCACCCTGTCGGATCGCTTGCTGCACCGTACCGGCACGATCACTACTCGCGAGATGGAAGACCAGTTGCTCGATTCGATGGACCTCGAAAAGGAGCGCGGCATTACCATCAAGGCCCACCCGGTCACCATGTCTTACCTGGCCAAGAACGGGGAAACCTACGAGCTAAACCTGATCGATACGCCGGGGCACGTGGATTTCTCCTACGAAGTGTCGCGCAGCTTGAGCGCTTGCGAGGGGGCGATTCTCATTGTCGACGCGGCCCAGGGTGTGGAGGCGCAAACGGTGGCCAACGTGCACCTGGCCATGAAACAGGATCTGGCCATCATCCCCGTCATCAACAAGATCGATCTGCCCCACGCCAACATCCCCCAGGCCCGGCAGCAACTCGAGGACATCCTCGCCATCGCGGGCGATTCTGCGATTCTCGCCAGCGCCAAAGAGGGCATCGGGGTCGACGAGATCCTCGAGGCGGTCGTCGAGCGGATCCCGCCCCCCAAGGGAACCGGGGTCGGCATCACCCAAGCCTTGGTCTTCGATTCCTATTTCGATACCTATAAGGGGGTGGTCATCCATGTCCGCGTCTTCGCCGGTGAACTCAAGCCGGGAATGCAGGTCAAACTCTTGCATTCCAGCAAGAGCGTCGAGATCAAAGAGGTCGGCAGTTTCAACCCCAAACCCTATGTGCGCGAAAAGCTCGAGGTGGGCGAAACTGGCTACATGACGGCCAACATCAAGAGCCCGAAAGAGGTGCGGATGGGGGACACGGTCACCGACGCCCGGAACCCGTCGCCGCCGCTGGCCGGGTTCAAAGAGATTCACCCCATGGTTTACAGCGGGATCTACCCGATCAACACCGCGGATTATGAGCACCTGAAGGCCAACCTGGGCAAGTTGCAGTTGAACGACTCGGCCTTTGTGTACCAGGCGGAAACGTCGGTAGCCCTGGGGTTTGGTTTCCGTTGCGGCTTCCTGGGCCTCTTGCACCTCGAGATTGTCCAGGAGCGGCTCCGCCGGGAATACGGGATGGACATTATTGCCACCTACCCGAGCGTCATTTACCAGGTGAAAATGACCGACGGGACTCTGAAGGAGGTGGATAACCCGGCGTTCCTGCCCGAGGCGACATACATCGCCTCGATTCAGGAGCCCATGGTCAAGGCCTTCGTCATTTGCCCCAACGAATACATCGGCGATATGATGGCCTTGATCTCGGAAAAGCGCGGGAACGTGAGCCAGACCGAAACCCTGGACACCCGCCGGGTGATGCTGACGACGACGCTGCCGCTCAACGAGATCCTGATCGATTTTCACGACCGCATCAAGAGCATCACGCGGGGTTACGGATCGATGGATTACGAATACGCCGGCTACCAGGAATCCGAGATGGTGAAGCTCGATATGCTGGTCAACGGCGAGTCGGTGGACGCCTTTTCCTGCATCGTGCATCGGGACAAAGCCGAAACGCGGGGACGCGCCCTGGCTGCCAAGCTCAAAGA
>TBL_comb47_HYPODRAFT_10006158_pt1 | contig 13040 bp, 11 predicted proteins | sample TroBogypolimnion_40_FD_10682 | JGI IMG/M metagenome (IMG submission 10682)
CCATTCCAGTGTCAACGCAATATCCTCTTTGAATACCAGATTGTATTTTCTCAGATCCAGATCGACCCACCCGGATTGTTTTGTAATAAGCAGCAAAATATTATCGTTGAGTAATTCACTCCCCGGCAAATCATTTACTACACGCCGGATATGCAACCGAAATAAACAGCTGTCAAAAGATTGCAACCAGACGCGTATGTGCAGACTTTGCAATTTGACGTTTTGACTTCCCAATGCAATTTTTAATCCTTCCTCTGATCCCTTGCCAAATTCTGTTCCGCTCCATCCGCAAACCTGGCCTGGCCTGGTAAAATCACTAGTGCCGGCTTTTTTCAATTTACCCGAAAATGGTTTAACAACCACTTCTGATAATTGAACAGGCTCGTTTGCAAGCCTGATTACATTTTTCTTATTGAAAAGTTCCTCTAATGAAAATGTTTGCGGCTTAAATCCTATCATCGAAAGCCGAATTATAGCCTTATCAGGTTGCCCTTTGACTTCTATACTGAATTCACCTTTTTCGCTTGTAATCGTTCCAAGAGGCGTTCCGACAACTCCTACGCTAACATATTCAATCGGTTTGCCATTCGATGAATCAACTATTATACCTGTGATTACCTGGCCCTGGATCTGACCAGAAAGAAGTGAAAACAGGAATATAACCGGAAGAAATTTCATGGATGAATTCTTATCTGGTTTTATTCAACGTGTATTATTCCAAATCAAAAACTATTTTCAAGTTTTCCTATATTTTTTCAAGAATCTCAGTCGAAGCAACACCAATTTTTTTTATCAATCTCTTGTTATCAATCGCACGAACCTGGTCTATCATTATATCACATCCTTCATTTAACCCACCATACCCTTTTTTATGTGAACTCGTAAAATTTCACTTTCCTTCTGAATATTTGTTGTTATGGGACAAATTACTGATGAAGCATGGTGTTTGTTTAGTAGGTCAGTCTGAACAACGATCACTGGTCTTACTTTTCCAGGTCCTGTTCCTATTGTCGGATTTAGATCTGCTAACCAGATCTCAAGTTGCTTAACTTTCATAGTCAATCATTTCAAATTCATGAAGAACCTTTAAAGATTCCTCTTTAACAAGTTTTGATTCCTTCTCCAATTTGGATGCTAAGGGTTTTCTTTTTTTAATCCGGTCGCATAACTTGCGTTTAGGTATCCTATACGCATATCAAAGCAGGAAAAATGATTAAAAAAGTAAAAATAAGGAGTAAAAATATTCTTGCTAATTCTTTATGCACCGGACGTAACAACCGAGGGTTTTGCCATAGTTTTCACGGTTCATTTTGGAATTGCTGCAATTCAATTCACGTGTCCATGCACTGCCTGAATCTGATGCCGTAACCGACCACCAGTATCCAACTTGACTAATGCCATTGAAAGAAGCGTCATAGAGCCGCACTCCGCCCGGAAGGGCTGAAAAACCACTGCTGTTGTCAGCCCCAATATTTAAGGGTGCCCAGTGATAAGTCCCTTGTTCTTTCAGTTTATTTCCTGCCAGGCTATCACCCCCCAAAAAGGTGGCCAGTGTCGTCCAGTCGGCATCGGTAGGGATGCGCCAGCCGGCAGGTGCAAGCTTGCCGGTATTTACTGCATACCAGTTATAGATAGCCCCGTAGGTACTTTTGTATTTGACGGCATCATTCTTATACCAGCAGTAACCGGGAGTGCCCGTGTAAACCAGGTTAACCCATACAGCACTATCTGATATCAAGGTGATTGCCGTACCATCATTGTACCGGGTTGTTTTCAGGTTTTCAACCATCCATACCTGGTTCCCAATGGTGATGGTATGGTAAACATTTCCGTCAATGTCGGTTACGGGTGTTACTGTAGTATCATCCTTCTTGCAACCGGTTGCTATTAAAAACAGTGCTCCTGTAATCAGGAGAAAACAAAAGCGGATTGGTGTTAAATTTTTCATGGGTATTCAGTGTTAAATTTTCTTTCAATAACGGTTAACGACATATTTATTGTTGAGCTAATATTTTTTGTTTTCTTTATTTAAAACGGGTAATGAATATCCAACTGTAACAGATAAAACCTCTAAATATGAAGCCATTTTAACAGGTTCTGTTGAAGCTGCATGCGGCTGAATGTCATGATCGTACCTGATGTTCAAATCAAATCTTCCCTTCCACAGAGTAAAGATAAACCCTAAACCTGCTGTTCCTCCCCAATCGAAACGGTGAATCGTTGTCTGAGGACCTGTTGCAGTATTTTCGGCATCCTGAATGATATCAAACTTATCAACCCCTTTGTGATTACCCAGGATGGGCGAAGTTGTTTCCCAAACATAGCGCGAATGAAGATAGCAGGCGAAGTACCCACCCAGTTCGAAATACATAGACCATTGATCATTCTTATCAAGAGGAAATTCATACCGTACTGTTTGCGGGAAATGTAAATAGTACTGGTGATCCCATCTGCGTGTTGTCAGATCAGCATAATACCATTTGGCATTATTGTCCGGCAGACTATCCTCATGACTGATTTGTCTCATCCCCTTATCAACGAAGAGTATTTCAGAATGGAAAGACCATCTGTCACTTAATTTAAGGTTTAACGTGATTCCTCCGGTGTATGAGAAGAGGGGAGATATATCGGATGGCAATGGAATAAACTTATTATTCCTCGTTAAATCCAGGGATGACACACTCATGCCAGACTTGATCCCTAAATCCAATGTTTGTGCCGATACCGGGTAAGGTAGAACAATACATACCAGGATTCCGGCTATGATATTCAGATATAATTTATTCATTGCATCTTTTAATAAGCACCAAACTGTTCTATACCCGCTAATTGCATTTCAAATATAGAAAACTTTTAGATATGTATTGTAAAACTGAGAAATAATATAATCTCTGAAAATCACATTAAAAAGCTGCCTTCCAAAGCAGCTGATTGCCTGCAGGCTTTCGTCTGTTTTATCAGTTGACAGGCACTTTGGCTATGATACTGGTGGAAGTGACCAGCATCATAGCAGTAACATCATAATCCCGGCAGGAAATGTGCTAACCATGCAATAGATTCTTCCGGATATGAATTTTACCTTTGGTAGTTTTGAAATAGTTTGTACTTTTGCGGCGGAGAGATGGCAGAGTGGTCGATTGCGGCGGTCTTGAAAACCGTTGAGGTGCAAGCCTCCGGGGGTTCGAATCCCTCTCTCTCCGCATGACAAATGCGAAATGTAAAATCCGAAGTCTGAAAGAACTTACACTTCACACTTCGGATTTTAGGTTTTAGATTTTGGACGTTACCATTGACCTTTCGAGAGAATGAGTATGTTCGAATTTGTAGATTTGTTTGTATTTCTTGAATTTCTTAGGAGAGATGCCAGAGTGGTCGATCGGGGCGGTCTCGAAAACCGTTGATCTCGCAAGAGGTCCGGGGGTTCGAATCCCCCTCTCTCCGCATGACAAATGCGAAATGTAAAATCCGAAGTCTGAAAGAACTTCCACTTCACACTTCGGATTTTAGGTTTTAGATTTTGGACATTACCATTGACCTTTCGAGAGAATGAGTATGTTCGAAGTTGTAGATTTGTTTGTATTTCCTGAATTTTGAATTCTCTCTTTTTTCCTTACTTTTAATACCTGAAATTCATCAACTCTCATAGAGCCGTGAAAGAAACCCAGCCCCAGTACGATCTCGTCCTCCGTGACCAGGAATACATCATATATTGCAATGATCAGCCATTGTTAACACAGAAAGGCAGACCCTTCGCCCATACAAGCGACCGCCTCATGAAAAACCTGCTGACTGATCTCCAGTCGGCTCCCGACGGTGTTCAGGCCGGCATAACGCAGGCAACGCTCTTCGGGATCTATAAAGACCATTTAGATGAACCAGGGGATTTTATCCTCGATGGCTTTGAAAAGATCGCACATACAGATCCATTCATCTGCATGAAAACCGGAGAACGGAAACCAGTGGGCAAGGATGCACAGCCGTTACAGGATACCCGGGATGAAATCAGCGAACACTCCATGGATCTTGCTTTCTGGTCATTCTCATCCATCCTGAAGAACCTGAACATATTTATCGAGGAGAACATCGGCAATGCCGAACTGCTGGAAGACCAGGATCACCCGCTGATCCTACTGCTGCGGCAACGGTATATTGCCCTGCCGCCCGAGAAAAGATCCGCTCTTCATCTGCTGCTTCATTGTCACAATTCCGGGTTTGTGCTGCCGTTCCTGTTCGTCTCGGGACGGCTTTCAGTCTCCGAATATGCTAAAGGAGTGCTGGCATTGCACCTGAGAAATCCCATTGCAGAACAGCATCATGATCTCCTCAATCCTGCGATTGTAAAGATCGGGGAAGAATATCCCGAACAGGAGAATTTTTCCCGTTTTTTTGCAGACGGTGCTGTTGTTTACGACTTCCTCTCGTTTTTCTCCCTGCCGGTCTCATCTGAAAAGCAGACCCGGGAGATGATTGCTGCCGGTGAAAGCGGCAGGCTTGAATTCAAATCCACCCTCCGCTGGGACCTGAAACAAGGAAAAACCAACCAGGCCATTGAACGGGCTTCACTGAAATCCATTTGTGCTTTCCTGAATGCAACCGGTGGCACACTCATCATAGGCGTCCGCGACGATGGCTCCGTTGAAGGGATCGAGAGCGACAAACTTCTGAACGATGACCGGTTTCTCCTGCACTTATGGACGCTGATACGCACCTGCCTTGGACGCGACGTAAGCCCCTATATCCAGACAAGCCTTGAGAAGATCAATGAAAAGACAATTTGCATCGTTAGCTGTTCCCCTGGCCTCCGGCCGGTTTTCCTCCGCCAGCCGGGATTTCCGGAAGAGTTCTACATCCGTCTCGGGCCAAGCAGTGCGTCGCTCGATATCAGTGAGGCGTTGAAATATATTGCCGACAGGTTTGGAAATCAGGCAATAGGCAATAGGCAATAGTTTTCGGATTTCGGCTCTCGGATTTCGGCTCTCGGATTTATCTGATGGGCCGGTAGAACGGATCACTGAAGCCATTGTTGAAAGGATCATTCCCGAACATGCTGTAGGGGTTGCAGCGGTTATATCCCCGCGAATAGCCGAACCCTGCCTCGAGATGCACATTGTTTGCGATCTTATAATTCACATTCAGGTACGCTCCCTGTGCTCCGTTGTTCCCGGAACCATAATATCCCGGAACATTTCCCATCACATCAAATTGCTTGTAAGCAGACCCTGTGATTGTGATCCGGTCACTGAGCAGGTACTGGCCCGAAACGAAAACCGTCGCCGTGGTGAAGTTGCCGTTGAATGAAGATGATTGTTCAACCGAATAAGGATTATAATATTTGCCGGACAATGTCGTATTGACGATGCTGACCCCGCCGCTGATGCTGAATCTTTTGCTGAGACCATAGGAAACAGTAGGAGTGATGAAGGTACTGAATCCTGATCCGAAGGAAGAAGTCGAAAACTGGCTTCCAACCTGGATGTGGTAGTCCATCTTGTGCAACTGGAGCCTGTTGCCGGTATTCAGCGATTGCGTTGCTGATGCGGGCAATGAATCAGGCTTTATTGTTTGACTAACTCCACAGAATGATAACACTGAAAGAAGAACAAGAAAACCGGAACGAAGAAGCTTCATGTTTTTTTTCTTTAGGAATTCTCTATGTGTGATTGTTCGTAAATTTTATCAAAGCACTTGATGATCTCTGAGTAAGTATAACGTTTGTTTCTCCTCAAATTGTATCCTGATCAGTTTTAACAGCACAAATTTAACTAAAATATTTTCAGCTTTCGCCCGTGAGATAAATGCGATCCGGCTGAACTTCGCAAGTGTGATCATCGGGGTCTTCTCCAGGTATTCAAGCAATATTTTCTCTGCTTCGGTAAATTTGATAAATACACCCTGGGGTTTATTCTCTTTCTCCCATACTTTCAGCAAGACCCTGTTGGCAAGAAGATTCTGATCGGCAACACGAATATAAACCAGCCACTTCCCGTCTTTATGTGCGGCGAAATGCGGCTTTTGCCCGCTTTTCGGAACAATGATCTCCAGTACCGTCTTGTTGTTAAGTGTCCACTCTTTGGATTGAAATTCCACCGGCGGCTTGCAGTAGATCTTTGCTGCGGCTTCCAGCATGTAGTATTCTTCTTCTGATCGCACGCCGGCAATTGCACCGTTGTCTTTTACCCCGATCAGCAACCGCCCGCCCTGCGTATTCGCGAAGGCAACGAGTGTGCGTGCAATACGTCTCGCATCACTGATCTCGAACTTGAAGTCGAGCTTCTGGTGTTCGCCTTCCTCGATAAGCTTCAGAATGTGGTGGGACATAAGGTAAATATGGGAATGACATGAATGGCGAATAGGCGAATGAAGTGGTATTTGTCATTCGCATATTCGTTATTCATTTTAATTATTTGCCCCCAAACTTCTTCAGCAAATCCTTCACGGCGTCCTTGTGAACCGTGAAACTCATCATCTTCAGCTTGACAAAATCTCCCCTGAAGAAATAATAACCGAATTCAGGTGCTGCTTCATCATTTGATCGTGAGCCGGATCCGGAATCTTTGATCAGGTACCAGTCATTGCCATCCTTCTGATAATATCCAACGCAATGCATCCCGTGATCATCGGTTGTTGTATTATTTGAAACTCTGAACTGACGTGCATTATCGTCAATGTATGCCATAGGGATATCAAATGACGGGATGATTGCAACCTGTTTGTCCCTGATAAATCCTGCTTCGGATACATCACCCCCGATTGCCAACGTGTAATGGTTCTTAATGGCATTCTTCAGCGCATTCATATAATCTTCAAGCGGCACATTGTAGTAATCCTTGCTATGCCACCAGTTGTCGGATACTTCATATTCCACCTGGTTCCAGAAGGGCTGCTGCATGACAGAAAGAATGTCAACATAATCATCGAATTTCAGCTTCAGCACATTGTCCAGGAATTCTTTCGGGGTATAGGTCTTGTTCTGCCAGGTAAAAGAGGTGGGTGGTTGCCCGATGTAATGATTCATGATTGATTTGATCGTTGCAATGGCTTCCTCTTCATTCCAGGCATTATTGGCTTTCACTGACTCAAGATAGGCGTTGAGTTCTTTGTGCATCTTCTCGTGCGATGGGAATTTCCTTCCCTGCTCAAGGCCTGTGTAAACTGATTCGGGCATCATGCCATAAGCTGTTCCTTCCCGCATCACGGCATTGCATTCCGATCCTTCAGAGAAGCTGGATGTGCCCCTGGTGCGGATGAATTCCCTGGCTTTTTCAACATATTCCCAGTAAACAATGTACATCTCGGAAAGCTTGATCTCCTGTCCGGACAAGCGTTTTACCTCGGATTCGAAAAAAGAGATCGCAGAAAAACACCAGCATGTATTGGTGCTTCCCTGTGAGATTGGCGGGAATCTCCATTCCTGCTGGTACAGGCTTACTTTATTGGGAAATTCCATACCGGTGACATCCGTCATGAATTTCTGTCCTTTTTTTTCAGGTGCCTGGGCTTTGTCGAAGTCACTGACATCCTTCATGATCGTGTTCTGGAAATAACCCGGTTTTGGATCGGTCATCGTACCTTTATCTTTTGGCTGCTGGGCGAAAGCAGGATAGAGAAACAATGCAAGCAGCAGAGAAGCAACAAGTTTTTTCATGATTGTGTTTTGTAATTGTTAATTGTTAAAACAGGATTTGTCTATAGAAATGTCATCGTACTTTGAAGGGTAATTTTCTCACAGTAATGACATCTTAACTTCAGTTCAGTCTTATCAATTACGGTGAACCTTGAATTGACATCTTCGTTGTTCGTGATGCAGTTGGGATTGAAACACTTCACGATTTTCTCAACGGTGTCAGGCACCTGGACCTTTTTCTTTTCAGATACTTTAAAATCCTTGATGATGATAAGTGTTGCATTGGGTGCCACCAGTGCGATCTTGTTGATCTCGTCAGCCTTGAAAAACTTGTTGCTGACTTTGATGATCCCTTTCTTACCCATCTTCACGCTTTCAAGGTTTGTGCCGAAAAGGATCTGGTTCTCGGCTTCCCTGAGATTGAGGATCTTGATGACCTGGAAGACATTCTCGCTGGGAATGTGATCGATCACGGTTCCGTTTTCAATGGCAGAAACCTTGAGTTCTTTTCTGATTTCTTCTTTCTCCATCTGTTCTGTTATTAATGTTCTCCTTATCTCAATTAACGTTTGCTCCCAGGATCTCCGCAAGGATGGCTTGTCGCACGTAAACGCCGTTCAACGCCTGGGTGAAATAATAAGCCTGCGGATTGCTGTCCACGTCAATGCTGATCTCGTTAACCCTTGGCAGTGGATGCATGATCTTCAGGTTGAGCTTTGATTTCTCAAGCATGGAATTCCGCAGCACGTATGAATTCTTTACCTTTTCATAATCCAGCGGATCAGAGAACCGCTCTTTTTGAATGCGAGTCATATACAGGATATCCACTTCCGGGATAACCGACATGAGATCGCTGTATTGCTTGTATTCAAGATTCTTCTCCTTGATGTGAAGTTTCACCGAACTCGGTAGTTTCAATTCTTCCGGGGAGACCAGGTGAAATGTGGTATTGAAGTTACATAGCGCCATCACTAACGAATGAACGGTGCGTCCGTATTTCAGGTCACCTACGAAGGCGATGTTCAGGTTGTCCAGTTTTCCCTGTGTCTTCCGGATCGAATACATATCCAGCAAGGTCTGTGTGGGGTGCTGGTTTGCACCGTCACCTGCATTGATGATCGGAACACGCGAAACTTCACTTGCAAACCTGGCGCTTCCGTCAAGCGGGTGACGCATCACGATCACATCGGAATAATTCGCAACCGTCATGATGGTATCACGGAGCGATTCACCTTTTTTTACGCTGGTGGATCCTGGTTCTGAGAAGCCGATCACCTTAGCGCCAAGCCGCGAAGCTGCGCTTTCAAAGCTCAGGCGCGTACGCGTTGAGGGTTCAAAGAACAAAGTGGCAACAACATATTTCTCAAGAATATTCTGCGTGGGATTCTTCTCAAATTTCTCTGCCAGGTCCAGGATCCTGAGATGTTCCTCCCGGGAGAAATCATTAATGGAAACGAGGCTTTTATTTTTCATCCGGTATTCATTTTAAAACTTTAAAGATAAAAAAAAGGGGCAAATGCCCCTTTGATTATTTTTTCGTTTTGATTTTGTTCTTCTTTAAGAAATCCACCAGGATATCATTCATATCCGGTTTGCCGATCTCCTGCAGATCATAATAAACCCTCGTGTTTGGCTTCTTGATCTTGATAAGCCTGTTCAGGTCAATCGGGGTGGCAATGACGATCGAATCACAGGGAACCTTGTTGATTGAAGTCTCGAGGTCTTTCACCTGCTGAACTCCGTAACCCATGGCCGGCATCAGCTGACCGATGTTCGGATAAATTTTGAACGTCTCAGCGAGTTTACCAACGACATAAGGTCTCGGATCAACCAATTCGGCTGCACCATATTTCATGGCAGCAACAATACCGGCACCGATCTTCATCTCACCATGGGTAAGTGTAGGACCGTCTTCGATTACGAGAACTTTCTTGCCCCGGATGATTGATTCGTCATCCACGCGGATTGGTGAAGCTCCATCAACAACGACTGCTTTCGGGTTGAGCTTCTGGATATTCTTTCTTACTTCGGTGATGTTCTCAGGATATGCAGTGTCGATCTTGTTCAGAACAACAACGTCTGCGATCCGGATATTTACCTCACCGGGATAATAGCTTACTTCGGCACCCGGGCGATGCGGGTCAGCAACGGTTATCATCAGGTCTGGTTTGTAAAATGGAAAGTCATTGTTTCCGCCATCCCACAGGATGATGTCACAACCTTTGGGATCTTTTTCAGCTGCCCTGAGGATTGCTTCATAATCGACGCCTGCATAGATAACATTGCCGCGTTCAACGTGCGGTTCGTATTCTTCCATCTCTTCGATGGTGCATTTGTGCTTTGCAAGATCTGCAACCGTGGCAAAGCGCTGAACTTTCTGAGCAACAAGGTCACCATAAGGCATCGGGTGACGAACGGCTACAACCTTCAGACCCATGCCCATCAGGATCTCGATGACGCGGCGTGAAGTCTGGCTTTTTCCGCAACCGGTACGGGTAGCGCAAACTGCGATAACCGGCTTGATGCTTTTTACATAGGTGTCTTTTGGTCCGAGAAGAAGGAAGTTGGCTCCTGCAGCATTGACCAGTGAACTGATGTTCATTACACGCTGATAAGGAACATCGCTGTATGCGAAGTTGCAGATATCAACGTTGAATTTCTTGATGAGAGCCGGTAATTCAGATTCGGCATAGATTGGGATGCCCTTTGGATAGAGTTTTCCTGCAAGTGCAGCAGGATACTTTCTGCCATCAATATCAGGAATCTGGGCAGCTGTGAAAGCAACGACGTTGTAGTCGGCATTATTCCTGTAAAATGTGTTGAAATTGTGAAAATCTCTTCCGGCGGCGCCGATAATGATTACATTCTTTTTCATAAAAACCTCTGTTTTTCTGTGTTGAAGATATATATTGAATTTGGAAGTTTCAGGTTAATCGGAGTGCAAACGTACTAATTTTTCGCCAATTACACAAACAAGCAAGAAAAAGTCGAACTATTTCAGATAGAAAGTTTGATCGAAATATCTTTACCTTTGCGGCAAATCTCAACCAGATGATAGAAAAGCTACTGCAGGAGAGGACTTCAGCGGTTATCCAAAAGTTGTATAATGCTGAAATAAAACCGGAATTGATCGGAGTCGAAAAGACCAAGAAGGAAATCGAAGGCGATTTCACGATCGTGGTTTTTCCATTGGCAAGGGTTTCAAAAAAATCTCCTGAAGCTACGGCTGTTGAAATTGGTGATCAATTGTTACAGGATGTTCCGGAGATAAAAGAAGTAAAAGTGATCAAGGGATTCCTGAACCTCATTCTTAAAGATTCATTCTGGTTGTCATTTCTTCAACGTGAAGCCTCAGCAGAGAATTATGGCTTTCATGCTGAACGCGATGAAGCCCCCGTCCTTGTTGAATATTCATCCCCGAATACAAATAAACCGTTGCACCTGGGTCATATCCGCAACAACCTGCTTGGATTCTCCGTTGCCCGGATACTGAAAGCAAACGGCAATAAGGTGGTCAGGCTTAATCTGGTCAACGACCGCGGGATTCATATCTGCAAGTCGATGCTTGCATACATGAAATGGAGTAACAATGAAACACCGGAATCCACCGGGATGAAGAGTGATCATCTCATCGGTAAATATTATGTACTCTTCGACAAGAAACTGAAGGAAGAAATTCAGCAGATGGTGTCGCTGGGACAAACGCACGAAGATGCAGAAAAACAGGCTCCATTATTGTTGGAAGCCCAGGAAATCCTTCGTTTATGGGAAGAGAAGGATACTAAAATCCGGCAGCTGTGGCAGCAGATGAATGATTGGGCATACACAGGTTTTGATGAAACCTACAAAAACCTGGGCGTTGATTTTGATGTGATCCAGTATGAATCGGAGACTTACCTTCACGGGAAAGCACTCGTGATGCAGGCTTTGCGCGACGGATTCCTGGAGCAGAAAAGCGATGGCAGCATCTGGGCTGATCTTACAGACCAGGGACTCGATGAAAAGCTGCTTCTCAGAAGTGATGGGACGTCTGTCTATATGACGCAGGACCTGGGAACAGCTGAATTACGATACAATGAATTTCTCCCATCAAATTTGATATACGTTGTTGGGAACGAACAGAATTACCATTTCGATGTTCTGAAGAAGATCCTTATCAAAACCGGGCATCCATGGGCCGAACGGATCTATCACTTATCTTATGGAATGGTCGAACTTCCCGAAGGTAAAATGAAATCCCGCGAAGGTAAAGTTGTGGATGCCGATGACCTGATGGAAGAGATGATCAATACTGCGGAAACGACGACAAGGGAATTAGGGAAGCTCAGTGATTACACGGATGATGAAGCAGCAAACCTCTTCCGGATCATCGGACTGGGAGCGCTGAAATATTTTATCCTCAAAGTAGATCCAAGGAAGAACATGTTGTTTGATCCGAAGGAATCGATTGATTTCAATGGCAACACGGGACCTTTTATCCAATACACGTATGCAAGAATCCGGTCACTCCTGCGAAAAGCTGCAGTAGCGGGTTATGAGATCAGGCATGAAAAGAACCGGAAAGCGGGAGACTCCTCTTTCCATGATCTTCTTCCGCAGGAAAAAGAGATTATCAAAGTATTGTACCAGTTTCCGGATGTCGTTGCACAGTCCGGAAAGGAAATGGATCCTTCATCCATTGCAAACTATGTGTATGAACTGGTAAAGGAATATAACCAGTTTTACCAGGAGACTCCTGTTCTGAAAGAAGAAGACAAGGCAAAGATCTTGACACGTCTTAACATCTCTGCTTTTACTGGGAGTGTCATCCGAAAATCAATGAACCTTCTTGGAATTGATGTTCCGGAAAGGATGTAGTTCCAGATTGAAAATGAACTTGAACAATTGAATATTGATCAACGATCTTTGAAATCAGATCGGAACTCAGAATTCATTGAATCAGTTCAGAAATCAGAACTCGTTGATCAATGTTCGAGTATTCAAACAAAAAAAAAGACCGCCCTTTTAAGACGGTCTTTCTAAACAACAAAAATATCTTAGTTATAGTTTACGGTTACGGTCATATCAGTTGTGTTGGTATAAGTGCCTGCAGCCTGTGCAGCAGCAACATTCAGGGTTCCGCCAACCTGCAGGGTCTGTGATCCTGATGACAGGATACCTGTTCCTGAAGGATTGCTGATAAATGAATTAACGGTCATGGTTGCTGATGATGGTCCGTTTAATGTGATTGTTGTTGGCAAGGTGATGGCATATGTAGAAGTTCCCAATCCGCTAACGGTAAAAGCTGCTGCTGTAACTGTTCCGGTTACTGCAGGAAGCGTAACGCCACCAGACTTTACACGTGATCCGTTTGTTCCCATGGCAACGGTACCGGCAACGGTCGGACTTACGGCAATACTTCCAAAATTCATATCAA
>TBL_comb47_HYPODRAFT_10006160_pt1 | contig 13038 bp, 29 predicted proteins | sample TroBogypolimnion_40_FD_10682 | JGI IMG/M metagenome (IMG submission 10682)
AGCAGCCTCTTGACGTTTACTGTTGTAGCCTGGCCCAGTTTCCATCACTACATCATACTCACCAATGGTTACATCGTTTAGAACGCGAGTTACGCCTTCTTCATCTTCACCATATTGGTTAATTGTCAATAACTCTGGTTTTCCATCGTCACCAATGATACGCAATACACGCTCACGGTCATAGATTTTAGGAATCAAGTCTAAGATTACACGACCACATTGGCGAATAGAGCGCGTCAAGTTGTCATAGTAATGGAAGTTGGTCATGTCAATTTGTTGTTGCTGACCTTGTAGTGCTTTACCGCTAATGTTACCTGTTGGCAATTGATTAGGGTCAAAGATACCTACTACTTGTTGCAAGTCTGACGTAATGCCAGCAGCAGCAGCCATAATACCTGTTGGTGGTGGTTCTGGTTGCAAGCGTGTTGGTGCAGGTGCAGGTCTGCCGTCAATATCTGTCTGTTTGTAGCGTAGAACTGGCATTGACTTAATGTTAGCCATTGCCCATTCGTTTTCGTGGCCTTCGTCTTGACCTTCTGCAAGCAACCATTTAGCTTTAGGTGCTAGTGCAACTGATTCTGTGATAGAAGTAGTCCAAAAGTTATACATACGTTGTGGGTCTTTAGCCATACGCACTAAACCAAACTTCTTACGCTTATCTTCTACTGTGAGTTGTTGACCATAAACAGGGATAACTGGGATGTATTTGCCAGCCCATGTGCCTTCTTCAAGGATTTGCAAGCCAGTCAACTTGCACCATTTAACTGATTTACGAATTGACCTGCGTTTGTCAATGATTGTAACGCCTTGCTCATCCATTGCCGCTTGGATTTCTTCTGTGATTTCATCTTCGTAAGCAGAAGTGCCGTCAGAAAGTAGCACCAACGTAGCTGCTTCGCGTTCTACATAGAAATATTCAGCAACGCGGATATCTTCCTTCATAATCCATTCGGAGTTGCTATCGCCTGTGCCACGTTGTGTGAAGCCTACACCATCATCAGCATCAGGATATTGCTTCCTAAATGCTTTTTTATCCATAACTGTTGTGATTAATACCTGTTCAGCATCTGAGCCATCTGGCATAGTTGAATTAGGGTCAAAATACACAGTAAAAGGATTGTCAATTGGTTTGATGTAAATCTCTTGGTCAAAGCTATCGTCTTTAAGATAATCTGTAGTAATGCGGAAATAACCCCAACCCATGCGAACAGCAAAATCGAAAGCAGTATCGTAAGCAGCATCGGCATCTGATTGCACCTCAATGTGTCTAAATATTCCAGAGATAACTTCAGCCATGTGAGCATCAGCTTCATTGTTCATGCCATGCGCTTTCATGCGTGGGCGTTGCTGACGTTGTTGGTTAGTAATTTGACGGCAATAAGCATCAACCTTGTTAATTGTTAAACATGGTCTAGCTTCTAGTGTGCGTGAGTTTTGGATTTCTACAGGCCATTGGTCACCAGCAGCGAACTTTAAGTCCTCTAGTGCTTCTGAACGATTGTTGGAGTCAGCCTGATTAGCAAAGTTTAAAAACTGCTTGGCGGCCTCAATTCGTGGGTCGCTTTCATCAGTATAATCAATAGATTTCTCAGGTTTCTTTGCCATATTAGCCCATCCAGCTTGCGCCATAGTTATTCTGTGGTTTTTGTCGTTTACGTTCTTTAGTATCGTTAATCATTAAGCCGATATACCTGAAAGCATCCGCACCATGAGAATAAACGTCATGTAGTGGAACACGCGAGAACATTTTAGTGTCTGGGTCAACATCATAGCGATAATGCCTAAGACATTGTAATCCTTCCTCGCAATTTGTTCTGTCAAAGTAACAGCTAGTAAAGATTGTTCGTGCAGCGTTAATAGAATCTGCAACAGGAACTCGCGGCAATACATTAGTCTTATAGCCAGCATTTCTAACGATTTCCTCAATACTTCTGCCATTAGAGCCAATAGTTTTAGATTGGGCATCATGGGGCAGATGTAGTGTATCATAAATATAACCCAATTTTTGCATTTCTGCTAGATAGTGGGTCATCGTTTTTTGCGTGTCTTGCATATAGTTGATTAAGCGCGTTTCCATCCCAATGAACTGAATAAACCAAATAGCTGTATGGTCTGCCCAACCGAGGTCAAAGACTGCGTGAACTGGCTTGCTTGCATCATACGGAACATTAGTAATGCGACCTGTTGCTTCTGCTGCTTGCATCTCTTTAGCAAAGATAGCACCATCAACAGTCATGCGGCATACGCCTTCCCAAACTGTGTTATAGCTTTCTATATCACGTTGCTTGAGTGCATCCTTTTCCATGCGTAGTGTTTCAGGAAACCAGGGATTGTCTGACCAGTTAATCTTTTGAACAATTGCATTGTTTGGCGCATGAACGACAAAGCGTTGATATGTTTCGTCTGTTTCAAGTTCAGGGTTAAAGCTAATCCAAACTTCTGATTGCTCTTTACGGATGGTAGGAATGAGAATATCCCATGAACGCTTAGATACTGTCTGAGCTTCCTCTACCCAACATATATCTACACCCTCAAAAGACTTTACGTTGGCTGTGTTGTTCTTTAGACCGACAAAACTAAACTCTGTTCCGTTCTTGCCACGAATAGATGCTTGCGTTATCTCATAGAAGCTAGACATACCCAAATCATCAATCTGGTCGCTTAGTAGCTTATGAACTGAATCCTTCATGGAAGTCATAAACTCACGCGCACATAAAATACGCAGCTGGTCTTTAGCACCAAGTATCAGCAATGCTCTTGCAATACCCCATGACTTAGCACCACCACGACCACCAAATAATACTTTGTATCTGCTCTTTTCAAACAGACACTTTAACTTCATAGGGAACTGCGCTTTAGCTAACGCAGATTGAACTAACTCATTACTCATTAGATTCTATTTGCTTAGGCGCATCTAAGAAAACAACTTGAATACCTTGTAGTGCTTCACCATCAGCACCTGTGATTTCTTGAAATTGAATAGCTTTACCATCTACTCTATCCATAATCTCTTTAACTGCCCATGGCTCTCTAGCCACAGCAGCTTCAATTAATCCTTCTGCAATGTCTGAGAGCTTTGTTGGGTCTTGTATCAAAACTTTACGCAGAGCATCATAGAACATTTTGCCCTTCTTATTGTTTTGATTTCCTTCTGGTGCGCCTGCCATATTAACTCAATTTATAAGTGATTAATTTTTAAGCAGTTGTTACGTCATCAGAGTTGTCTTGCTTAACATCTGGTTCTGCAACAGTTACTGTTTGACCTTGTGCTTGTTGTGCTTGCACTTGTGGTAATGCTTGGTCACGAATCTTGCAAATAACTGGTGATACTTCCATAAATGCACCAGCAGATAAATGCTTCAATGCAATCTCAATCTCGTTTACTTCTAACTCTAGTGTAATAGCCATTATTTCTTACCTTTCTTTTTCTTTTCTGATTCACGTTGAACTGCATAGCCAATTGCTACGGCCTGAGATGGTTTTTTTCCAGCTTTAATTTCTGTTTCAATGTTTTTTTGGCGAGTCTTGTCGCTAGTTCCTTTTTTTAGTGGCACAATGCGCTCCTTCTATCTGGGTCTAAGTTATCTTCCATAAATTCAGCTATGTCATACAAGCTGTCTACTACTATTAATTCGTTTTCAATAAAAGATGTTAGTTCTATATAACCTTCGGTGTCAACTGTTGCAATAACAAGTGTCTGAATACTATCAGTTTCGTCATCTTCCACAGTCATGTGAAGTCTAATAAATTGCATTAAGCAGCTTCTTCAACAAAACACACATCGCGCCACGAAAGCACCAAATATTTAACGCCATCTTCTACATAAGGAAAGTATTTAAGATATTCGTCTTTAGGGTCATCGTTCATTGTGCCAAAGCGAACTCTTGCGCCAACTTCAACTGGCATCTCCTCGCGCTTGTCATCAATTAACTTAACACCAGGGCCAACAGCAATAACTGTACCCATGTTTTCAGCTTCTTTATTATCTACAATAAGAACGCTAGATAGTTCCCTTACATCAGGCTTAACTAATATTTTGTCGCGCATTGGTTTAAACTTCATTATGCTGCCCTCGCTGGTCTGCCACGTTTCTTAACAGGCTCATTAGGAACATTTATGTTACCTTTGCTAATTAACGTTAAACGTTCATCGTCAAACGTGTTAAAGATTGGCTGTATTTGTGCTACATAATTGTGATTTTTAGAATATTCTCCGCACCAGTCATTTTCATGTTTGCTGATTGACTGCGGGAAACGATGGCATTCTCCAAGAACGTGACCGCCAAGAAAGAATTTACAAGAGATACATTTTTGTTTAGAATCGACTTCAGTCATGTTATGCCCCTTCATAATGTGATTAGAACCCCCTTTGGCTTCTCCACCATTGGGGGTTTGTTTTTACTACTAAAAATCTACTTTATAATCTGAACGCTTGTGGTCATAACAGATTTTCTCTGAACTACCACCTTTGAATTGTTTGTCAGCACCAATAGCATCTTTTTTACCCATTGCTACACCACCAACTAAACGTTCTTTACGCTCACCTGATGTGTCTGAAGCTGTAGCACCTTTAGGCAATTTCTCACCTGTGCGGCCTTTAGCTGGTTTTTTATCTTCTATACCCATGATTTTATTCCTATTAATTTGCAAATTAATTAAATTATAACTCTATACTACAGAGTTGTGAAATTTTATTCTATCAGAATATTTCTTTTTAATCTCAACTATTTCGTCAATACTTAAATGCAATGGTTCATGCTTTCCTTCCAGCCATTCTACTTGTTGCAATCCTATTTTATTAATTAGGCTTTGTCGGTATTTAATAATATTTCCTGACAGATGGTTATTGCAGACTGAACATTGTTTGTGACAATTAAGCTCGTTGAATCTGAGTTCTGGAGATGAGCCAACAGTTCTGTAATGTCCTGCATGGTACTGCCCTTCATGATGTCGCCTACAACTAATACAAGGTTCTTGTTCATCTCTTAGCCTTATCCATTTATTAAAAACTATTTGTGCTTCTTTAAGCCATTGCGCTTTTGTTTTAAGTTTTACTTTGGCTTTTTTATATTCTTGATGCTCTTTAGCTTCACGTTTTTTTATTGAATATTTAACAGCACATTCAAAACCACATACTATCATTGTGCTATTGCGCGGAATAAATAACTCTTTGCAATATCTACACTTCTTTTGTTTGGGCTGTTTTAATGTCATTTATTTTCTCACAATATATTTTAGCTTCGGCTGCTGACCTAAACGTCAACAATGGTTCTGCTTTGTGATAATCAGTTTTCTTGTTATAATTAGCAAGTCTGAATACATGATAAATGTAATCATCTGCTGGCCCTGTCTTTGCTATTGAATATTTACCACAATCGCTAATTAATGCGTACTCGCCCCATTTTTTCCATTTAAGCATCTTTTAATTCTTCTAAAAAGTTCATATACGGTATTCTAACGTGCTTATTGAAAAATTCTGCTGCTGGTGCATTAGTATTTAACTCTTTACGACTTTCAATATTGCAAATAGCTTTAACTGCATCTGCCGCATCTTCTTCTGAATAAATCTCATTGCCAAAATTATCTTCTAGCCATTCCCAGAACATTGTTTCTTTACACCAGCGAACAGCAAGCAGTCCTAAGCCATTCATTCTGTTTTCTTGACTGACAATGTTAGCTCGCAATTGTCTAGCAGATGCTTCTTGTGTCATACGCACTATTGCTATTGGTGTATCAATAGGAAAGTTTGCTAAAAACGCATCTTTAAACTGCATATCAATGTCAACGATAACACGAATTGTGCCATCCGCAAGTTCTTTCATCTGCCTTCTAGTACCTGTAATTGCATCCATATTAAATCTCCTTTAACTTTTTCCAGATTAACGATAACTTAATAATTTTCCACCAAACTTTTTTAGCTTTTTTCTCTTTGTGTTTAGCCCAAGCCTTTAACATTTTTCTGTTTAAGTTATGTGACTTGTATTCAATCTTTTCTAACTTGTTCATAGTTGTTCCTTGTTTTTAATTTCTCTAGCATCACGCATTGCTTCTTTTTCTAATGCCTGTATGTATTGAAAAATGATTGTGCCTACATCTTCGTGAGTTAAAACATCTCTATCTTCAACGCAAATATTTCTAACTGCACGACCCAGCATCTGTAAATATTTAGCTTCCATGATTTTTTTCCTTTAGTTTGGCTTCAATAGCACAAACTAATTCCTGTGCCTCAACTCCAAATTCTATTTCAATAGCCATTACAATGAAGTTATCTTTTTCATCATCCGTTAATCCTTGCCATGCTGGTTGTTCTAGTGCTTCTTCACAGGTGTTAATTGCACCTTTCACCCATGCAGTTTCATATACTCTGTCGTTGTTTAAACAATTTAAAACTTTTAATGCTTTGTGTATAGCCTCGTCTTTAGTCATAGTAAACATTCTCCACATTTCTCAAATAATTCATCTAATGTTAGTTTTGGCTCAACAATTTCAATTGCGCCTTCAGCAGCATAGTCAAAATATCTAACAGGTTGACCGTCATCATCTAACAATACATAAACAGCCATCATGCAATCCTCTTGATGTTAAGCTGTGCTAATACTTCTTGCAGCTTGCGATGATTCTCTTGTTTCTGCTCAGGCGTAAACTTGCGCGTAAGCATCACAGGTATGTGCTTTAATTCCTGAGCCTTGCATAGTTCTAATATGTCAGCAGGTGTTGGCATGCGTTTGTTAGTATCAACCCAGCTATCAAAAGCCTTGCTTACCATCTGAAAGTCAAAGCGATATAACTTATGCCACCAAATACGCAATAACTCTTGGTCAAGTTCCTGTTTTCCATAAAGCTGAGTTAATGCTCGCATCATGGACTTAAACTGATTTTTCTCTATGTCTAGCATAACCTTCTCCTAAAAAGGTACTAAGTCTGTAACTGGTTGTTCATCTTGCCAGCGACCTTGATTTAGGTATGTAGCAGGATTAGGGATAAATTGACCATTGTTCTTAGTCCATTGGTCGCTCTTACATTGCCAACTTAAAGCAAACAACACATCATCAAGTCTAGGTTTAACTTTCTGCCATGATTTGTAAGCTGCATCTTTGCCAACTTTTTTTGGATAATTATTCCAAAACTCCATAAAGGTATCTGTCTTATCTATCTTATCTAATCTATCTATTCTTATCTTATCTGGCATGACCTCGTCATGACGACGACATGACGCATCATTATCTATATGATTTTGTTTAATATTTTGTATTAAATTACGCATTTGTGGGTTGCTTGTTGCTGATGTCATTAATCGTTTAGCAACCTTTAAACAAGTAATTGCGCCATCTTGATTTTCAAACAATCCAACATCAACAAACCGCTTCATCATCTCCTCAACCTTTTGAGCCGAAGAACCTGTATTGCGAGCAATAATCCGAGCATCATGCTTTAATTCAAACGTAATGTTGTCTGACGATACCTTGCCAACAATCAACTCTACGCAATACCAATACAACCCATAACCTTCTAATCCATAATCCAATAACACTTCTTGCAATTTTTCATCTAAATTAGCGTTTGAATCGTGTTTGAACCATTCCATGATTATTCTTCTATATCTGATTTAATGTTTAGATAAGTAATGACATCGCTAAGGCTCTCTACAAAATCTTTTTCATCATCATCAATACAGCCAAACTGGTATAAAGAATTTAAATTAATCATTAATCTGCGTGTAAATGCAGTTCCCTCTGCTTCTTCAACCAATACTTTTAAATGTTCTGGTGTCATCTTATTCTCCAATGTTTTTAAAATAGGTATAAAGCGTATCAATAATGTAAGGTCTTACATTGCTACCATGCCCTTGATTAATCTTATATATGGTTGCATTGCTTACACCAGAGTTACGACATACAGCGCGAATATTGAACTTTTTACTCTTTATCTGCTGCTCAATATATTTAATCTTATCTTCCATAAAACTCTCCTTTTGTTGATGAGCTGAGTATAATTCAATATTATTGAAATGTGCAAGAAATAAATATATAAAAAAAGAATTAAAAATATTTTGCACAGAGTATTGCAATTAGTTTTTTATATCTGTATATTGGTAACTGTAGTAACTAATTAACTTTGATTGGAGAGTCAAAATGAAAACATTAAACGATATAGCATTATTAGAAAGTCTTAGAGCAATTCGCAACGGTACAACTGTTGAAGAAATGCAAGCTCAACTAATAGCAGATGCCACAGCAGAACTTAAAGCTGATAACGACCGCGCAGAAGCTAAACAACTCAAACGTGATTTTTGGCAAGAAGGGCTACAACAAGAATACAACGCCCAAGTTCAATTTGAATCACTAATCCAACCATACTAGGAGAACAACATGATTGATAACCTAATAATTTTGGCTTTTGGTGGCGCAGTAGTTTGCGTAATTTTTATAGTGGCTGGTGCTATTGCTGAGTGGAAGGATTGGAAATAATGAATAAAGAAATAAGTAACTTTGAAAAACTACGCGCAATTAATGTAAACGAACATACTGAAAAAAAGGGCAATTTAACTTACTTGTCCTGGGCTTGGGCTGTTGACCAACTATTACAACAAGACCCAGCAGCTACATGGGAATATAAAGAACCAAAACAATTTGGTGATAGCTTAATGGTATTTTGCACAGTTACAGCGTTTAACAAATCAATGACAGCGCAGTTGCCCGTAATGGATTATAAAAATAAGGCCATATTTAACCCAGACAGCATGGCAGTTAATACAGCTATGCAACGCTGTTTAGCTAAAGCAATTGCGTTACATGGTTTAGGTCTTTATATCTACGCTGGTGAAGATATGCCAGAAGCTGAAGCTAAAGGTGAAATTATTGCCTACGCAGAAGAATTAACTGCCGCTGCTGAAAAAGGCGAAACAATACTACATAAAGTGTGGACAAAGATAGCAACTGAAATGGGTAAAGAAAAGGCAGCTCAGTTTTGGGCTATCAATGGCGACCATTTTAAATCAATTGCTAGAGAGGCTGCATAATGGAACAACGCACCGAGGAATGGTTTGCACAGCGTATTGGCAAAGTAACAGCCAGCCGTGTAGCTGATGTAATGGCTACAATTAAAAGCGGTGAAGCTGCAACGCGCAAGAACTATCGTATGCAATTAGTATGCGAGCGTTTAACAAATAAAAAAGAGGAAAGTTTTACTAACTCACATATTGAACGCGGCATTGAGTTAGAACCTGTTGCGCGGTCTATGTATGAGATAAACAATAACTTTTTTGTTAAAGAAGTTGGATTTATAGAACACGCAACAATTCCAATGTCAGGCTGTAGCCCAGATGGTTTAATTGGCGATGATGGATTAATTGAAATTAAATGTCCAACAGTAGCTAATCATATTGAAAGCATTACAGGACTACCTGTTGGAACTGTGCCTAGTAAATACATTCCACAAATTCAATGGCAAATGGCTTGCACAGGTCGTGATTGGTGCGATTATGTTAGCTTTAATAACGAACTACCCGATAATTTACAATTGTTTGTTAAACGAGTTTATCGTGATGACGAATACATTGCCAACATGGAAAAAGAAGTAATAGCATTTTTAGGGGAAGTTACCGAAACAGTCAATAAACTAGGAGAGTTATAATGTTGACACAGCAAGCACGTTTGATGGAACATTTAGAGTTGCATAATCAGATTGACCCATTAGAAGCCTGGACAAAGCTAGGTATATATAGACTATCAGCAGTAGTTCATCTATTGCGTCAAGCTGGGATTAAAATTAAAACTGAACGCATGGAAGTATCAAATCGTTTTAATGAAACTTGTAATGTTGCTAACTACATCTTGGAGAAATAATATGTTAATTAATAGCGTGTACGGAATGTCAATTCCTAAACCAACAAAAGAGCATCTAAAGAAATTGCAAGCAGCTATTGACTATCTTGGTGACAAATATAGACTGCATACCCCAATTCAAAAAGGAGAAAGTAAATGAATAATCTATCAGCAACAGGCAATATTGGCTCGGATGCAGAAGTCCGATTCACAAAAGATGGTACTGCAATTGCAGGGTTTAGCTTTGCATTGTCATCTGGTTATGGCGATAAAAAGAAAACAACATGGTTGCGTTGCAGTATTCTTGGTAAACGTGGCGAAACTCTTGCGCCAATGCTTACCAAAGGTACACAAATCGCTTTAAATGGCGAAATATCATTAAATGAATATGTCGCTAAGGATGGTACAAATAAATCGTCTGTAGAGTGTTTGGTGCAGTCGGTTACATTGCTTGGTAAAAAAGATGCTGCGCCTAAAGAAGCTGGCAAAGCCAATGGTCATCAACCACAACCTTTAGACGAGGAAGATGTACCGTTCTAGTTTAACTTTGGGCGAAAGTGACAATATATTGTGCTCAACTTTATTAACGCATAAGTAGCCCAATTCATTTATGGAGATATAATGAAAGCTAATAATCAATTTTACGATAGACTTATGAAATTTGAAAATTTCAAATATGAGATGTTTTGTAAAATTAAAGAAAAACCAATGTGTATTGCAGATGTTGTTGAGAACATTCCTATTAGCAGAGCTGCTGCACAAAATATGATTGAAAAACTTGTAAATAAAGGGTATTTAAAATTTACAAAACAATTAAATCCAAAATCAGGCCGCACAGTAAAATTTTATGAAGTTACAGGTTTGGAATACATTAAAAAAACACGCGGTGATTTTTATGAATTTTTTTCTAAAGGTGGTGAACCAGTTGAAAAAGAAACTAAACGACCAGATTGGTATAATCCTTACGCTACAGTTTACAAACTGTTAGATAGAAGAAATGATTACAGCAATCCAAAACCTAAACGCAAAACTATAGTAGCAATTGGCTCATCATTTTCGTTAATGGAATCTATGTAAATGACAATCGTGTTTTACGATAAATGGGATAAAGGGGAACATATAGTGGCAACAGCATATAATGATATTACTGGCGATAATTTAGTCAGCCGTGGTTTAACCAAAGAAGGTGAAGCAGCTTTTGAACGCATTTTTGGCGTTAAAAAGAAAGAACAATGGATTCCACCAGCGTTGCCTTTAAACGAATACCCAGACAACAGTAGGGATGAAAATGATTCAAACAATTCTTGAATATGTAATGTGTTACGTTACAGCTTACACTATGGGATTTGTAACTTGTTTGTGTCTAATATATTTGACACAAAATAGTTTGCTTGGAATAAAACGCTAAATATTACAGACAAAGTATATATAAAGTATATACACAGGCTCTCCAACTGTGTACCTTAAAGGGGTTTAATTACCCCTTCTTTTTTGTTTAGTAGTTTGCTACAATCGTAGATAGCGGAACGGCTACTTCATTAAACGACCCATCCTTAACATCGTTTAATATATATAGGCCACGAAAATGATTGTTGCCCTGTACGCCCAAATATTCTTCATCGTGTTCATAACATGAGCCACAGATAATTGCTGTGAGGGGCTTGCCATCGGCCCGCTTACCATAAGCTACTTGACGGCCTTGTTGGTGTCCTGCAAATGCGCTCATGTGCAGTTTATTTAGCATCTGCTGTGCTGTGCCTATTGGTCTACCCATTAAGCCAGAAGTGAAATAGTGTGAGAACGCTACACCTTCTACATTTACTACATCTAGAAACTTAAAAGTTTCCCAGTCCTGATATGGCAAATCATCTATAGAAATTAAACCTTCTAATTTACTATCCTCTTGCGTAGCCCTTATAATTCTCTGCTCATGGTTACCAATCGTCATTATCATTCGCGGTCGGTATTGTTTTTCTTTATTCTTTTTTGCTTTAGCATTAAAGTCATATAAAGGCTTTAGAAGCGCATCCATAGCTTCTCTAGCAGCCCAAATATCTTTAGTGTAGCGTTTACCTTCAAACGACCTTAAACCTCTGTCAAAGTGGCTAAGGCTGGGCATATCGGCAAAATCCCCAATACAAATCCAAACGTCTGGGCGTTCTTTTAATACAAAGTTTCCGATTGCCGTAAGAAAAGCAAAATCGTTACCTTCTTTAGCTTGCACATCTGGTAATACAAGTATTTTCATTGGGTTATACCCCTAATGCGATTTACTTTCGCATATTAGGCAAAGGATGTGCTTCTTGTAAAGATGTTTTTTCGTGCTTTTTTAGTTCTTTTTCCAATGCCATAACGTGCTGACGTTCTTTTTTCCATTCACGTTCAATTTCGTATTCTTTTTTCTCGCTACGAATTGCTGGTTTTTCTGCGTTAAATTTAAAATTTGTTGCCATGATAATTCCTTATGATAAAAATAATAATGCTTCTGCTTTACGTCTGTTATCTAATTGCGAAACAACTTTTCCACCAGCTTTGTTATATCTAAGTAGATTTCTAACAACGCCTGCTTTATCTCTACGATTAATCGCTTGCCTGACGGAACTCCGCTGAAATGTTCCAAGACCGAGATTAAAGCAATAATCAATAATAGCGTCAAACTGATTTTGGCTGAGTTCAACATTAACATATCTTGCCAATCCAAGTTCAAACTTTCGGACATCTGCAACCAATAGTTCATTGACTTCCTCTATAGTAAATGTTCGATTCCAGCTATCAGGTAAAACAGTACCATTGCCAATGAGATGGCCAACACCCACGGTATACAAACCAACGCAATCACGATAAGGTTTAAGCCTAATGCCTTCATACGCTTTAATTAGCTGTAGGCCGCGTTCCGATGTTTTCATTTAGCAAAATGGCGGCAACCAAAATAAAAACCAACAATAGAAGCCCAGACAGTTTGTGTGTCTGTATTCCATAAAAGTGGAAGTGCCGCATCAAACTTAACACCGTTATAATAAGCATACCAGCATCCAAATATTTCTACGAATAAGAAGATTGCAAATAGCCCAAAAGTGATTGCTGGGCGCACTAACGCACGAATATTAATTACCCATGTGCTTGCACCAACTGCTGATGCAGAATCGTTTGCAAGCGCAGCAATAAGGTCTGATGATGCTGTTTGCTCTTGAACTTCGCTAAACTTAATTTCTTCC
>TBL_comb47_HYPODRAFT_10006161_pt1 | contig 13037 bp, 7 predicted proteins | sample TroBogypolimnion_40_FD_10682 | JGI IMG/M metagenome (IMG submission 10682)
TGCGCCAGGCCCGCTCAATACCCCCACTGCTCATGCCGCACCGGCAGGCGGTTGAGTTGGTCCCGATAGAACCGCCACTTGGGCATGAAGCGGTCCAGGAGGGAGACGAAGCGCGGGTTGTGGGTGGGTTCCATCAGGTGGGTCATTTCATGGACCACGATGTATTCGAGGCATTCCTTGGGTTTTTTGGCCAGTTCGGCGTTCAGCCGGATGTGGCGCGCAGCCGGGCTGCAACTGCCCCACTTGGTCTTCATGCGCTGGATGAAGAACCGGTCCACCTTCACGCCGATCACCGGCTCCCACCTTGCGATGAGCGGTGGTATGGTCTGCCGGAGATGGTCCCGGTACCACGCGTTGATGATCTCCTGCCGCTTTTCGACACCCGTGCCAGGTCGCACCACCAGCAGGATTCTGCGATGGTCGATCTCAAGGCGGGGTGGGCCGTCAATCTCCATGACCTTGAGCAAGTAGCGTTTGCCCCAGAGGTAATGGCTCTCACGGTCGAGATACTCGCGGGGCGGTTCACGGTCCTGCTCCTGAAGTTTCCGCTGCTGCCGCTTGATCCAGCCCAGCTTGGATATGGCAAAGACGCAGATGGCATCGGCGTTCATTCCCAAGGGTGCGGCGATCCTCACCCTGCCGGTCGGCGGATGCACGCTGAGGTGCAGGTTTTTGATGTTCTTGCGCACGACATCAACCGCAATATCACCGAGCTGGATGATGGTCGGCATCAGTATTCCCTCTGTTGCACGATGACCAGGAACAGGCGCTCCACTTCGTCCACATCCCCGAGGATGCCGAACAGGGCCTGCTTGATGAACAACTCCCGGGCCTGCACGCCGCGCCAATCGTCAGACCTCGTGATGCGGATGGTGTTGTCGATCCGCAGGGCAAGGTCGAGGCGTCTGTCACCAGTCCCACCCGGCTCTAACTCAACGTCCCCCAGCTTGGTTCCGTCGCCGGATTTGCCAAGGTTGTTGTAAATGGCCCGGAGTGCGGGGCTTCTTTTCAACGGTTCCGGGGTGTCGTCCGGCTGGCCAGCATGAACCTGATTGACCAGATCGGCGATCTTTTTGAGGTATTTCTCGTAGCTGATGGCATTGGACTTGCGTGCCGCGATGATCTCCTTGAGCAATTCCGACATCCGCTCGTAATATGCCGGATCGTTCAATTGCTCCTTGATGATCCTGCTGCGGACGTTGTTTTCGATGGTCTCCGCTATCGCATTCCTGTCACCCTTCAAACCGCCGAGGTTGCTGGCAATGGCCTTGTCCATCCCGGTTTTCACGATCAAATCCAACAGGCTGATGTCACCGAAGTCGGAAATCGCGCGGGGTTCGTCGGCCTCGATGTAGGTGTCGATGAGGTGGCGCATGTCGGCTTCGTAGGCTTTGAGGTCGAGGCTTTCCCCGCTGGCTTTGCGGATGATCTCGCGCAGTTTCAGAAAGTCATCCTGCTGGTGTTTGATGCGGGCAATGTCTGCCGCCGTGTATCCCGCCAGATCCAGTTCATCGGCAATGTTGGCGTAGGCGCGGACCAAGGCCACGGACGCCTTGTAGAGGGCCACGCGCCGGGGTTCACGTTCCTGCAAGTCGGTGGGGATTTCGGTATTGCCGCAAAAGTAATGGATATGCTCAAGGTCGCCCTTTGGTGGTTCCACCGGGTCACACAGCAGGTGCAGGGTTTCCAGCGCCGTATCGAGGCGTTCCCGGCCTTTCTTGAGCCGGTCCTGCATCAACACCTCGGGATCGGCACCGCCCGCGCTGTGATCCAGTTCCGACGTGTAAACCTGGAGGGCACCGGTGCCCTTGTCGTTGACCAGATTCTTGAACATGTCCTTGTAATCCACGATGTAACCGAAATCCTTGTCGTCGCCATCAAGGCGGTTGGTGCGGCAGATGGCCTGGAACAACCCATGGTCCTGCATGGACTTGTCGATGTAGAGATAGGTGCAGGGCGGGGCGTCGAAACCTGTCAGCAGCTTGTCCACCACGACCAGCAGTTTCATATTGGCCGGTTGGTAGACAAACAAATCCTTGGCCCAGTCCTCGTAGGTTTCTGTCTTGGACTTGTTGGGCCTGGGATCGATGTCCACCAGCAAATCGGTGTAGGTGTTGTAGATGAACTGCTTGTCGGTTTCCGTGTTCGCGCCGGTTTCCTCCAGGGTGATGTCCCTGGCCAGCGGGTTATAGGATGTAACTACCGCGCACTTGCCCTTGAGCGGGGTTTTCTGGAACAGGGTGAAGTATTTGCATGCCTCGTGGATGCTGGATGCGATCAGGATGGCATTGCCGCGCTCGCTGGATAGCCGGGGTTTGACGCTGAAATCGAACACGATGTCGCTCACCACCCGGCCCATGCGCGACTTGGAGCTGAGCACGACCTGCATGGTGCCCCACTTGCTCTTTAACTCGTCCTTCTGCCAGGCATTCAGGCTTTTGGTTTTGGCCTCGAACCATGCGTCGATCTTCTCCTGCGAGCCCAAGCGCTGGTCGATGTCCCGGGCCTCATAGATCAAATCAAGGACCACCTTGTCCGCCACCGCCTCGCCAAACTTGTAGGTGTGGATGTAGCCGCCGAAGACCTCCATGCTCGTCTGCTTGTCCTTCTTGAGCAGGGGAGTGCCGGTGAAGCCGATGAACACCGCATTGGGCATGATCGCCTTCATCACCCGGTGCAGCTTGCCACTCTGGGTCCTGTGGCACTCATCAACGAAGACGAAGATCTCGCCGACTGTTTTGCCGGGCATGGCTTCTAGTTCCCGGATAAAGGCGTCGAAATCATCCACGTCCCTCCTGCCGAACTTGTGGACCAGGGAACACAGCAGGCGGGGTGTGGCCTGGCCAAGCTGGGCCATCAGGTCGCGTCCGCTAGTGGTGCGCTTGATCGGTTCTCCCATTTCGTTGAAAACCCGCTCTATCTGTTTGTCCAGTTCGTCGCGGTCGGTGACGATGGCGACACGGGCAGTGGGCAGGTTTTCAAGGATCCACTTGGCCAGCAGCACCATCAGGATGCTTTTGCCGCTGCCCTGAGTCTGCCAGATGATACCGCCCTTGCGGGCCTTCACCTGCGTCTGGGCGGCCTTGTTGCCGAAATACTGGTGGACCCTCGGCAGCTTCTTCACCCCGCCATCAAACAGCACATAGTCGTGGATCAGTTCTATCAGGCGGTCCTTGCGGCACATCCTGAGCAGGTATTTGTCCAGCTTGAAGCGGCTGTCATCCCCCTCGTCCTCCTTCCAGCACAAGAAGAACTTCTCGGGCGTGCCGATGGTGCCGTAACGCAAACCCTCGGAATCATTCCCGGCGAACACCACCTGCACCGTGGAGAAGAACCATTCGTTGAAATCCTTCCGTTGATTGGAAAGCAACTGGCGGATGCCGTCGCCTATCGAAATGTGGCTGTTCTTCAACTCGATCACCGACATGGCAATGCCGTTGACGTAAAGCACCAGGTCTGGCCGCCGCTCAAGCCCACCGCGCAGGGTGACTTCCTCGACGATCACGAAATCATTGTTGCCTTCGGTTTTCCAATCGACCAGCCACACGGTTTCCGTGACCTTGCCCGCCTCGATCTTCACCGGCACCCCATAGCGCAGCAGCGCATAAACCGCCTTGTTGTTCTCGTAGAGGCTGCGGTTGGGATTGTCGGCCTCGATCCTGAGCAGATAGATGGCGCGGTTGATTTGCTCCTTGGTGTATTTCCCTGTGCCCCGCAACCATGCGGTGAGCAAAGCCTCGTCGATGTTGCTGTTAGCCCAATCGCTGCGGTCACCGAGGAAACGATAGCCAAGTTCATCACGGAACAGGCTGATGACCCGGTTTTGCGTGGCGCGTTCGGTGCTCATGGCATGGGGTTTGGTGTCGCTGGTGCAAAGTAATACTTGCGATTAGGCATCTCTCTTGGATCGATGGTTAAGCTGGCAGATCAGGCCAGTGATTGTCGTATCATCAGTGATTTGCCTGACCTGTTTCGACATTGTCTTGATAAAATGGTCCTTGTCGTGGGCCGCGTGCCAGGCAATTATGCGTTGCCTGAGAATCTGGTCTGATGTATCAGAGAACGGATTGAAACTCCGATCAGAACAAAGGCTGCCATCCTTGCTACGGTATGGTGTATTGGAGTGATACCCCCCGAACAGCAATAGCAGTGGCTCAAACTCGGGCTCAGCGAGAACATCAATGGCCTTCTGCCAATCAAAGCTATTGCCATTTTCGAGAAAAAGATGAAATTCAAACTCGGGCCAACCGAAGCCGAAGCTCACTGAATGCAGTCCCATGTCCGCCAGATACCAGCGTGAGTCACGTTTGCTTCCCCAATGGTAACATTGCCACCCCTGACTTGGATTGCTTTCGAAATCCTCTCGAAGCGCCTCGGCTCCAATGGTTAGCCATCGGTCGATGATTGCCGGGATTTGCTGGTTGATCTCATACACCGCCGTCCACTTGTCGAGCGTATTAAATATATCATTGGATTCACTGATTATGTCATTCATGATGGCCAGAGTTCTTTATATTTTCCGAGAAAGGCGCGCAGAGGAGCGTTCGTAGGCGGAATTAGCGGAAACGCTTCATTCATCCACAAATCCATCAAAGACGATAGAGGTAAAATCTTGCATTCCAAAGGCACCACCTTATGAGGATTTACGGCAGCTAAGCCCTCTGGGCGCTCCAGACTGTGCTGAGCTGGGGCTTTCCCTCCATCGGTGGGGAGGTAAATCAAATGAAACATCCGGTTGCGCATGCATTGATCCTCATCAAGTTTTGAATCCCAACGACGCGGGTCCCATAAATAGAGCTGTTGGTGCCAGTAGCGGTAAATCTGATTCAGTTGGTCGCCCGCGTTGTTCGACTTGTTCTCAATGATTACAGCGCTTTTAGGGCTTTCACGCCAGAGCATGATGTCAACCCTGCCTGTCTCCACGGTAACGTTCCATACTCCTAGGCCCAGATATGGAACCTTCAAGTGTAGAAGAAACGCATCTAGGAACAACGCGCCCTGCCCGTGGCTTCCTGACGGATTTAGGAGATCACCGAGGATGCGGCTGTGAGCAGTCTCATTGATCTTCAGGCGTGAAAACGGATTGAAAGAAACGCCGAGCATTCGGTTCGACTCAGTGATGTGGTTCTGGGTATCAATCCAATTGTCAACCACCTCCTCGATCAGATCGAGACAACGTAGGCGTCGACTCTCTTTGAAACGGATGTAATCGGTGACGACACCGTCGAGCACCTGAAGGCTGGATATGGAGGTGGACATGGTTGGATGGCTATACCAGCCTTGTCCTCCCGGTTAGAAGTTCCTGCATCATGCCCTGCTTGAGGGCATGGGTTTTGTCGCGGCGCTGCTCCAATGCAGCCAGTTCCGCGTCCATGTCGGACAGCATTTTGGCAATGGTGGTTTGCTCGGGGAGCGGAGGAACCGGGATCGACAGCTTAGGAATGTTAGACTTGCTGATCCCAGAGACCTTTGTGCCTACGGAGTAGAAGAGGAACTGCTGTTTGACAGAGGGTGTTTGAAAACAGTACCGGCGGTACTCATGGGCCAACTCGTTCGTCATGCTCTTGGCTACGATGGTGTGGAGTCCAGAGATGAATGGCTTTTTGTGTTTGTTCACGACGACGACGTGCTTGCTTGTGCCAGCGTCATCTTCTGATGCGTCAACGAAGACGACATCGCCGTCAGCGAGCAGTGAGGCAGACGACACGCGCTTCAACGGGATGTCGAGCTTCGGGATATTCTGATAGTCAGCATCGGCATCAATGCATGTCTTTGCCGAACCGTGGATGTCGCCGTAATGCAGGTAACAATGACCTTCCGTCGAGAGTTGGTCGCGTGACGCGGCATAGCCGCCACTGAAGTTAAACAATTCCCCCAACCTCTTCACAACCCACTCCCCCTTGAACCCGGGAAGCCGGGTGTGTCCGGTGAGGAGTTGCTGCATGGCGGCCTGTTTGAGGTCGCGCTTCTTGGCGATTAGACGGTCGAGGGATGCAAGCAAGGCATCCACATCGCTCAAGGCCTCTGCTATGGCGCGTTGCTCGAGGAGGGGTGGGACGAAAATCTTTATGCGCCGCAAGTCTGCGAGGGTTATTTCGCGAAATGTCGTCCCCTTAGCTTCCAGTTCAGCCTGTCTGACGGTCCTGGGGTTGCGCATTGCCCACACCAAGTAGCCGCTAGCCACCTTCTCATTCGGAGAAAGTCTGGCGGTGCCTTGAGTAAGGTTAGCGCCAGCAACGTCGGCTCGAACTTGCCTGACTTCACCGAGTTTCCCACGAAGCGCGTAAACCAAGTCGCCTTCCTTTACGGTAGAACGCGCAAACTTAGCTGCGATTGACCCAGAGGTTCGGAGCATTCCGTCCACGACGAGTTCTGGCGCATCCATGTCTGAAACACGAATGTAGGGAACACCGTCCCTGATATGCGGCCCGCATTGCACTATACCGTAAGTTATTGTTTCCCGACACGCTTGCTGCAGGTCTGAAACCTCCCACTCCACCGGGATCACACCCACCTCGGTCTTTATGTAGCCGGGTTTCACAGGGGTTCGCCTCCTTCCAGGCTGGTGGTGATTCGTTCCAGTTGGGCTTTGAGTTCCTCCTTGGAGGGGAGATAGAGCTGATACTTGGATGCGAAGATGTTGGCGTCCTGTGGCAGAGTGAGTTCGACGAGGGCGTCGTTCTTGCGGCGGCAGAGCACGATGCCGATGGTGGGCAGTTCGTCCGGGAGTTTCACATGGCGGTCGAAGTAATTCACATACATCTGCATCTGGCCGAGGTCCTGATGGGTGAGCTTGTCGCGTTTGAGATCGACGAGGACGTAGCAGCGGAGGAGGCGGTTGTAGAAGACGAGATCGACGCGGAAATGGTCGTTGTCGAAGGTGAAGCGTTTTTGGCGGGACTCGAAGAGGAAGCCTTTGCCAAGTTCCAGGAGGAAGGTTTCCAGCTTGTCGATGATGGCGGATTCCAGTTCTTCCTCGGTGTAGTGGGGGCGTTCGTCGAGGCCAAGGAATTCCAACACGAGAGGGTTTTTGATGAGGTCGGCGGCCTTTTCGACGATCTGGCCCTCAGCGGCAAGTCTGCGGATTTCGTCCTTGTCGCGGCTAAGGGCGAGACGCTGATAGAGGGAACTGGCGATCTGGCGCTCCAACTCGCGCACGCTCCAGTTGTTGGCTGCGGTCTCGATTTCGTAAAAGCGGCGCTCGTCCGGGGAGTCGATGGTGAGCAGGGTGACGTAGTGGGACCAGCCAAGGGTGAAGCTGCGGATGACTTGGTTCAGGGATATGACCAACTCCTCTGTGGTCCCAAAGGCTGCGGCCAATTCAGCCGACGGTGTCGGTCGGATTGAAGAGGTAAAGACGTCCGGGGGCAATTGGTCGGACAGCGTCTGACCAATTCCGAGCAGGGGATCCGATAGGTCAGACGGTGTCTGACCTATCTTGCCATAGGCGAGGTAGAACTGGCGGCAGAGCTTGAGGTTGGTGGGGCCGGTGCCCTTGATGCCGTGGGGTTTCAAGCGGGCGGCGAGAGTGGAGAGGATGCGGGGACCATACTCGGCCCGGTCCGCGCCATTCTGCTCAAATTCCACGATGTATCGGCCAAAGAACCAGTTGCGGATGACGAGGGTGAGATCCACGGACCGGGCAGCCTGCCTTTGCATTGCCTCATGCGTCAAGCGGCAGAGTTCAACAAGATGCTCGAAGTTCATGGTTGGGTTCATGATTGGCAGCCCATCTTCTTGAGGTGTTTGTCCACGCGGGCGGCGAGTTTCTCCACTTCATCCGTTAGTTGTGGCAGCGGGGTGGCATAGCGTTCGGCCAAGAGGCGGATGCGACCGGTCAGGGTTTGCGATACCCGGTCCAGTTCACCCTGTACGGCGGATGCCAGGGTGGACAGCCATTTATCCTCGACCACGAGGGTCTTGATGTCATCCACGGTAAGCTGGCCGTATTTGGCAAAAACCTTTTCCATGAGGCTTTCCTGTGCTGCTTTGAGCTTGGCGCTGGTGTCGGACTCCTCCTCGCTGAGTTGCAGGTATTCCTTCAACACCTTGCGCTCGTCGGCGGCATCCTTGTCGGATTTGATGTCCTTCAGGCGTGCCGTGACACTGGCCTTGGTGAGCTTGTCCTTGTCGTTCTTGGCATCCTCTAGCAAGCCACCCTCGCCACCATGCTCCTCGGCAATCTCCTCGATCTGCTGCTGGACGGTGGCAATCCGCGCCTCCAATGCTTCGATGGCCGCCTGATCCTTGGCATAATAGCGGGCTATGACGAGCGCGGGCGGTATCAACTCGGCCTGGTATTTCTTCCTGCTGACGATGAGGTCGGGCCTGGTTTTGGTTTTCTTGGTCTTGTCCTCGATGATGAGCCGGGGCTGTGCGGCATCTTTCCAACCATCACCGGCAATGAGATAACAATCGTCCTGCATGGACTCGGCCCAATAATCCATGAGGTGCTGATAGATGTCGTATGGATCCAGCAACGGGGCCTTTTCAAATGTGGATAACAAATCCTCGGCTATGGTTTCGATGAGCGCCTTGGGATGACCGTTTTTGGCAAAACCCGTCAGGTTGGGAATGTTGGCCTTTTTCCATTTGGCCAGCAACCGGGTGGCGGATGCGTTGAAGGTGGTGAACTCGGGATGGTCGAAGATGGCGGCCTTGATGTCGGTGGCGGCAACCCTGAGCTGGCAATAACCGGCATATTTGTCCTTTTTGAACAGCGCGGCACGCACGCCGGGGATCACTTTCCAATAATGCGCGAACGCATCCACGTCACGATCCGGGATGCCGCCGCGCAGGTGGGCCGTGATGTCCTGGATGTCCTCCGCATCAGTGCTGTCGATGTAACGGGGGAGGTTGAGGTTGAAGTCGTTTTTGGTGTCGCTGATTTCCGCCAAGGGCACCATGCGCGAGTATCCCGGTATTTCCACCTGACGGTTGAAGGTATCGACGATGCGGTGGATGTCCTGCTCGCGGAGGCGGTTTTTGGGGCCGTCCTTGATGAAACCCTTGGAGGCGTCGATCATGAAGATGCCCTTGCGGGTATGGGCGTGCTCCTTGTCCAACACGATGATGCAGGCGGGGATGCCGGTGCCGTAAAACAGGTTGGCGGGCAAACCGATGATGCCCTTGATGTGGCCGCGCTGGATGATGTTCCTGCGGATCACACCCTCGGCATTGCCACGGAACAACACCCCATGCGGCAGGATGCACGCCCCCTTGCCCTTGGGCTTGAGCGTGCGCAGGATATGCAGCAGATAGGCGTAGTCGCCCTGCTTGGCGGGTGGCGTGCCATAGCCCTTGAACCGGTCATAAGGATCGGCGTCGGGTGTTAGACCGGTGCTCCAGCGTTTGTCGCTGAACGGTGGATTGGCGACCACGAAGTCGAAGGTTTTGAGGGAATCCCCATCCTTGAACAGCGGATTGGCCAGGGTGTTGCCCTGCACGATGAGGGCGGTGGGATTGTCGTGCAGGATCATGTTCATTCGGGCCAGGCCTGCGGTGGCGGAGTCCTTTTCCTGACCATAGAGGGTCACCCTGACGCCGCGCCTGCCATGGCTGGCCTCGTCCCCCACTTTCAGCAGCAATGAGCCCGAGCCGCAGGTGGGGTCCTGGACGGTGGTTTCGTTGCTGACCGTGGCGGTGCCTATGCCGATGATCCGCGCCATGATGCGGCTGACCTCGGACGGGGTGTAAAACTGGCCCTTACTTTTGCCGCTCTCGGTGGCGAAGTGGCGCATCAGGTACTCGTAGGCGTCACCCAGGATGTCGTCGCCGTCGGCACGGTTTTTCGAGAAATCCAGGGCCGGGTTTTCAAAGATTGCGATCAGGTTGGTAAGGCGGTCCACCATTTCCTTGCCGCTGCCGAGCTTGTTGGCGTCGTTGAAGTCCGGCATGTCGGACAACTTGTTGGCATTGGCCAGCGGAGCGATGATCTTCTTGTTGATCTGGTCGCCGATGTCCGCCCTGCCCTTGAGCGCGGCCATGTCGGCAAACCCGGCACCCTTGGGAATGGTGATGGGGGAGAAGGGCTGACCGGCGTATTTGTCGCTGACGTATTTGATAAACAGCAGGACCAGCACGTAATCCTTGTACTGGCTGGCGTCCATGCCGCCGCGCAGTTCGTCGCAGGACTGCCAGAGGGAGGAATAGAGTTCGGATTTCTTGAGGGCCATGGATCAGGCGGTAAGGGTGGAAAATGGCGCGGGGACCCAGAATAGGCCGGACGACATGGGCGCATTCCGGGGCCGGTTGAATGGTTTGGGCAGGGTCACGGGCGGATTCTGGCGTTTTGGGTGGCGGATGGCGAGACGGTTTTTCGGTTAGCGGGGGGGGATCCCCCGTATCTCCACTCCGCCTAATCCGGCGGCGGTTTGGCGCAGGGTGACGATGCACCGCAACCTGCTGGTGGGCGCTTGTTGTATGTGAGAAGAGCACCCGGCAGCCGGTGCCCTGGCGGGCGTGGCGGAAGGCTGGTCGTGGGCGTCGTGGGCGTGTTCGAGGGCGTGCCCGTGTCGGTGCCGCCGTGGACGAGAAGTTGGCGGTTTTCGGAGAGTTGATCGAGCAGGGCGAAGCTGGCCGATTGGAAGCGTGACAGGCGGCGGAGGTCATCGCCAGGAATTCCTCCAGCGTCTCCGCTCCCTGCCAGGGTTCATACATCCAACCGCCGGCGTGTTCTCGGCGATCACCATGCTGCGGCCCTTGGAAACCGACGGTAACCGGAGTTGTAGATGTTCTAAGGTTCGTGTTGCAAAAGTTTCCTATTCCGGCAATTCATCGCATTGAAGGCCCTGGCCATTTAGGCTGGAGGTCAGATTCTGGTTAAATGGTCGTGAGGCACATCCTTCAGTCGATGTTTTCGGGATTGGTTAGATAAAATTAGGGGATCGGTTTTCACCGACCCCCTGCACAGATCTCGGACGGCGGCGTTACCGCGCCAGACCGCTACTGAGACTATTCGGAAATACTATCATAAAAGCTGCCGCCGATACGCGTGATTTCACCGAGAACAATGTTATAGACTTCTTCTTGAAAGTCTGCCGCACAATTTCTTGTGAGATTTAAACTTGGGGGAGCAGCCTCCTCAAGGATACGTTTGATATCTCCAGCGCGAAGCAATGTTGATCCTCGCCCGCTATGCTCAAGCGCTTGTCGCCACCAATCGATTTGATCAAGGATGATACGTTGTTTAAGGTAATCAGATAAGGCAAAATTTACCTTCACCATAACTCCAGCGAGAATCCTGAGGCGATTACGCAAACTGGGTATCTCTCCAATCCATTGTCTAGGCTTATCAAGCCACGACGAAATTGCATCACTAAGAATCGCTTCCATGTCGGCAATAGGGCGCAAGTCTTTGTATTCATCGTCCATTTCGGGGTCGGCCATGCGCCTACAGAATGCTTTTATTGTCGACCAGTGCTTTTTATTGGCCTTCTCGTGTTCCCCCCTCCCAAGATAGGCATTCCATCTGGCCATGAATTCGGTCACGGCGGAATCCGTCGCGTTGTCCAGTGTCCATCGTTCATATACAGGAAACGCGGTCACATTGGCGTACTGCGGAATTGGGGGCCGGCTCATCACATCTAGAAGTTTGGTGAATTGTCTCGAGTAGATCTCAGGAAAATATTTTGTCGGCTTGTCCAATTCGCCGAGGAAAAATGTTTTGTTTTCCAGAGTTCTCTCGATGGTAGAGACGATTCTTGATTCCGACGTTTCGCGCATGCTTTCCAAGGCACCGTGAACTGCGTTTAGCACATGGTCTCGCATGTCTGCAGGAGTCTCAAAGTTATCTCCTGAAATCAAATCCAGATGTGTAAACACTAAGACAAGCTTCTCACCATGCCCTGTGTTTATAATGCCACGAAGAAGGTCGATCATGGGGGGCAGCATTGGTTGTTTGGCATTGTCCACTACTATAATACCGGAAGCCTCAGTAAAGTGGCGAGAAGTTTGTTTCGGCAGACTTGGTGAGGAATCCGGAGTGTGTCCAAGACCGCGCCCATCAGACAAAATGAACTTCGTTTTTTGCGGTGAGCCATCCTGCATAGGAAAAAACGGACCACGAATACGTATTACATCAACGAGAGGAGTGACGAGTTTTCCAAACTCGCGATGATAATTACTCATGAACCATCGCGTCTGTGATATGAACTCCTTGCGGTTTTCGGACGCGTATTGCCATACTTGGGGCCAACCATCCGAGGCGAATTTGAAGGATCCGCTGGTAATTGCGGCGAAACGATGAAAGATGTCTTTCATAATATCCGAAACAAGATCATGGAATTCTTGTTTCTTAGAGAGGTCTTGGCACGCGGATTCCTCCCAATCGTCTGTATATTTAGGTAGGGCGTGGTCCTCAGGCTCGTCAGACATGTCCTCCTCACGCAAGTCATCATTAGATTCAAGATTAGATGCTAGACTGCGGACTTTTGCTAAGTGTTCAGATAGTCTATCCTTGAAATGATTCTTTTTCGTATGACTGCAAGACCTCGATTTGACATTATCGACCAATTCGGAGTCGTCACCACACGAAAAGTCATCGTCAACGCATGTAGGCCATTGGCCCAGGATGTAGGGAAGGCGCAAGACTTGATTTTCGTGATAGAGCAGCCTTGACATAACCGTGTGATCAGGCGCTTGTTCCTTTGCCGCAAGGACGGCTCTTTCTACACATTCTTCGACGCAGGTTTTGACGTCTTTCCGAGACGCAAAAGTAATAACCGCCTCGTACTGTCCGTCACCGGTGATCAATTCGAGGTGAGCCGTGGTGGTGCGGGCACCTGCGGTAGCCGGAAACCTCTCAGTTTTCGGATCGCATCCCGCGATTCTCCGAAGGATTGTGGTCTTTCCAACTCCGATGAAACCAAGGATGAGCCATGAAAAATAGCCTTCTTCTTTGGAGGGGAGTGGCATCAGCTTGTCACACAACGATTTGGAGTCAAAGTTCTCCAAATCGCCGGTGTTGGTGCTGGTACTGGTGCTGGTACTGGGGTTGGTACTGGGGTTGGTACTGGGGTTGGTGCTGGGGTTGGTGC
>TBL_comb47_HYPODRAFT_10006163_pt1 | contig 13036 bp, 11 predicted proteins | sample TroBogypolimnion_40_FD_10682 | JGI IMG/M metagenome (IMG submission 10682)
GCGAACGCCGTTGGGGGCGACGCAGACGGGCTGCGTGAAGCCGAGCCGACGGATGTCATCGGCCTCCTCGGCGCTGGTGGCGTGCCAGCCGCTGGCGGCCGCCAACGCACCGGGATGAATCAACGCGCGGGCGATCTGCTTGCGCCAGTGATGATGTTTCCAGGCCCAAGCGCTCATCATGCCGCGAGGCGAAATGACCAGCTTCGCTCCTCGGGCCTTGGCTGCGCCGTGCGCGTAATGCAGCGTGCGCAGCCAGAGGGCGTGATGGTGAACGATATCCGACGTCTCCGTCGTCAGCGCGGCGTTGAGAGCGGCCGACGGGCAGAGGAATTGCGGCCAATCGCGCGGGAAGATGCGGGTCGTGAGGCGTCCGTCGACACGGGTTTCGGCGGCGCCCGCCACCGTCGCGAGCAGGCTCACCTCGTGACCATTCTGCGCGCACGCCGCAGCCAGCGCGGGCACCGAACTGCTCGGACCGCCGTGGCGCGACTCCAGGCTCGGAACGATGTGGGTGAGCTTCATCACGCGGGAACAGGGCGATCAGGTGACGGCGAAATGGGGAACGAGGCGGTCACGGAGACGGAGACTGGTCTTTTCCACGAGGACAGAGAAGCCATAACCGGCGGCCAGGATGAGCATCAGGGCCAGTGGCCAGTAGACGAACTCGACGCAAGCGGGGCAGCGGGTTGCGAGCGCGCGCGCGACATGGAGCATGAGACTGTGCGTGAGATAGATGCTGTACGACATGCCCGCGAGCCGACGGATGGCCACAGAACCCGGCAGCCGCCACGCCGGTGCTTCGGCCGCCCAGCCGGTGATGATCAGGAAAACCACGGCCAACGCGGTGAAGCCCCAGTCAAAAAATTGGCGCGCCGGCACAAAGGGCGAGAACAGGACGGCGGCGATGGCTGGTGCCGCAAGCCATGGAAACCACCGGGCGAGCCGCGCCCAGTGCTCCGGCTGGTTCACGCTGAGGTAGGCGGCCCAAAAACCCAGGACGAGGCCCTCCAGCCGAAGGTGCGTCGAGAGCACGCTGCGATCGAACACATCGATGGTGGACGTTGATTCGAGGAACGTGCGGCAAAGCGGTGAAAGCAAAACGAGGGCGCCGAGCAGCAGGGGTAGTCCGCGGCGCCAGTGCAGGACGAGCAGCACCAAGATCGGGAGAAAAAGGTAGAAGTGCTCCTCGATGCACAGCGACCAACTGACGGAAAAGAACGGTATCTTGTGATAGTAGTTCTGCAGAAACAGCAGGTAGCCGACATCGAACTGCGCGCGTACCGGTGCAAACAGGCGCACGCCGAGCCACGCCAGCAGGAGTGCGACGAGATAGGGTGGAATAGTGCGGAAGGCACGGCGCAGAAAGAAGCGCGGAAACCGAACGGTGCCGGTGGCGGCCCGTTCCCGCCAAAACAGCCCGCCGATCAGCCAGCCGCTAAGCACGAAAAACAGGTCCACGCCAAACTGCCCGATCCAGGCGAGGCTGAGGGCAAGGGGATGCCGCACCGGGCTCAACACGGCGGCATGGGCGAGCACCACCATGCTGATGGCAGCGGCCCGCACGGCATCGAGGTTGAAATTCCGCGCCGAACCGCGGGCGGATTCTTCGACGACGGAGGCGGGCTGGGTCATGCCGGCGACTGGCGCGTGCGGATGGGCCGGCACGGCTGGCCGACGCATATCATGCGCGGCGGCAGGTCCTTCATCACGACAGAACGCGCGCCCACCACGGAGAGTTCGCCGACGGTGACGCCGGGTCCGACGAAGACATCGGCGCAGAGCCAGACGTTCTCACCGATGACAATGGGACGTGGAACGAGCGGCATGTCCCAGCGGTTGAAATCGTGCGTCGCTGCACAGAGATGGCAGTTCTGGCTGACATTGGCGCCGCGCTGGAGGGTGATCGGGGCGGGATTATACAGTGTCACGTTCGGGCCGACCATCGTGCGGGGCGCCAGGGTCAACTTCGCCGGGAAGGTGATGCGCACCGTGGGGAAAACCACGACCTTGAATGGCTCCGGGATCTGCGCGCCAAAAATGCGAAGCAGCATCGCCCGGAAGCCGTGAAACGGCCGGGGACTCCAGCGGAACAACGTGGCCTGCACAAAGGCCCAAACGAGGCGGGACAACATTTCGCCGGTGGAATACGGCGTCACACAGTTTTGCCCGAGGTAGGGGGTTTCTGTCGCCATGGGTCAGACCAAGTAAGACGCGCGGACGGTGCTCACTTCAACGTTGAAAAATCTTCGAGGAGGCGGGTGGCGAACTCTGCGAAATCATAGCGCTGGGCGGTGGCGCGGGCGTTGGCTGCCAGCCGGGCGCGGCGCGCCGGGTCCAAGAGCAGCGCGGTAATGTGCTGGGCGAGTTGCGCGGGTGCGTTGTCGGCCTTGCGCGCAAAGATTTCGCCGTTCTCGCCGGGACGCATGAAGTCCAGGAAGCACGGCAGATCGGACACGATGGGCACGGCGCCGGCTGCCATCGCCTCGACGATAGCGACGCCAAACGTTTCTCCTGCGAGGGCGAGGCTCGGATAGCAAAACAGGTCGAGACTCCGGTAGATTACGGCCAGGCGCGTCGCGTCGAATTCCGCGGGACGGAGTTCGAACGAGCCGGCCGGGAGCGAGGCGGCGAGGGTTTGCTCGAGTTGGCGGGCGTAATCCTCGCCCGAGCCGCCTTGCGCGACCGAAGAGGGCCCGCAAATGACGACGCGCCAAGCCGGCAGGCTGGTTTGCTTGGCCAGGATGGCGAGGGCGGCGACAAGGAGATCGAGACCCTTTTCCCGGTTCAGCCGGCCAACGTAACCGATGGTGACGGGGCCGCCGGCGGCGGGCCGCGGGCGGGCGAGCTCGCTCCAGCGAATGGGATAACCCACGACGCGCGTGAGGGCGTCCAAGCGGAGATTCTCCCCCAGCACGGCGTCGCGCACCGTGGAACTGACGGCCAGGACGCGATCCAGCCGGCGATACAGCCGATACTGCCCCTTGGGCATCCGCCCGGTCATGACCGCCAGACGGCCGGTGCCGCGGCGCCACCAACCCAGCCAGACGGGCAGGGCGACGCAATTGACCACCGTGACATCCGCGGGAGGCAAGGCGCGCCACACGCGCAGACTCCACCAAAAGTCGTGCCAGAGATTCAACGCCAGCCGCCGGGTGTGATTGCAGCCGCGCAGGCGCACGTGGTGGATGCCGTCGCGCGTTTCCCGGTCGGGCCAGCCCGGCCACTGGCGCGAGAGAATTGTGACCGAGTGACCCCGCCGGGCGAACTCGAGGGCGAGTTCATGCCAGGACTTTTCCGTCGCCCCTCCTGCAGCGGGTGGCATGGGCAGAAAAAATCCCATGACGACGGTGATTTTCATTGGGCGGGGGGCAGGGCGAGCGTGTTGTAGACTCCGCGATCAATGCGGGTCTTGCGGTCTTCACCGTGGTTATAGTCGTAGAGCGTGTAACCCAGTTCATGCAGATACCGGCTGACGGCATCGGCATTGCGCTCATAGACCTCGGTCAGAATGACGGGCCGATGTTTTGTCAGGAGTTCGCGTCCGCCCTGAAGCACGCGGAACTCCGCCCCGTCGACATCGACCTTGATGACCTGCGGCGGTGGGAAGTGCCGGGCCAGCCAGTCGAGACTAAACGCGGGGGTGAGGTGGCGTTCGCGCACTTGACCGGTGATGTCCTCGCCGGCGCCACCCGCGATCGCGAGATGGGTAGCGGCGCGCCCGCGCTCGGGAATATTGAGCCAGAGCAACCCCGGCTCATCGCTGACGGCCGCGGGCAGCACATCGACTGGCGCTGCGCGGTTGAGATTGTAGCGACATGACCGCCGCAGCAGGCGCACGGACCAGTGATCGGGCTCGAGGCAGAGCACCCGTCCGGAAGTCCCGGCCCGGGCGGCGGCGGCGAAGCTGAAGACGCCCATGTTGCCGCCCACGTCCCAAACCGTATTGCCGGGCTGCACGTGGTGTTCGGCAAAATCGTAGAGGTCGGCGAAATTTGGCTGGCGCAGTCCTCGATAGTAAATGAGCGACGCGCCGGGCGAGACCCGCAGGCGCAAGGAACCGAACCGTGCGGGCAGGCGGCGGTCGAATGCGACGTGGCGGCTGAAATACTCGAGGATCCGGCGCAGGACATAGGATACCTTGAAGGAAGAACTCACAGTGAACGGAGGGCCTCCATCAACCCGGAGGTGGTTTGTGCGTAGCCATAGCGGGCAATCCGCGCCGCCACCTGGGATTGGAATGGAGCAAGGTTGACCGTCAACGCGGCGCTGAGCTTTTCGCGCAAATCGTTCGGATCGTCGGCGCGAAAGACCCATCCGGTCTCGCCTTCGGTGACGAGGTCCTGCTGGCAGCCGACGCGGTCACTGACGAGACAAGGCCGGCCCAGCTGCATGGCCTCGTTCACGGCGAGTCCCCAGGTTTCGTAGTGGCCCCGCGAGGGCAGAACGAAGACGTCGGCGAGGAGGTAACGCGCGGGCATCTCGCTCTGATTGGCGAAGGGAAGAAAATGGACCCGGCCGGGAGGCGCCGCGCGCGCACGACCCTGCAGAACTTCCTTTTCGGGCCCGTCGCCGACGAAGACGAGTGCGGTGTCGGGCAGATCCAGGGAAAGGAAGGCCTCAAGCAATTCAGCTGGCTGCTTCGAGGCGACGAATTTGCCGGCGAACAGAACCACACGCTTGCGTCCCAGCCCGAGCTCGGCGCGGAGGAGGTCGGCTGCGCGACGAACCTCCGGGTTTTCCGAGTTGAACAAACTCGCGTCCACCGCGTGTGGCGCGAAGAAGAGTTTCGAGGCGGGAACGCCCAGCTTCGTGAAGTAGTCGCGATTCGCCTGGCCGACGTAGGTGACCGCGCTGAACTGACGGTAGAGTTGACGCAGCAGAAACGTCGCGGCCATGCTCGGCGCCGGTCGGCCGAGGAAGTGGGAATCGCCGCGAAACACGAGCGGCACGCCATGGCGACGCGCCCAGCCGATCGCGCGGAGGTGGCTGGCATACGCGTAGCCGAAGATGAGCATCGCGTCGGGACGCCACGCGGCCAGGCGCGCGGTCAGCGTGGGGTTGCGCAGGCCCCAGAAATGCTCCGTGCCGGGGTGGCGGGCGGTATTGGGCACGAACTCGTGCTCGTAGCCCGTGAGCAGGTCGACGTCCCACTTGATCGGGGTGAGGAAGTGCGGATCGGTCTGGGCGGTGACGCCGAATTCCCAGAGGTAAAACACGCGAAAATCCAGGGCGGTGTGCGTGCGGAGCCAGCGAAACCACGGGCTGTAATACTGGGTCGGGTGCGAGAGCACCACCGCGAGGCGGGGAAGCATGGGAGGTGGCCGGGTCAGGTACCGGGGCGCTTCAAGACCGTACGCTCGACGAAGGGCAGGGTGGCGACGACGAGGACGACGGCGGATTGGAAAATCGAGGTGACGAGCACGCTGGCCACCATTTCTACCGAGCCCATCATGCCGAGGAGAACCATGAAGGAGATGAAGCCCTCCAGGGAAATGAGGACCTTTGGCGCGGTGAAGTTTTCTAGGGCGGCGAAGAAGAGTCCCAGCACGACCCCGAGGATGACGGACCCGATCACGGACCCGAAATTCCCGTAGGCCTCGGGCAAGAGGCCCCAGGCGATGTAGGTCTGGAAGGTGGAGTCCAAGTCCTGGCGGCCAAAATGCACGTTGAGCATGATCTGGCCCTCGTGGGTGCGGGGCTTGTCCGGCCAAAAAATGCGGGGCAGCAGCAGCGGCGGGATGATGCCATAAGTGGCGCCATGGAGCGGCGCGATGTGACCCACCTCGACGGCATCGATCACAAACAGGAGATTTTGGAGATTGTTGACGCGTTCCAGCAGGCTTTGGCCCTTCGCCGGCGACTCCCGCGATACGGAGGTGCGGTCGTCGTGCTCCGGTGGCACGAGGGCTGCAAAGCTGGCATCGGCCCACTCGGTGTAGAACCGGGGCAACTGTGTGAGGGCGACGGTGTATTCAGTATCGCCGGTCACGCCCCAGTAGCGTTCCCGCATGGTGATCTTGCCCAGATTGAGGAAGCCGAGGAGGAGGATCACCACGGTCAGGTAGAGCCACGGCATCCTGCCCGAACCCCAGAAGAGGCCGATCAGCACTGCAGCCACGAGTGCGGTTGTGGAGGAGAGTAGCAACCCCGTCGCGCTGATGACGCTGCAGCCAACGAGTAGACCCCAGAACAGGGCGCGCCGGAGCGTCGAGACCTTGCCGGAGCCGATGAACATCGCGACGAGGAAGAATCCGCAGGAAGCAGCCGCAGCCACGAGTGGTGCAATGAGGGAGGCACTCCCCGCGGGCAGCGCGTTGATGATCGGATCAAGCCAACCCAGGCTTTCCGCCAGAAGATAAATGGAGGAGGAGATGATCAGCGTCAGGCCCAGCCGCTGAAGACGCTCGGTGCCTTCCTGCCGCACGCTCCGCAACGCAAACGAGACGGGTGTCGCGGGATGCATGAGTTCCATGCCGAGGCGCCACGCCGCCGCCATCGCGATGCTGAAGATCAGCACCTCAAAGCCGGCTTTGGTCACAAAGGATTCGGGATACGCCGAGATGACCTCGTGGCCGGAGACGATGGGGAGCCCGTAGACGATCAGGTTTTGCAGGGCGAGCAGTGGAATCACGGGCAGGCCGATCCCGCGTGACCGCCACGCGATGAGGATCACCAGGGTGCCTACGGCGATCTCGGCGAATGCCGTCGCGCCGGGATTGTGGCGCAAATACAAAGCCCCCGTAACCAGCGTCAGTAGGATCAGAAATGCCAGAAACGTCCGTTTCAACGCGCGGTGCACGCTATTCGCCAGGTCGCCGATCCGGGTGTAGCGATCCAACGTCAGGTTTCGGTTTGCGGCGATCATGTCAGCGGGGACCGGCCAGCGCCTGATCAAACAGGGCACACTGCTGCCGCGTGCGGGCGCGGGCCGTGTGCGTGGTGGCAAATAGCGCGTCCTGCCGCGTGGGTGGCGGGGCGGCGGGGATGGGCTGGAACAACTGGCGGAGAAATTCCGTGACGCTGCTGACGCCGTCAGGCGCTGGCCAGGTGGCGAGGGTGGCAAAATCCAGCTCCCGGACCATGCGGTCCAACGCGGAACCGGTTGGCGTGAGAGCGAGAGTGGGCTTGGCGGCGAGATAGCAGTTCGCGATCTTCGAGGGGTTGTAGGCGGGGTCGTCGGATCCGAGGATGAGCACCGCGTCACTGGCGAGGAGGGTGGAGATCGCTGTGAAATAGCCCACGCGGCCAGTCTCCTCGTGAACACCCTTGACCCCGCACGCGCGGGCGATGGGCAGGACGGAAGGTTCGGCGCGGCCGGCCGGGGCGTAGCTGGTGCCGATGAAGTGCAGGCGCAGCCGCGAAGCTGCGCTCGGATCGAGGGTCTGCAGGTTGCGCACGCCGGCAAAAAGCAGTTCGAGCGCGGTGCGCATGATCGGTCCGACCACGCCGACGCTGACGAGATGAACCGCGCCTGGCTCACGGACAAAAGCCGGGACCAGCTCGCGATGCTGCCGCACGAGCGCAAAATCCTCCTCGGGGGCGCCGAAGGGAATCACGGCCGCTGGCCGGGCGAGGAACCACGGATAGCGCAGGCGGAGTTGGGCCAGGTAGTCTTCGCTCACGCTCACGAAGCCCGCGGCGTCGCGCCAGGATTTTTCCTCGAGGCGGGTAGCTTGCCAGCGGGCGAAGCGATATTTCCAGCCACCCGGAGGCCGAGGCGCGCCCGGACGCTCATAGTAGTCCGTGCGCCACGGGTCCTGGATATCCACGACGAACGGCACGCCGAATCGCCTCAGCCAGCGACGTCCCAGCGCGGTGGCGACAAATTGCGTGGTGGAGAAATAAACGAGGTCGAAGTGTTGCTCGCTGAGGAGCCGATCACCGGCAGACTGCAACGAAAACCACGCCCGGTAGGCCAGATTGCCCAAACCCAGCCAGCGCGTCACAGACGCCGGGAGCGCGTCCACGCGCACGACAGTCACGTTCGAGGGAACGGTGCGGGCGAGCCAAGGATCTTGCGGAGCCGCGACGTGGCCGGCGTTCACGGCCAACACCACGGGTTCCCAGTCGTTCTCCGCGAAATACGGCAGGCTCATCCGCACGCGCTGCGCGTCGGGCGCGTTGGCGGGAGGGAAGTGCGGGCTGACGATGAGGACTCGGCGCATGATGCGGATACGGGGCGTCGTTTCAGATCACGGGCGGGCGGGCGGGATCGACCCCCGGTGGCGGAAGAAAAAAGCGGAAGAAAAACTCCCGGGGGGAATTGCAATTCTGCACCAGCTTGGGCGGCAGCACGGGGGCGGACCAGGGCGGAGTGGGCTCCATTTGGGAGCGGTAGCGCGCCAGGGCCTGGGTCTTGATGATGGCGTAATCCTCGGTGGGCTGCACGTAGCAGCCCTCGTTCGAGAGCACCCGCGTGAAGAGCAGGCCGGGATTCCACCAGGACCACACGGGGTACTCCCATATCTCGGGCCGGACGGAATCGCCCGCGAGGGCCGCGCAGATGAAGGTGAAGGCCGAATCGTGTTCCGTACTGCCGTCCGGGCTGCACGGCAGAAAGATTTCCGCCGGCTGCACCTCGGCCATTAACGCGGCGAGGCGGTCAATTAACGCCGCTTTCCTCTCCGGCGCGAGGGTGTCGAGGGTGCTGTCGGGTTCGTCGAGGAAATGTATGGCGCACGATTCGACGCCGAGAATCGACAGGGCGCCCAGCGCCTCGCGGCGGCGGCGGCCGGCGATTTCACCGGCGGAAATCGCGGGATGTCCCAAATGGGAAGCGCCGCCGTCGGTGATGAAGACCACATGCACGGGCAGGCCCTCGTTGCGTTTGCGCGCAATCAAAGCGCCGCAGCCGAGCGATTCGTCGTCCTGGTGGGGTGCGAAAATGATGCAGGTGCCCGACTGCAGTTGAAAGGGGCGGCTGCGTACCCGCAGGCCCAGCTGGCAGAAGTTCAGCGCGAGGGTTCGCGTGGCAGGCTTGGCGAGGCGCCAGAGCGTCGGCCCGGCGGTGACGGCAATGAGAACAATGAGGATGACCGCGATCGTCATCAGAAGTTGTGATGCGTTCGCACCGGGGATTGGAGCGCGGTGTCGACGGCGGCCAACAGCCGGGGGGCGGCGTGGGCCCAGTTGAACTGCGTGACTGCGGCGGTGAGGGCTGCGGTCTGGCACGCCCGGAGCCGCTCGGGGTTGCCCAGCAAGGCGTCGAGCTGGCCGGCGAGGCGCGTGGATTCGTGGGCTTGAACGAGCAGCCCGCAGTCGGGTGCAGCATGCATCACCTCGCTCTGTCCGGCCGTGTCGGTCGCAATCACTGCGAGACCGGCATTCAGATACTGGAAGATCTTGTTGGAGATGGTTACATCCCGGTTGAGAGGCCAATGCGGTTCGAGGGCGAGGCCAATGTCGAACTCGGCCAGCTTGAACGGCAGATCGTCCGGCGGGACGGGGGTGATGAACTTGAGCGCGGCCCGGCGCGCGGCGGGCAGGCGGCTGAGCAGATGTTGCCGGTAATCGGGCCGGACGTCTCCCAGCAAGTAGACTTCGCTCCGCGTGCGCGTTAGGGCCCAGGCCGAGAGAAAAAGCTCCAACCCGCGGCCGGGGCCGACCGTCTGGGAAAACCAGATGAAGCTGGGGACCTCGTGGCGCGCGGGGTTATCAAGGCGCGAGCGCGATTGAAGCGGGAAGGTGTTGCACAGGACGAGTGGGCGGGGGCAACCATACGCTTCCGCGAGCGCGGTGGCCATGCTTTCGGAGGTGGCGGAAGCATAGGCCGCATGGTGGAGGACGAAACTTTCCGCCTTGCGCAGAAGACGGAGCGGACGGCTGCGGCGGTCGGCGAAGAGCAAATCCTGAGAATACCAGTCTTCGACGTCTACGGCGACGCGGCGTCCGTCGCGAATCAGATATTGGGCGATCCAGATCGGGATCTCCGTGTGCACGATGGTCAGGTCGGCGGGATGCGAACGCGCGAAACGCAGGAGTGCGCGGGCAGGTCCGAGCGACTGGGCCGTTTCGAATTTCAACGAGCGACACAGCGCGCGGGCGGTCCAGGTGGCGCTGCGTTGCAGGAAGCTGGCCGCCTGCGCGCGGGCGGAAGCGGCGCTGTAGTTGATGACTTTGCGCCGGAACGGTTGGCCCTGCATCAGATCCAGATCCATCCGCTCAAAGCGCGCCTGCGTGGACACAGACATCACGGTGACATCGTAGCGCGCGGCCCCGAGCGTGGCCGCTTCCTTCACCACCCGGGGATTCCGGCAAAGGTGCGACGCACTGAGGATGAGGATTTTCGCCGGCTGGCTCATGGCGGAGTGACCGGGGTGAGCGTGGCCTCGACGTAAAGGGACTCGACCTGTCGGCTGGGAGTGTCAATCAGAAGGCGTGAGTCGGCCCCTTGGGCGAATTCGCGTTGCACCACGGTGCCGAAACCGGCGGCGACCAGCACTTGCCGCAGAAGTTGAAAGTCATACATGGTGCGGTGGCCAAAGGGAGATTCGCGGTCCTGGTAGAAGACACGGTTGACGCTGACGACGGGCGTCCAAAGTGGGTCCTTGGCCTCTTGTTCCTGGTAAGGAAACACGTCGGCGAGGTCGCCGGCGACCTGCCGGACATAGGTGCGCAGGTAGATCCCCGCGTCCGGGACCACAATGCGGAGCGTGCCGGCCGGCGCGAGGATGCGGCGGAATTCCGCCAGGAGTCGCCGGCCCGCCGGAAGCGGGAAATGCTCGAGGCAATGTTCGCTGAAAATTCCCTGCATGGACCCGTCGCCGAAAGGGATTCCGCGAGCGATATCCCAACAAACATCGACCTTGGGATGCCACAGATAGTCGAGGTTGATAAACGCGTCGTGAGTGTTAGGCCCACAGCCCACGTCGAGATAGGCGCATTCTCGCACGTGGCGGCGCCGCAACTGGTATGATCGGTTTCGGATCACATATCCGAGCGCGGCCTGGACCTTCGCGTAGGAGGTCAGGGGGCGCTGGAGGGAAAAAGTGTGAAGGGGCACGGAGGCGCTGGGACGAGTAATGGGGATTGAAACCCGCGGCGGGCGGGACGGCGTGAAGAGGAGGGATTTTAGCGGTCAGCGGCCGAGTTGCTTGAGGCGCCAGACGTTTTTCCAACCGAGCACGCGGGCGAGGGCGGCGGTGCGGGGACCCATGGCAGGGCGTCCGACGGATTCGCCGAGGCGCTCCACTTCTGCTTCAGCGCAGCGGATCAGGTCGGGCGGCACCGGGTAAAAGTCATGCACGAAGCGCCGCCAGTATCCGGCGCAGGCGTGGCGCGTGCGGGGCGAATCCTCGAATTCGAGGAGGCGCCGGATAATGAGCTCCAGCGAATGAAACTGCGAGCGGCGGGCCCGCAGGCTGCGCTGCTGGCTTAGGCTGCCCGGAAGACCGGAACGATAGAAACTCCGGGCCGCCTCGTCGGCACAGAACGCCATCCCGGAACTGGCCAACGCCACGCGGGAAAAATACTCCCCGTCGTCATTGAGCGACAAGGACTCGTCCCACGGGCCGGCGCGGACGGCGACCTCCCGGGGCACGAGCCACGCGGACGGGTGCATCATGGCGCCGGTCTCGCCAGCCAGCACGAGAAAGTCCACGGCCGAGAAATCCCGGTAGACGGACTCGTCCACGAATCGCGCGGCGGACGGGTCCGAGGTGAAACGGCCCCAGGCGCAGGATGCGACCGTGCCCTCGGGGCGGGTGCCGAGGAGTGCGAGTTGCGCCGAGATCTTGCCTGGCGAAAGCAGATCGTCGGCGTCAAGGAATTGGAAGAAGTCACCGCGCGCCTTGCGAAGCGCGTGATTGCGCGCAGCGCTGGCTCCGGCGTTGGGCTGGGAGAAAACCTTGACGCCGTGCGGTTTGAACCGCCCGGCGAGGGCAAGGCTGCCGTCCGTCGAGCCGTCGTCCACGACGATGATTTCCGTGGCCGGCCACGTTTGCGTGAGGGCAGACTCCAGCGTCTCCCCCAGCCACGGCTCCGCATTGTGGCAGGGGATCAGGATGGAGACGAGGGGCGTGGACATGGCTCAGTGGGATACGCGCTGATGCAGCTTGATAAAGCCATACGCAGCCGTCTGCAGCTGCCAATGCATTCCATCGTTGAGTTCGACCAGCGGCCCATGGTCGCCCAAAGCCCCTAGGAAATACGTGTCCTGCCCCGTCAGGTTGGGCGGGATGCGGTGAGGATCGAAATATGCTGATTTGCCATAGGGCAGGTAGCCCAGGTGGACGCGCTGGCCGGCCTTCTGCCAAATTCCGGCGTACGAATAGGCCTGGTCGGGGAAGTGGGGTGAGATAAACTCGAAACCCACGAGACGCAGTTCGCGGAGCGCAAGTTGGTATCCCAACCAGTCGCCGACGAAAACTGACGACTCTCCGCACTGTTGCAGTGCGACACTCGAGAACCTTTGTAGGGTTCGAATCAGGTCTGTTTTGTCTCTCGTCCATGCCAGTGGGGCAAACAGCGTGCCGCCACGCATACGGTAGCCGTCGGTGGTGGCGATCAGTTCCCCGCCCCCGATTGTGAGCTCAAGCGTTCGCCCGCCGACGGTCGTCTTTCCCAGCGCAGCCAGTGTGGGGCCGGGTTCGTAGAGCCGGTAGACCGGAGATGAAGTCAGGACGCCCAAGACGGTGTCAAACAGCAGCAGGCCCGCCAACAAGCCTCCGATGGCATAACGCCAGCAGCGCGACCACGAGGACCAGCGAGCGAGAATTTCCTGTCCGGCAAAGACAGCGGCCAGGATGAAGAAGGGCGCGGCGAGATAGAGATATTTGTTGGAGGCAAGCGATCGGCCATAGATTGCGAAGGAGAGCGTCACGCCACTGATCCAGACAAGAAGCAAAACCCAATCCCGCCGCCACGCCATCAGGAGCACGCCGATGATTGACAGCGCGCCCACCAGCGCCGAGGTCACCACGCAATACATCGCCGCCGTGTGCGCCCAGCCTTCGTATCCACCGCGCTCCTCGTAGCTCGCAAGGATTTCGCGGAAATGCACATGGCTCGCCGCATACAACCCCGCCAGCAGGCCGAG
>TBL_comb47_HYPODRAFT_10006164_pt1 | contig 13033 bp, 12 predicted proteins | sample TroBogypolimnion_40_FD_10682 | JGI IMG/M metagenome (IMG submission 10682)
TTCATGGTCAAGACCAACCAGTTCAACGGCAATAGCATGCTCTGGGGGAACGGAACCATTGCCAATCTGAATTCGACCAACATTCTAGGCACCTGGAGCCTGACCTTCAACAACGTCGGCAACGTCACCTTCACCTCCCCCGATGGCAGCAGCACCAACTTCAACATCCCGTCCGATTGGGTGTCAGCCTTCGATCCGGGCCCGATGTACGCCTATTTCGGCGCCCAACCCAATTCGGCGCTTAATATTGGCTCGTCCGTGGTGCTGGGCCGCATCGCGATTACGGGCAGTCCGGCCCCCGCCATCAACGACGATTTCACGGTGGACACCGCGCTCAACCCCTCGACCTGGGGTGTAGCCGCCTCGGATGCCAATGGCGTCAAAGTCATGGTGCCCAGTCTCACGCCGTATTGGCTCAGGTGGACTTTGCCCGACAGCCATTTCAACCTCGTCTCTCGCACCAGCCTGGCAACGCCGTGGATGGACGCCTCGTTCTCCCCCACGCTGCAACTGGGCGCTAGCAGCGAAGTGTTGCTCTCCACGACCAATATCCCCTCCCCCAGCGGAGGCTTCTTCGGGATGGTCAAGCGCGTGCCCTCGAAATTGCAGGTGCTGCTGCCGGGCGAATCCAACGCCCCCGATACCCTCACCGGCAAGGCCGGGACCCCCGATCCGCAATTGCAGTGGGTTCCGTTTGACTTCACGGTCAACGCGGTCGACAGCGCCTTCCACATCGTGGCCTCGGTGACCGACACCGTAACCTTCACCAGCACCGACCCTTCGGCCACCGTGCCCATTGATACGGCCCTGGTGGCTGGCACCAAGACCTTCACCGGCAGCACCTGGTTCGGGACCCTCGGAACCTGGACCATCACCGCTACGGACGCCACCACGAACTCGATCGCGCCGGGCACCAGCACGCCTCTGACCATAACCCACTAAGGGTTAGACTCAGGGGAAAACCTGATTCCACGGGCGCCGAGCGATCTCGGCGCCCTTTTTGTTGAGGCAGGGTTCCCGCCGCAAGCGCCACTTACCGGGCGGGAGGCCCGGTGAACCCGCCGGCGGGGCCGCCTGCGCTACCCGGTCAATCGCCCTGCATCCGGAGACGCGCTGTTTTTGTCGGTTGATTCCTGAGCCGAAGGGGTATATCTCTCGGAAAGAACCAACCCCTCCAGGATGTTTATGCGTCACCAGAATTCTGTTTCGGAGCCAGCTCAAGCCGAACGGCGTTGTTCGGGTCCGCGCGGTCGGCGATCCCATTTAGCGTGCCTATGCCTGGTGCTGGGCACCCTGGCCGCAGGCCTGGCGGACGCGCGAGCCTTCGCCATGCTTTCCTCGAACCAGATCCCGTTTCTGAACGTGGACCACGCCCCGATGGGGGCCTGCTCGACCCTCGCCTACGGCCTCACCGGCGCCAGCGGTCCCTGGGACGCCATCCGAGGTGACTATTGCGGTTTGGGGATGTCCAGCGGCGCCATTCCCTACTTCAACGGCGGCGGTGGCGTCATCATCGCCCTGTCCGGCAGCAGCGGCGTGCAGGCGCTTCCCTTTGTCGCCTCGCCCGCCAGCATCGCCTCCTCCGCCACCTATTTCAGCGATGCGGCCGTCCACCGGTGGCTAACGCCCGGCGCGGACCGATGGACCATCGACAACGCGGGCTTGACGTTCACGCACTACACTCCCGCCTGGTCCATGCCCAGTCTGGACGCAGCGACGCTGAGCGACCGGCGGCGGTTCTTCCTCCCGGCGACCTGGATGGTGTTCACCGTGCACAACACCAATACCACCGCCCAAGATCTCTACGTGGGGCTGCCGATCGCCGCCACGCAGCGGAGCTTCGCCAATGGGGCCTATCAAGGCTTCACGGCGGGCGAGGCCACCCTGGCCGTGCAAACCGGGAGCGGTGACTTGTTGAGCGGCCCGAGTCTGAGAGCAGCACTCAACGGGGTCACTCAAGGGTTCGCCTTCCACCTGCATATTCCTCCCGGCCAGACCAGCAACCTGACCGTAGTAGTCGGCTTTTACCGCAGCGCCGTGGTGGACTCGCGCATCCCGGCCTCCTACTATTACACCTCGCTGTTTGGTTCGATTGACAGCGTGATCGACGCGGCCTTCGCCGAGTGCGCCGACGCGCAGGCGCGCTGCCAGCAATTGGCCTCGGCCATGGCCAATGCCGGGTTGAACTTCTATCGCCAGTTTCTCGCCTGCCATGCCCTCCACTCCTACATGGCCAACACCGCGTGTCTGATCGACCCGGCCGGTGGCGTCCACTGGTGGGTCACGGAGGGAGCTTACAACTATATCAACACTTTCGACCTTACCGTGGACCTGGCCTTTTACGACTCCCTCATGCAGCCCTGGGCGTTGAGAAATGTGCTCGACACGTTCTCCGGCGCCTTGACCAATACCGGCTACAGCTTCGACCACCCGCTCTACGACCCGGCCTCCAATGCGCAGGTGTCTCCGCACGGGTTTTCCTTCCATCACGACCTCGGCAACTGGCCCATCTCCGTTGCGCCCGGGACCGACCCGGTCTTCGACGACTACATGGGCCAGGAACAACTCCAGAATTGGATTCTGTCGGCGGGGCTGTACTGGAGCCGCACGAGCGATCATGCCTGGCTGACCAACAACGCAACCCTCTTGCAGACGTGCCTCAGCTCGATGCTAGCCCGCGATAATCCGAACCCCGCCGCCAGGAACGGCATCACCAAATACGTGAACCAACCGGAACTCACCACCTTCGATGACCTGGACTCGTCGCTGCGGAACGCGCCCTTCAGCGGCCGGCTGGCCGTCCGGAACTGGGCCTGCTACCTGGCCTTGCAGGCGATGTTCGGACAAATAGGTGATGCGGCGGACGCGACGACCTGTCAGACCATGGCGGCCTTGGCGGCGCAGACCCTCGTCAACGCCTGGAACAGCTATCGGAGCAGCTTGGGCTACCTGCCGGCGCTCCTGGATGGCAGCAACACGGCCGGCACCATTCCGCTGGTCGAAGGCCTGGCCTACCCGGCCCAGATGGGCCTGACCAACGCGCTGGATCGGACCGGCGGCCCGTACGTGGCTTTGCTCCAGGTGTTGTCCAATCATCTGGCGGCGGTGCTGGTCCCGGGCAAGTGTCTCAACGCCACCAGCGGCGCCTGGGATATGACCACCTCAACCGGTTATGGCAACGACCACAAGATCTGGCACAGCAAGGTCTATATTGCGCAATACGTGGCGGAGACCGTCCTGGGCCTGAGCGGCAGCACCGTGAACGGGACGGTGGATCAGATCCACGCCTCCATCATGGCGCAGAACGCTTCCTTTTACGAATTCTCCGACGAGAATGACGCCACGGGCGCCAACCGTTACGTGGGGGGATGTCACTATCCCCGCGGCATCACCAGCGCCCTCTGGTGGCTCAACGCCACCAACCATCCAGGTTACCCGGTAGCGACCGCTCCCCCCGCGGCCCCGGGCGGCTTATCCGCGCTGCCGGGCAACCACCAGGTCGTGCTCTTCTGGAACGGGGTCGCGCTGGCGGCAGCATACAACCTGAAGCGAGCCACCACCCCCGGCGGACCTTACTCCGTCGTCACCAACGGAATCGCCGGCGCCAGTTACACGGATACCGCCCTGTTGAATGGCCTCAACTACTATTACGTGCTAAGGGCCACGAATTCGATCGGGGAAGGTCTGCCCTCGCCCGAGGTCCGCGCGATGCCCTACGGTCCCGTGCCCGCCACCGGGACGAATATCAGCGCGTTCCTGAAAGACGGAAACGTGATCATCGCCTGGCCCTCGAACTATGTCGGTTGGGTGTTGCAAACCAACGCAGTGGATGTCGCCAATCAGGCGTATTGGGGCGACCTGCCGGCCTCGACCACCAACCAGCAGATGTCCTTCCCCCTCGCCAATCCAAGCCTCCCTGTCGAGTTCTTCCGGCTGCGCCATCCGTAACCCCGCGGGGCTCGTGACCGCATGGATCGCGGGCGTCCTCGCCTGAGTTCCTCCTCGACAACCGCACGCCGAGGTTTCATCGTGCGCGATGCAGTTTCATCTGATTCGCGGCCGGCTCTTTTCTGTCGCCACGGCGGTGGTGTGGACTCTGGCCGCCTCTTTGGTGGCCGGTCTCGGCGCCAACCCGGGCGCCTCCTTGACGGTCACTGCCGACCATGCCGACGGCGTTTATGCACCGGGCCAGCCGATCCATTGGCGGGTTGACACCAGCCCGCCGGGGGCGTTCTCGGAAGTGCGCTACACCCTGAGGCGGGGCGGACTGACCCTGATGCGTCAAGGGAAGTTGATGTTCACCAATGCCCTGGAGGAGGTGGCGGCCTCACTGGCCGAGCCGGGCACGCTGCTCCTCGAAATCAAAGCCACCGATGCCCAGGGCAAGACGACTCGCGGCTTAGGCGGGGCGATCATGGCGCCGGGCCAGATCTCGGTTTCCGCTCCGCGGCCTGCGGACTTTGATGCCTTCTGGCAGGCCAAGCTGGAGCAGTTGGCGAAAGTGCCGGCCCACCCAACCTTGGTTCCCAGCGAGAGCGGCAAGGAAAACGTGGATTACTGGCAAATCACCATGGATAACCTCCGCGGCACTCACATCCATGGCCAATTGGCACGCCCCAAAGGGGGGGACAAGAAGCCGGCGATGCTCATCGTCCAGTGGGCGGGCGTATATGGCTTGCCCAAACCCTGGGTCACCGATCCCGCGGCCGCGGGCTGGCTGGTGCTCAACCTCAACGCTCATGATCTGCCGATCGATCAATCGGCGGAGTTTTACGACCAGCAGTCGAAGGGGCCGCTGAATGATTACCCGGCCATCGGCAACGACGACCGGGAGCAGAGCTATTTCCTCCGCATGTACCTCTCCGCCTACCGCGCCGCCCAATACCTGGCGGAGCGTCCGGACTGGGACGGTAGGACGTTGTTGGTGACGGGCGCGAGCCAGGGGGGGCTGCAAACGCTCATGCTCGCCGGGTTACACCCGAAGATCACCGCCGCCATTGCGGGGGTTCCCGCGGGCTGCGACCTCACCGGCCCCCAAGTGGGACGCAGTCCCGGTTGGCCGGCCTGGTGTTATAAAACCCAGGGCAAAGACCCGGCCAAAGTCCTCGAGGCCAGCCGCTATTACGACGTGGTGAACTTCGCCAGGCAGGTGAAATGCCCGGTGCTGGTGGGGGTCGGCTTGATCGACGAGACCTGCCCCGCGGCCGGCGTCCTGGCAGCGGTCAATCAGATGCAAGGGCCAAAGGAAGTCGTTTTTCTGCCCAAAGGCGAACACCAGGCGAAAAACAACACGCACGCCGCTTTCGATGCGCGCGCGCGGGTTTGGAAGGAAGCCCTCCTGAAAGGTGAAGCCGCGCCGGTGAAACGAGAGACCGTCGAGCCGAAGCCGACGAGGGCAACCCAGTAAAACTGATCGCGCCACGGCGACGTCCGCAGCGAGATAAGCCTCGCCAGCCAGCACGGGTTGGTGAAGTCAACCACCGCCCGCGCGCGCTTCTATCGCCCCGTCCACCTTGCGGTCACGGCCGCTTATCCAGGTTCCTGAGGAAGGGGCCAAAGAGGTCGATGGGCACGGGCAGGAAGGTGGTGGTGTTATGCTCGCTGGAGATCTCTCGCATGGTTTGCAGGAACCGGAGTTGGAGGGCGATCGGCTCTTTGGCGATCATGGCGGCGGCTTGCACCATCTTTTCGGCCGCTTGAAACTCGCCTTCGGCGTTGACGATCTTGGCCCGCCGCTCACGTTCGGCTTCGGCCTGTTTGGCCATCGCCCGTTTCATGCTGTCGGGCAGCGCCACGTCCTTGACCTCGACGGCGGTCACTTTCACGCCCCAAGGCTCGGTCTGGCGGTCAATGATCTCCTGCAACTTCTGGTTGATCACGTCGCGCTGGGAAAGCAGGTCGTCGAGCGGCGCCTGGCCCAGCACGCTCCGGAGCGTGGTCTGCGCAATGAGTGAGGTGGCCTTCCAGAAATTCTCCACTTTCACCACCGCCGCGATCGGGTCCACCACGCGGAAATAAACCACCGCATCCACCGTCGCCGGCACGTTGTCGCGCGTCATGACTTCCTGCTTGGCAACGTCGATGGTGACAACGCGCAAGTCCATCTTCACCATTTTGTCGATGAAGGGCCAGAGGAAGATGAGACCGGGACCTTTGGCTCCGTGAAGGTTGCCCAGTCGAAAGATAACCCCCCGCTCGTATTCCCGCAGGATGCGGATGGCCTGGGAGACGATCCATCCTCCCAGAACCACAAAGGGCACCAGCCATGTGGCAAACGTCTTTAGTCCTTGCATGAGGTCTTCCATAGATTTTGTTGGTTATCCGAGTTTTAAGTTTCCGGCGGAGGAGCGGTAGAAAACGGATTGGGTTTCACTTTGAGCGTGAGCCCCTGGATGCCGATGATCTCGACGAGTTGGCCAGGCTCGATACGCGAGTCGCTGACCGCATTCCAATACTCACCCTCGACGAAGACCTTGCCGCCCTGAAGGTCAATCGGTTGGAGGGCGGGAGCAGTCTTTCCCAACATGACCTCCTTGCCGACCCGAACCGGGTGAAATTGCGCCCGGATGCCGGCGCCCGCCACAAACACGAAGAATCCCGCCGTCATCAACGTCGCGGGGATAATGTAACCCAGTGACAGCCGAAAGGCCGGGTCGTTGCGGTCGAAGAGCATCAACGCGCCCAGGAAGAAGGCGATCACGCCGCCAAAGGTGAGCACCCCATGGGTGGGCGCGAAGAGATCAATGACGAACAGGATCACCGCCAGCCCAATCAACGCCAACCCAGCCGCGTTCACGGGGAGGACGGCCATCATATAAAGCGCCAGGATCAGCGCGATGCCGCCCACCACCCCCGGCAGCACCGCGCCCGGGTTGCTCAATTCGCCAATGATCCCATACATCGCCGCCAACATGAGGATCAGCATGACCTCGGGCCGCCACAACCATTGGAAAAGCTTTTCCCGGGCCGCCATCGGAATTTCCACGATCTTCGCCCCCGCAGTGTGCAGGCTGCGGCCACCGACTTGCCGGCCATCCAGCTTGGCCAGCAAATCAGCCGCGCTCGGCGTGATCAGGTCGATCACCTTGAGTTCCAGCGCCTTTTCCGCGGTGATCGAGGCGCTGTCTCGAACCGAGGACTTGGCCCACTCGACATTGCGACCGCGCTTTTCGGCGATGGCCTCGATCGAGCTGCTGGCGAAGTTCTCGAGCTTCTGCTTCATGATGTCGTCGAGTTTCTCCGTGCCGCCCGGACCGAGTTGGACCGGGTGGGCGGCGCCGATGCTGGTGTTGGGCGCCATGGCGGCAATGTCCGCCGCCAGGGTGATGAAACAACCCGCACTCGTGGCGCTCGCACCCGAGGGAAATACATACACCACCGTCGGCACCTCCGAAGCGTAGAAGGTCTGGACGATTTCCTTGGTCGAATCTAACAGGCCGCCGGGCGTGTCCAAAATGATAACCAGGCAGGCATCGTGGCGCGCACCGGAAACACCGATCGCGCGGGCAATATAACTGGCCGTCGCCGGGCCGATGGCCCCGTTGATCTTAATCAGGCCGGCATCCGCGCCCCTCAGCCCTTCCCGACCCGCGCCGGCGAATGCCAGCACCAGAATGAGCATCCACAGCCTCATAACATTCGCGTCCTTCCACACTATACCCGGCAGCGCCTCAAAAGGGAAGGCAATTCCGGATCCCCTAGACCGCCAGCTCACCCAAAAGGGGGATGGGACACCACCTTGACGGTGGGGGCGGGAAGACCCACCATGCCCGGGAGATGAAATCAAAGTCCATGCCGGCCGCGAAAAAGCAACCTTGCCGCGCCGAGGCCGTCCTTGGCCTGATCGGCGACACCCCCTGTGTGCCGCTGCACTTCGAGCCCGAGGGCCTCACCGTCTGGGCCAAATGCGAGTTCCTCAACCCGAGCGGCAGCGTGAAGGATCGGTTTGCCGCCCGGGTGATCGAGGACGCCGAGCGCCGCGGCTTGTTGAATGCCGTCTCGATCATCGTCGAATGCACCAGCGGGAACACCGGGGTGTCGCTGGCCATGGTGGGGGCGGCGCGCGGCTACCGGGTGCGCATCCTCATGTCCGAGGGCGCCAGTGCCGAGCGCCGGCAACTCATCCGCCAGTTCGGGGCCGAACTCTTCCTTTTCGAGGCCACCGAAGGCTACCGCACCGGGATCGAGCTGGCCAACCAGATGGCCGCCAGCGACAGCCGGGTTTTCCTGCCGCGCCAATTCGAAAACCCGATCAATGCCGACGACCATGAACAGGGTACCGGTCCGGAAATCCTGCGCCAGATACGGGGACGCATCGATGCCTTCGTGGCCGGCTATGGCACGGGCGGGACGCTGGCCGGCATCGGCAAGGCCATCAAGGCCCGTTACCCCAAGGCCCGGGTCATTGCCATGGAACCCGCCGAGGCTGCCATGCTGCTGGGCGAATCGCCCTGCTGCCACCTCATCGAGGGCATCGCCGGCGGCTACCTCCCGCCCCTGCTCAAGACCGCGCCCCTGGACGGCGAGTTGAAGGTTTCCAGCGCCGAGGCGATGGGGATGACCCGCCGGTTAAACCGCGAGTTCGGACTCCTGGTCGGCACCAGCTCCGGCGCCAACGTCGCCGCCGCCTTGCGCTTGGCCCAGGATCTCGGCCCCCGCTCCAAAGTGGTCACCCTCCTCTGCGACCGCGCCGAACGCTATTTCAGCACCCGGCTCTTCCAGGCCGCCCAGCCCGAAGAAACCTTCGGTTCCGCCGTGAACCGTTCCGTCAGCGCCTTGTCCCGTCCGGAAGAGTCCATGGGACGTTGACGATTTCTGAATATTTGCCTTTTCCCTTTGGCAGTTTAGCCTTAAGGTAGTGGCAAGCGCGAGTAGCTCAATTGGATAGAGCGTCGGCCTCCGGAGCCGAAGGTTGAGAGTTCGACCCTCTCCTCGCGCACCAGCCTTCGCTCTCCGCTTCGCTCCGAGCTACAGCTGGCAGGCCAGCCCTCGGAAAACCGGAGCAACCAAACGACGAAAAGCGAAGGCTGCCGCGCCGTAGCCGAAGGCGAAGGCGGGCTCAAGCGTCCGAACCAGTAAGTCGCTATGAACTTCTTCTACGTTTACATCCTCCAGAGCGAGGTGAAACCCGAGACCTTTTACGTCGGCTTCACCGAAGACTTGCGTGCCCGTCTGAAGATCCACAATGCCGGACAGGTGTTCCACACCGCCAAGTTCCGCCCGTGGAGAATCAAGACGGCCATCGCCTTCACTGAACGGCCGCGCGCCGCGGAATTCGAACGCTATCTCAAATCCGCCTCAGGTCGCGCTTTTGCCAAGAAAAGGCTGTAACACGACCAGCCTTCGCTCTCGTTTTCCCCTCAAAACCTCAGAAAATCAGTGGATTTGGGGTAATCCACGGCCCAATCGGTTGGGTGTCGTCGGTCTGCGAAAAGGCTGATTTCACGGCCAAAACCAGAACAAAATCCAGAACACGGGGAAAAGGGGTGGGAGTGGGGTTCCGATGGGGCTGGGATTGGGTTTTGACGGGGGTGGGGGGATTAGACCGAAGTGGGGGCTGGAATGGGCCGGGCAGGGGTTTCTGCGTAAAGGGGCGTAGTTCTGAAGGGGATGGGGAAGGGGGTTGGTGGACTTCCTTCCGTAGCACGAAGTGCTAAGCACCCAGCGAATGACTTGACCAACCGGTGGATTGTCGGCTAGTTCTTGGCCGTGCTGAGAACGTGATGAAACGTTGTGGTTACTGTGGAGGCGAGAATGCAGATGAAGCCGTCTCTTGTACTGGCTGCGGGACAACGCTCAATGGCGTGGCTCCGCTGGTCGGGACCACGGCCAAGACCGGGACCAACCCGCAGAAACGCAGGATAATGCCGGCTCAGATAATTCCGGTTTTCGTCGGTTGCTTGGTCGTCGCAACAATTTGGTACTGGCAAACCTACCTGACGTACACGGGCGAGGTGTCCCATTTCGAGGCCAAGGTTCGGAGGCACGTGAACCCGACCAGCCTCCAAAGCTGGGCCTTGAACCTCGTGGCGCTGTGCTCCACCTCCCAAGTTGCTGAGACGAGTTTTCCAGTCAGAACCTTTCCTGATTACCTAGCCGAGTTGCACAAGTTGCCCCCTGTTGGTTGGGTGTTTCCTGCCAATCCCGGCCAACCCGGCTACGTGCGGGTTGTTTGGGGCAGCGGTTTTCGAGGCCACTGGGGACTGAAGATCGGCGCGACCAACTTTACCGACCCCTATGGAACATCAAGTGAGCTATGGTTGCCCGGCGTTTATTTTTGGCGGGATTACAGGCCATGAAGCAGGCTGACGCTCACCTTTCCACAATGGACGGAGAGGCAGGCTGGTGGCCTGCCCGCCGTAGCAAGGAGTGCGAAGGAGGGAGCAGTTTTCAGCCCTCGTTTCGGTGCGGATTAACTGGTGTTTTGGGGCTGGGGACAGCGGGATTGTGCCGAATATCGGAGCGGTGGCGGAGCGGCGTATTGACGGGCGTTAGCGGGATTGACCGATAAGCAGGGAGGGATGTAGCATCCTTATGGTTATGGGCGGCAGCGATACACCACCGGGAGCCGAAACGCCGACAGGTGCCGGCCCGCTCTCGTGTCCTCAAATGTCCCGGTGGTTTTTACTGCTTCTGGGACTGGCCACCGCGTTGCTGCCATTCGCGTTAACGCTTCCATATTCTAGCCTCAGCCACCGCGAAATCGCAACCGAACTGAGTTTTCCGGCCGTTAGCGACACGCGCCTGTTCATTGCCGTCGTAGCAGCCACGGCCTTCGCAATCGCGGTGATGCCAGTTCAAGTTGGCAAGGCTCAACGTTCAAATAAAAAAGCGGCGTTGGCAGGGATTGGCGGGCTGCTGGTGCTCATCGCAATGAACGCGATATCGCCTCTTGTTCGAGGTGGGCCGAGTGACGGCGCTTGCGGGTTTCCCTTCGCATTCAGGAAATGGGATATCCCAAATGGAACCTATGACGACCACGCCGCAATGTGGGCGGATGTGATCGTCGCAATCCTCGTCAGCGGTGTCTTCGCCCTCGGGCAACTTCAGTATGTAAGGCGAGCGAGTCGTTTGAAGAGGATAGCCGTAATGCTTTTTCTGGCCGTGGCCGTTTACACAGGGCTTTTTTCGTGCTGGTGGCTAACCGGCAAGAGGGCTTCGGTCGTGAACAACGGCGTCACTGTGCGGGAGGTCGAAGTTCATCAAACTGAGGTGATGTATCTCACCCAACCGATGTGGGAGCCGGCATTCTGGTTTATGGAGCGGGTTTGTGGCTATCGTTACCTCGGATACTGTGCCGCTATGGAGGACTCAGCTTTCGCCTTTGAGAAGTGATGCGTCCCAACCGGCCCGAACCTTTAGCACATTCCTCACCGTAGCCGGATACCAGTTCTTGCCGTTCCGCGTGGCGATGCCCCTGCGGTTCAGGCATTCGCAAATCCCGCGAAGGGTTGAAACACCAGCCGCCTTGATTTCGGCGATTACCGGAGCCACTTTCGCCGCGAAGTCCACCTTGGCCGCTTTGTTCGCGGAGACCATCACGGCCACGGCCTTCTCCGGGGTTCGTGTTCCCAGCCGAACGCCCTTGGCCTTGGCTGCGGCTAATCCTAACCGGGTCCGTTCTGAAATCAACTCCCGTTCCCGTTGAGCGACCAGAGCCAAAATCCCGACCGTGAACCGGTCCGCGTTTGGGCAGTCACAGCAAACGAAACGGCTCCGCTGTTTTGGAGCCTCAACAGAAACTCAGCGTTCCGGGCCAAACGGTCCAGTTTCGCGATTACCAACGTCGCCTTGGCCTTTTTGGCGTAGTCCAGAGCCGCGGCCAACTGGGGCCTTTCCTCGTCGGTCTTCCTGCCGCTCTCCACTTCTGAGAACTCGCGCTCCAGCATTCCGTTCTGCCCCTCAACGAACCGGCGAACGATTTCGCGTTGAGCCGCCATCCCGTTACCGTCCAGCCCCTGCTTGTCGGTGCTCACTCTGAAATAGCCAATGTAGTTTTTCATCTTGGGACCACTGGTAATCCGTCCGCGCCGCGCCCGGCAACGAGGTTTGTAAAAAAAGTAGAGGGTCGTCTTGGAACCGCTCCGCGCCCGAGAAAAAAGCGTTTCCCGCCAAAGTTGGTATGGTTCTTTCTCCAGAGCAACCGACCAGTGTGACCTTCTTCCGTTCAGGATCCTGCTCCACTAGGAGTTTACAGCGGATGGATTTCGAGTTGTCTGCAAATGGCGCGAACGGTCCCCTCCTTAATCTCACGACGGCGCGGCACGCTGGCTATCCTTCGGCTGGCTGAATTCCGCCATATCGTGTGGAAACCACCTTCGCGAAGGAAGAGACAACCGCGATTGCTCAGAGCCCCTCAAGGGCATCCAGTTTCATGCCTCAGCAAGTTGAATTGGTTGGCGCACAGCATCTACCGAAAGATCACTCTCGGCCATTTCCCGATAGAATTCCACCACCAACTTCAAGGCCTCAAGCAGGTTTTCCTTTGCCTCCTCCAGCGTTTCCCCTTGGGAAATCGCCGCAGGGATCTCCTCGACAAAGCAGGTGTACCCCCCTCCTTTGCCGGCTCAAACACGGCGGTCAATTTCATATCGGCAACATATCATGCCACCGCGCCCTCCAGCAATCCGTTCCCATAGCCCACGAAGTCTGCGGACTTACCGGTCGAATTCTCTTTGGAATGAATTCACGCTCCAACCAGAACAGGGACCAGAACCCGGGGCAACGGCCGGGATTGGGGTCGGGGATGCTCTTGGCCGGGAATGGCTTGGGGCACATTGGCTTTACCGTCGTTGTCCCTCCGGAGCCGAAGGTTGAGAGTTCGACCCTCTCCTCGCGCACCAGCCTTCGCTCTCCGCTTCGCTCCGAGCTACAGCTGGCAGGCCAGCCCTCGGAAAACCGGAGCACCCAAACGACGAAAAGCGAAGGCTGCCGCGCCGTAGCCGAAGGCGAAGGCGGGCTCAAGCGTCCGAACCAGTAAGTCGCTATGAACTTCTTCTACGTTTACATCCTCCAGAGCGAGGTGAAACCCGAG
>TBL_comb47_HYPODRAFT_10006168_pt1 | contig 13028 bp, 11 predicted proteins | sample TroBogypolimnion_40_FD_10682 | JGI IMG/M metagenome (IMG submission 10682)
TGACTTCCAGGCTCCGCAAGTCGCAACAGCTCGCCGCCGCCGAGCAGATGATCATCGGCCGGCAGCTTGAAAGGCTGCGCCACCGGGAGAGCGCCGCCATGGACGCGCAGGTCGCCTGAAACATCAGCCCGCCGCGGCGCTCCTCACGGGGCGCCGCGGCACAACTTCTACCTATCATGCCTAACAACCCAAGGATCGCCAGCGTCACCATCGGGTCGCTGCCGATGAGGATGTTCGGCGACAAGCCAAAGGTGACGGCAACCTTCGGGGACGGCTCCACAAAGGAGCTGTTCGACTACTTCCCCGACGAGATCAGCTTCACTGAAGCAGAGCTCGTCGGGCTCACCGAGCAGGAGGCGCGCGATCTCTTCCATCAGAAGGACGTTGCCTACCTCCGCTCCTGACACCCTCAAGGCCGGCGGCCAGCGATGGTCGCCGGCCTCGCGGTTTTTTAGCTGACTCAAGCCGCGGGCATGGTCCGCGGCGACTGGTGGAGCGCAAACCCGCCGGACGTCGGATGTCAGCACGCCATTGATGGCAAGCTGACGCGTAAGTCCGGCTGAAGTCTGAAGAATTTAGCCTCGCGTCGCAGCTCGGCGCCCATCACGGTCTTTCCATCCGATGAATCCCTCCCCTGGCAACACAAGCGTCCGGTAAGCCCTACACCGCCTTGCAGTCTTCTCTTAATCAGTTAGACTTCGCGGATGCGAATGGACACGTCCTCCTGAACTTCGCTGGTCTCCTCTGAAGATTCCAGCCAATCCGCAATTTGCTCCGCCCGAATTATTGCAATGTCGACGGGGTTACACAGGTCGGTGGGAAGCTGTCTTTTCAGGACCCTGAGTTTTGCACAAAGTCTGGCAAAATCATCCGGTGTGGGATTGTCGGTGCAAGCCGCCTTAACGCGGGCTTCCGTTTCCGTGCCGCTTGCTCCCAATAGGCACCGAATGGCTGAAAGAATGTCGGCGGGATATTCGGTTCTCCGCTCAGAAAGCATTTCGAGTGCTGCGAGTTCTCTCTCCATGTCCTCAAATGCGATCTGAACCGGGCTGATGGCGTCGCCAATTTCCGATAGCGCGGCTTGGGCGGCACGGAATCTCGTTTCCAGGCTGCGCCGGGACTTGCGGATGTATTCCACGGCGGGGAGCAACGCGGGGTCGGATTGGATTCGTGGCTCCAGTGCTCTCAACCCTTCGTCACCTTCCTGGATCGTGCGGTCCAGGTCCGCCTTCAGGTTGCGGAGAATTGCTTGTGCCGTCTGACAGGGTTTCCAAGCCTTGGCCAGCAAACTGAATGCCTTGATGACGCGGGAGCGGGCGAAGTAGCGGTCGTCCAGTTCCTTGCGCAGTGTTGCGAAACCCGACATCTCCGTGATTTTCCTGTGGAGATCCTCCGGCGTTCTCGTGTCCGACGATGCAGCCGCGCGAATCATGGTCTTGAAGCTCGGCCACGGCAGACCCGGATAGACGGCGGTTGCGCGGTCTCGCAGCTCTTCCCGCGCCGCCGGTGGGAGGCAACAGCCTTCGACATCACAGGCATAGTAATCCTCTGACATCGTGATCAACTCAATAGCGTCCGGCTTGCTTTTCCGCCCCAGCAAACTCAGGGACGCCCAGAACACGCCATCCTCCTTGAGTCGCTCGGAAAGAATGGCGAGGGGCGCGCTGACCGCGACAACACAGGAAACCTGCCCGGCCAGCATGCGGCGAATTTTGTCGGCCATCGCCGCAGCAGTTGCGGCTGGATCCCCTACGTCCAGGGTGGCCTCCCACTTGTGGACCACGGCGAGACTATTATAGGGAGTTGCCCCCGGCATCCGACTGGCTTGCTCGAACTCCGTTAGCCACTTCTCGTCGTTCTCGCGGCCGACCGGAAGAAGCACATAGATGATGGCATCCGCCCTGCCTCCGTGGCGCACTGATTCGTCGTGAAGGAAATCAGACAGTGCGGAAGTGTGTTCGGCTATCGTGCTGCGGGTTCCCGGCGTGTCGATGATATTGGCGGTCTTGAGGAATTCCGAAGCTGCGTAAAACTCCAGGCGGCTGGTTTGGGTCGCATTGGCGGAATCCCCGACCCAAGTCCCGATCTGGTCGATGGGTAGAAACTGCTCCGGCGCATTCTTCCATAACACGCGGAAGCGCTGGCAGTCTTCCGGATGTTCTGAATACTTGAAGCAGTTCACGGTCGCGGTGGTTTCATTGACTCCAGTGATGGCGAGGTCCCGCCCGATCAACGCGTTGAGCAGTGTGGACTTGCCTGAGCGCATCTGGCCCATCACGGCCACCGTGAACGGCATGGAACCCTGCTCCAAGAGAGAGTCAAGCCTGGCGGCCAGATATGCGGTTTCCGGCATCCGGGAGAGAGTATCCGGCATGCGCGAGGCAAAGGAGTCCAGCATGGCCTGGAACTCGCTGTAGGTGAAGACCGTGGAATACGACATGGCCTGTGATCACGGTCGAACGGACTCCTGGCTGATGGACTGCAAGCGGAATGCAAGTGAGTTGAGAGTCGCGATATTTGCAGAGCGCGCGGCGGCAGCCGCACGGAGAGCTTCCTGCGTCTGGCTCCCCCGTTCGCGAATTTGAGTGATCTCCCGTTCGTATTGCGCCCGCGTGCCCCTAATGGCCGCCTGGAAAAGATCCCGGATGGAGCGCTCACGCTCGGCCGCAATACGATTGAAATCCTGCAGCGCCTTGTTCCTGACTGCCATGACAGCCTCCCGGAGCACTCTTTCGGTCTTGGCCAAGGCTTCTTCCAATCTGCGCTTCTCCATCGAGTCGCCTGCGCATCCGGCGAACATGAGCCCTGCGATTGCCCCCGCAATCAACGGTCCAATCCCCGGCAGGATGAGACTCGCGATTGTTGTCGTAATACCGAACCCCATCATTCCTCCACCCAATACATTTCTTGTCGTCTCAAATCCGGAATGGCTCAAATGCAATGACTGTTGCACAGGCACCCCTTCGGCCCAATTCTGCAACTCAAAAGGGCCGCTTCTGGCAACTACCTGATCCTCGGTGATATGAGCGGCCACGTCCCGGCAAAAATCGGACAAGGCCCTGTCAATTTCGCTGGCGAAACTCCCGATTATTGAATGCCCCCGCTCGGAGCAGGTTGCGATTAGATCATACTGAATGTCCCGGATTTTCGAATCAAGAACCTCGGCTGTCATGTTGGGTTGCTGGCGCAGTTTATCCAGCTCCACGGTGAGGTGTGAGGACTGGGGGTCGAGGACGTTTTGCAGATCGTCACCCGCCCGTTGTCTGAGATCACGGAAGCGGTCGGAAAACTCCTGTTGCCGGGATTGGAAGGTGGTCTGTTCCCAGCGCGACAACTCCTGTTGGCGACTCTCCAAATCCTTTCTCAAGGTCTCCAGCTCCTGACCTGCCTCCGTCTGGGCGGCACGGGCTTCGCCATCGATGCTGCCGCGCAGAATGCCTACCTTCGCCAGCAGCGGCTTGGCGATTTCCTGACAAAGAAAGAAATCCTTGGCGGCAATCAATTCATCCCGCAGGAACGCCTCCACTGCGGAGAAGCCGCTGTCCTCCACCAGCTTGGCAATCTTCAACTTTCCCCCTTCCCGTTTCAGCTTCGAGCTTATGGGGAAATAGCGCAGGTTCCCCTCGGCCAGATGGGGCAACTCTCTAGCCAGAATTTCCTTGTTCCGCACCTCCCAGGCTTCGCGTTGTTCGCGGCTGGCCATGTCCGTTTTGGTCTGTATGAAATAAACCCGCTTGGTGATCTTGTCCGTCAGATCCCGAAGAAAGGCAATTTCGTCATTGCTGATCAGAGATTCCGTGGAATCGAGGATGAAGAAAACGGCGTCCGCATTCGGAGCATAGCGCCAGGTGATGCCGCGGTGCGATTTATAGAGCCCTCCCACACCCGGAGTATCGACGATGGTGAGGCCCGTGGCGAGCAACTCTGACGGCAGTTCCACGGCAATGAAGTCCACCTGCTTGCGATTGCCGGGATTGCCGTCTTCTGTGCCGTATTCCACCAATTGGGATTCCGCTATTTCCAAAGGCTCCATCAGCCGCCCGGTCTGCGGGTCCGGCAGGAAAAACACCTTCACCTTTTTCTCCGGACCGTGGATGATCTTATAGACTGTGGAGGTGGCGACATCTACGTCCGTCGGCAAGAGATTTCCAACTCCGAGCAATGCATTGATGAAGCTGCTCTTGCCCTTCTTGATTTCGCCCATGACCACCAGACGGAACACGCCTCGCCCGAGTAGATCCAACATGCCCGGCACGTCGGCAACCAGTTCGTCATTGCCAAGATTTTTCGCGATCTTGTCAAATTCATCCGCGACGGCGGTTATCGTCTGCTTTGCATTTTCTGTAAGTTGATGGGTGATTTTCATTTGAATCAGGTGGGGTAAGGGTTTCAATAGGTCGAGCTATATTTTCTAATTACTACTTGGACCACCATTTCTTCATTTCTTGTTTTGCGTCCGCCAAGCTCTGCTTCATTTGGTCCCAGCTCTGTTTCGCTCCATACAGGTCCATTTTGATTTTCGCGTCGTTGTTTCCCTGGTCCGCTGACAAGCGGAACCACTTGACCGCCTCCGCGGGGCTCTGGGGAACTCCTTTGCCGTCACGGTAGCAGAGTCCAACTTGGTATTGTGCATCAGCCTGCCCCTGATTCGCCGATATCAGGAACCACTTGACCGCCTCCGCGGGGCTCTGGGGAACTCCTTTGCCATTGTAGTAGCAGAGTCCAAGATGATTTTGCGCGTCCGCATTCTTTTGATCTGCCGACAATCGATACCATTTTGCTGCCTCTGCGTGGTTCTGGGAAACTCCTTTGCCATTGAAGTAGCAATGCCCAAGATAGTATTGCCCCCATGCGTCCCCCTGGTCCGCCGACAACCGAAACCACTTGACGGCCTCAACGCGGCTCCGGGGTATTCCATCGCCATCGAAGTAGCAAAGTCCAAGACGGTTTTGCGCGTCAGTGCGCCCTTGATCCGCCGCCAACCTGAACCATTTAACTGCCTCCGAATAGTTCTGAGGAATTCCCTCGCCATTCAGGTAACGAAAACCAAGATTGCATTGCCCTTCTGCGTTCCCCTGATCTGCCGACAACCGGAACCACTTCACCGCCTCCGCGAGGTTCTTGGGACATCCATAGCCATTGAAGTAACAAAGTCCAACTTGGTTTTGCGCGTCAGCGTCCCCCTGATCCGCCGACAAGCGATACCACTTTAATGCCTCTTCGTGGTTCTGGGGAACTCCTTTGCCAGTGAGGTAGCCATTCCCAAGATGGTATTGCGCGTCCGCATCGCCCTGATCCGCCGCAAACCGGAACCACCTGACTGCCTCTGCGTAGTTCTGGGGGACTCCCTCGCCATTGAGGTAGCGACAACCAAGATAGGTTTGCCCTTCTGCATTCCCTTGATCTGCCGATAAGCGGAACCACTTCACCGCCTCAGCGAGGTTCTGGGGACATCCATAGGCATTGAGGTAGCAAAGTCCGAGGATGTTTTGCGCGTCAGCGCGTCCTTGATCCGCCGACAGCAGGAACCACTTCACCGCATCCTCGTAGCTCTGGGCAACCCCCTCGCCATTGAGGTAGCAGACTCCAAGCAAATATTGCCCCGTCGGATCCCCCTGATCTGCCGACATCCGGTACAACTTCACTCCCTCCGCTTCGTCTATTGGAACTCCTTTCCCTGCTAGCAGACACATCCCCAACATTACCTGTCCCACCGCACACCCTTGATTCGCCGACAACTGGAGCCACTTGACGGCCTCTACTTCATCTATTGAAACCCCTTTCCCCCCTAAATAAAACCCTCCTAGAAAAGCCTGCCCCAACGCATCGTTCTGGTTAACTGACTGCTGATACCACGACAATGCCTGATCTGGATTCTTTGCGAGATGAAACCCCTCCTCGTAGCAATCCGCCAATAGAGCCTGCGCCCTCGAGTTCCCATGATTGGCCTCCATTTCACATGCGTGCACCATTTCCGCAGTTACAAGCATACTTTGCTTTTCCGTGCTGTACATTTTCGTCAATATGACTTCCAGTTGGGCTAAAAGGTCTGACGGTCCCTTGCTCAGTGCTGCCCCCGCGCCAATCGGTTCGACCGCCGTCTTGATGCCAGGAACAGGATGAGTCGCCGACGTCCGAGTTTGGGCGCCAGCCAGCGTCGCCCCAAGGGCGATCGCGTACTCCCCGTCGTTCCAAATGAACACACGATCCGCCCCGGCTAAATCCGCCAGGGCCTCCTGCATGCCGGTTAGTCTTGAACCACCGCCGGCTAGAAGCACAGGGGCATTTGCACGCCCCGTCACTTCCTCGAAATCCTTCAGGAACCGGGACGCCTCTGCGCATGTCTTTTCCACCAAGGTTCTGACCGCAAGCTCAACAACATGCCGCTGAATGGTCCGTGTTCGCCCGGCAAGGCTGATGGTAAAAACGTCGCGATTCATTTTTGGCAAGCGCTCCTTCACTTGCCGAAGCTTCAACAACAAGGCACCTGACTCCCCGTCATTGCACTGGAAGTCCGTCCCGATCAGCCTGCGCACCTCCTCGTCAATGTCGTTGCCTCCTGCTGCGAACCCGCTGGATGGTAGGTCAGGGATCGACTCGTAGGTGCTGCCGCAGAGCTTCAGTGCCGCCAGGTCTGTGGTGCCTCCCCCAATGTCCACCACGATCACATGGTCCGAGACGTTCTTTCCCGAACTCGAAAGCCAATGCATCGCCGCCGCAGTCGGTTCCTCCAGCAGACGCACGCTTGTGAAACCCGCGCGTTCCGCCGCCTGCCGAAGCTTCTGCCGCTGGGGCTCGGAAAAGCAAACTGGGACCGTCAGCATACAACTGTCTATCAGGCCGTTGTGAAACACCTCTTTGTCACACCTGCGCCGGATCTCCGAGAAGAGGATGGATACCAACTCCCATCGCTGATAGGTTGGCCGTCCCTCGCCACAGCGGATCTTTCCCGGCCTGTGGAGTTCTCTCTTGATGTCAGTCACGATGCCCGCCGGATCTTCATCGGCCATTTGCGCCGCCTCATCACCTACCAACACCGGGCCACTCTGGGGAATGTAAAACACCGACGGCATGATTGCCCGGATCTCCTGCCCCAGTTCTATAATCTTTGGTTTTCCTTCATCCGGGCATAGGTAGGCGATTTTCGTGCGGGATGATCCGAAGTCGATGGCGAGGGTTGGGGACATGCTGCGGAGTTTCCCGTTCAGATTCCCCTGAGTATGTCGTTGCGCTCTTTCTCTGATTTCTCCAGTTTGCAAGAAACCACCGAGCGGACAGCAAGAGCCGCGCCCATCGCACTCCCTCTGATCACGTTCGTGTGCGAATGCAGCCAATCCATGACCCCGGGGTAGGTGCCGGAATGCTCGTCATATCCATTTCCGTACACTGGATGAGAGGCCAGACCCTGCGGCGCGATGTCCGTGGAAGTGAATTGGCAGTGGCTGCCTTGCCATGCGTCGGCGAACTGGTCCAAAGGATAATCGTGCCCCGCGCCGTTCGGATTGCCCGGATCGTTGACGATGACATGCCAATTTCCGGAATCATCCTGGCGAAGCCCCTGCACGACGATGGCATGATCGGCCTGCGGGCCGCCGGAAGTCATGTCGTGAAGCTCTCGGGCGATCCATGAATCGCCATGCCAGAGGTCGGTGCTGTCCACACCCACGATCACCTTGTGGCCCTGGGCTAGGTCTGACATCATATCGCTGAAGCCTTGGCCGTTATGGCAGGGCACGCCGTGCAGCTCCAACAGCTTCCCAACATCTTGAAACTGTGTGCCCGTGCTACTGAGCCAGCCATGCTGCATCGCGTCGCCCATCAGGGAGGCTTCGTTGACATTGACGCCGAACTCCCGCAGGATCATTTCCTGGGAGACCACTGCACAGGTGAAGGACGTCTGCTGCTGATGCCACACGCCAGCCGAATTTGGCTCACCGATCACGTGGCTGCCCGCAACGTGCGGATGCGCGGCACCAAGGTTAATGCCGTGGTCGAGCGGACCAAACATGGGATTGTGGTGGAACGCCTGGCCTCCGAGGTCCGCGGCATGATGAAAATCCAATGGAGCGGCGGATGCGGCGTAATGTCCCGCATCAAGGGAATGATCCGGCGCAAAATTGTCAAAATCAAGGGGATCGTGGGATGAGTCCGTATTCATTGGTTCCGAGGTGCTCCTCAAGTTTCGATCAAAGGGAGTTTGAAAAGGCTATGGTGGCGGGTTCTGGCTAGAGTCCAAGCGATCGGAGGGGGGGCGTCAAGGATTCTTTTTTGAGGGAGATGTTCAAAAAGATACTCCGCTCCCGGCACCGAACTCCTCGGCACATTTGCCCATCGGTTGCTGTAGTGCTCCGCAATTCTCGCCGATTGGTGCAGTTCCGGCCCTGTTGGGAATGTTTCGGAGCCGTGGCCATGCAGGGGGTCTCATGGGTCGAACTCTTTCTCGAAGTCACCCCTGTGCTTGGCGATGCAAAGTTTAGCGTGGATCACGCGCGGCAGTTCATCCATCGAATAGACCATGAGGATGCGCGGGTCCTGCTGGATCAGGGACTCAAGCACCGCGGCATCCTCCAGCGACTCTGCGGGAAGTAAGTGGATCGGGGGAATGGGGCCGTCCGGCACATGGATGCGCAGCGGGACAACGCCGCCCACACCAAGGTGCCGCACGAGCGACAGGATGAGCAATTGACGCCCTTTTCGGGGTACCGCGTCAGCGACTCCTTGGTATAAATCACTTCCACGAGGTCAACCGTGACGAGAGCGCGGCATGCGGGACACGACACGAACCTGAGGGACGCGGGTGACGGGGAAAGGAGCGAGGTCATGCCTGGGAGGTGCCGGGAGGGGAGGAATCGTCAGGTTCTCCGGTTTCGGGTGCCTGCATCCTGGCGCGGACTTTCTCGGCGATGCGTTGGACGTCACGGCTGGTGGCGGCGGCTTCGTCCATGCATACGCCACCCTGTTCTTTGATGTGCTCGACCGCAAGAATGAGCCCTGGTATATCCAGGTGGCCGTGGAAACCGCCCTCACCCGCCCGTTCTGGTTGTACGACGCCAGCAATGTGAACGAGGCCGACAAGTGCCGGCTGGGTTGGCGGGGTGCACGATGTTGGTGAGGCCTGTCGGCGATGTGGTGGAAATAGGTTGGCAATAGGCTGGGAGAACTCCCGCCGGAAGGCAAGCCGCCAGCGGGGTTCTTGTTTCAATTCAACTGGCAGCCGCCAGCTTGCCCGCGCCCATCTGGCCGAAGCGGGCCAGCACCTCGCGCGCATCGCTGCGGGCGAGTTGCACGGCATTCTCACGCAGGCGACAGTCCGTCGGTGAGGCTGGCCATGGCGCCCGTGGTGGACGCCACAGGCTCCTCCTCACGCAGAAGGAGAGCCGGTGGAATAATCAGTGATGCTGCCGAGCGAGTGCCGCAGCCGGTCGTCGGCCAGACGCGTCTCGGAATCCGGCGGCGACGGCCCTCGCGGTAGAGCGCGCGGACCACGTCGTCGGACAGACGCGAGAAATACAGGGAGCGTGGCATGATACGGCTTCGTGGTGGTGGCCAAGCACCCCGAGAGCGTGCGCGCCCTGATCCGGGCACAATGCAAGGGTCACATGAAGAGCGTGACGATCACCGTGAAGGAACCGCCGACACCGTGAGCACCAACAACCGGCCGCTGGCCCTCGACGAGATCGAGCCGCCATACGAGGATGAGACGAAGCGTCCCAAGACGCTGACACGCCCCCGCCACATAGACAACGTGCTCTACGTGGCGGGTCGGGCGCCCATCGACAAGCAGGAGGAGTACGACATCATGTTCGTGACCACCACGGTGGACGAGGACGAGGCGACGACGATGAAGACCAGCACGTTCGGCTTCACCGTCAGCCAGCCAGCCGAGTACCTGAAGGGGCCGACGAACATCATCAAGGACATCGCCCTGCGCTGCGGCATCGACATGGACAAGTGCTACTACACGGCGCTGTGCAAATGGCTGCTGCCACGCGTGAAGCGCGCCAGGCCGCCGGTGAAGACGCTGCGCTGGGGCATGCCCATCCTGATGGACGAGATCAAGCGGTGCAAGCCCCGCATCATCGTGTGCCTGGGCAAGCAGGTGTTTGACCTGCTGAGCGACGTCAAGATCGGCTTCCAGGATGCCCACGGCGGGTGGTTCTGGTCAACCGAGGCCAACGCCCACCTCTACGTGATGTACGCCCCCAGCACGCTGATCGGCAAGCCCGACCTCTACGAGCACTTCCGCATCGACTTCACCGAGATCGAAAGGAAGCGCAGAATCCTGGACGGCGGCGACATCAAGGACATCCCGGTGAACTTCGAAGTCATCAGGGATGAACAATCCCTGAGGGACTGGGTGGGCATGATGCAAAACCTCGACCCGTGGCCGGGGCTGTTCGACGAGAAGGGACGCAAGCTGCTCGGCGTTGACTGCGAGTGGCACGGCAAGACGTTCAGCGACAGCAACCTGCGCACCATCCAGTTCTCATGGACGGAGAGCGACGCGGTGGTGATCGAGTTCAGGAACGAGAAGAACGAGTGGAGCTTCGAGCTGGAGAGCGCCACACTGAATACAGCACTGCGAGCAACACACCCGGCTGAGCATGCCGAGGAGGGTCACAGACTGTTGAACGGCTCCTGTGACTATGCGCCGATAAGCGAGATGGTGACGGCACAGCAGAATGAAGTAGCACGCTACAAATCCGTGGGCAAGATCCTCAGCCCGCTGTGCGACGACCCCGACACCATGTACGTCGGCCACCACTACTCCGCTGACGCCCCCTACATGAGCTACTGGCTGGGCCTGGAGGTTTACCAGAAGTGCGCGATGGACACGGAGTTCGCCCAGCAGACGGTGGACGAGGCGTCAGAGCTGGGACTGGAAAGAGGCATCGGCATGCGCTACACCACACTCGGCCTTTACAACCAGGAGCTGGTCATGTGGAAGAAGGCGAACAAGGCGCTGTGCGAAGGAGGCTATGGCTACGTCCCCTCCCGGATCCTCCACCCTTACGGTGCCCGTGACGTGATCGCGCCGCTCCGTGCCTACCCGTTCATCAAGCGGCAGCTCGAGGTCCAGAGGCTGTGGGACTACTACCAGACCATCCACAACCCATTTGTTACGGACACGTTCACCAACTTCGTGCAGACGGGCCTGCCGATGGACGTGGAGCTGCTGGGAGAGCTGAGGGAGCTGTTCCACTTCGTCCGGGAGAACCTTGAGAAGCATCTCAAGGAGCGCATCCACAAGGAGGCGAAAGCCCACATCATGCAGAAGCTGATGGAGGAGGTGCCGGAGGGGGGAATCAAGCTGGCGCTCAACGTGCTCAACCAGCAGGTGACGGAGGCGTCCATGGCGCTGCTCAAGCCGGTGGTCAACATGGAGAACATCCCCACCTGGATCAAGCGCGTGCAGCATTTCTTCGACAGCTCGGACTTCAACATCCGATCTCCCGACCAGATGCGCACCTGGCTGTTCGATGTGGAGGGGCTGGAGCCGGTGAAGACCACCAACCAGAAAGCCAAGGGCCTGCCGTCCATGTCGTGGGAGAAGGTGCTGGAGCTGCCACCCGACAGGCAGAAGCTCTACACGCCGGCGGTGGACAAGCAGACGCTCCAGATTCTGTCGTCGCAACTTGATACCGTCAACGAGCTACTGAACCTCAACGCCGTTGGCAACCTGTGCAAGGCGTTCCTAAAGGAGGCCGAGGTGTGGTTCGATGAGGAGACGGGCGAGGAGGTGGTCGAGGAGAACGGGTTGTTCATGTGGCTCACGGCGCCGGATGCTCATGGGGTCACCGACCCGTCCCCTGCAATAACCCGGCACGCTGTGTCATAATAATGTACTATGAACATCCTACGGTACATCGCCATGCTCGCCGCAGGTTTGCTGCACGGCTGCGGGCGAAACCAAATCATCCATATCATCCTCCGCAAGGAGGACGGCATTTGGAAATTCGACGATCTGGCAAAGGGACTGGCAGGAGAGCCATTCGTCGCCGGCGTTCCGGAAATTTTGGAAGGCTGGCTGTCGCAGGACGGCCAACCAGAGGCTACGCTGGCACAAGGTGTCGGCGTGACCTCCAGTCCTGCCCGGTATCCAGGTGCATCTCACCGCTTGTTGCGGCTACGGTTCGAGATGGGGCGGCACGTGGTACGAGGACGCCGACAAGGATGGCTGGCTCTGCCCCGCGCTTCTCAAATACTTCTTCCCGCCGCCCAGCATGCTGTGGGTGAAACTGGATGTGCCCGCTCCTCCACGGCGGACTGAAGCGCATTCCGTAGCCCACTGAGTCTGCTGCGGGAGCCCTGCAATTGCCGGTTCCATAGTGTCATAAGATTCTGGCGGAGCACCTCACTCCCGTCACCACCAAGCAAAGCGCCCGGCAAATCCGCCGGGCTTTTTTGCGTTACCAACCAATCAACCCGACTCTAACAAAATTAACATCATGAACAATCCCGTCATCCACCACCCGTTTTTCGGCCGACGTGATCGATCTCGCCGCCTGAAAACACTCCTGCTCCTGCCTGTGCTCGGCTGCTGCATCGCAGTCGGCGCGTGCCAGGACGACCACCCCTCCAAGCCCCCGCCCGTGCCAGTCACTGACACCAGACCAGTCGGCAAAGGCCTCGAAGTCATCGGGTATGCCATGCTTGGCGCTGCTGTCGTCGTCGTTCTCGGACGCCTCCTCAATTGAACCTCACACCCCGGACCATCATGAACCCCGTCCCCTACATCAAAGGATTCGCCTGGATCTCGATCGTCGCACTGAGCTGCGCGATCTTCTCGGACTACTGGGCACCGATGCTGATTGGTGCCGCCCTGGTCACCCTGTTTTACAAACTGCTCCGGCCAACCTGAAACCTCACAGACCCAACTCCACTGGAAAACGATAACGAACCCGTCATTGCGAGACAGTGACGGTCACTGACGCAATCCCATCCCATGTCCACGCCGACAACTGCGCGATTCCATGACCTTTGACCCGCCGTCAATGCGCGTGCATGAGAAACTTCACGCCCGCTTC
>TBL_comb47_HYPODRAFT_10006169_pt1 | contig 13028 bp, 12 predicted proteins | sample TroBogypolimnion_40_FD_10682 | JGI IMG/M metagenome (IMG submission 10682)
GAAAAGGAGGTCCGCGCGTGGACGATTCACGTGGGCGACACCGCGCCAAAAGCCGCCGGCGTCATCCATTCCGACTTCGAACGCGGCTTCATCAAGGCCGAGACCGTCGCCTATGATGACTTGGTCAAATGCGGCTCCGTGGCCGCCGCGCGCGAAAAAGGGCTCTACCGGATGGAAGGCAAGGAATACGTCGTGAAAGACGGCGACGTGCTGCTGTTCAAGTTCAATGTTTGAACTCGTAGCGGCGCTTCGGGAGAACACCGCAAATTTTAAATGCGGCTCTCTACCGGGAAGCCGCCACGACTTTACCCAAGTTTATATCGCCGCATCGCCGGCTCCACTTCCTGCGCCCACGCGTCAATGCCGCCGCGCAGGCAGCGCACGTTTTGCAAACCATGCCCCATGAAATACGCTGCCGCGTCGAGTCCGTTCTTGCCCACGTGATCAATCACGACAATCGCCTCGGCGTTTGAACCGCTCGCCATGAGTTGTTGCAGCACCGGCTGCGACAGCAGAACGGAACCGGCAATGTTCACCGCCTCGAACTCCTCGCGCGAACGAACGTCCACGAGCTTCACTGCTTTGTCGTTCTGCAAGAGCTCGACAAGTTCCTTCGGCGAAATCAACACCTTCGCGTCCTGCTCGTGGCTCGATTGGATGTGCGCCAGAACCTCGGTGACGAGCAGATTGCCATTGCGCGCGCAGACCTCCGCCAGCGTTTCCGTCGGCTGAAAGCCGCAACTGCTGCATCCGCCAACGTGATACCGCCGGAACAACGCCCGCTGCGCGCCGGGAAAATGTTCCAGCACGGCGCTCATAGGTGTTTGCGGATTGATTGGGTCAGTCATCATACGGAAATCATTTTGCCACAGAAATGGCAACTGTCCATTGCCACCGACAATCAAGGGCTTTGCTTGTAGCATTCATGAAGTGTGTCTAATCTCCGCTGCATGGATTCACCGGACTGGAGCAGTCTGAGCGACGACGAGTTGCTGGAGAGAAAAATCTCCCAGCTCGGCCTCACGCTCGACGGCACAATCCTCCAGCCGCTGGTCCGGCAGCTTTACGACGAGCTGTCGCAAAAGGGTCTGACCTTTCATCCGCCCTGCCACGTCGGTGACGAATGGTTTGTGCCCGTGGGTCTCCCGGCAATTTTCGTCCCGTTCTTTCTCACGCACGACCGGTTGCGGCAGCTCGAACGCAAAATCATTCTCGAAGTCGAAGGCGAGGCGCCCGAAATGTTCATGAAACTCATCCGGCACGAGGCGGCGCACGCCTATGCCTTCGCTTATCAGTTCATGCGGAAGCGCAAATGGCAGCGCACGTTTGGAAAATCTTCCACGGACGAAACGCCCTCGTTCTATCGTCCGCATCCGCACAGCCGCAGCTTTGTGGTGCATCTCGACGACTGGTATGCCCAGAGCCATCCGGACGAGGATTTCGCGGAAACGTTTGCGGTGTGGCTCACGCCGGGACTTGACTGGCGCGCCCGTTATAAAGACTGGAAGGCACTGCAAAAATTGGAATACGTGGACGAGCTGATGCGCTCGCTCGCCAGCCAGCCGCCGTTACCCATGCCGGAATATCGCGTCGCCGACTATGATTGCTTGAACGTCAAACTCAAGACCTACTACGCGCGCAAGCGGAAGGAATACGAGCATGCGTTCCCCGATTTTTACGACAATGATTTGCGGCAACTGTTCGTTCCCAGCGGCCAACTTGAAGTCCATGTGAAAGCTTCGGTCTATCTGCGTCGTCACCGGCGCGAACTGGAAAACGCCGTCTGCCAGTGGACGAATGAAAATAAATATCGCGTGAATCAGCTCCTCACGCGTTTGATCGCCCGTTGCGATAAATTGAACCTGCAAATTATCGCCTACAATCCGAAGCAAAATCTGTCGGTGGCCGCCTACATCACCACGCTCGTCATGAACCACCTGTTCACCGGCAAATTCAAGCGCACGAAGTAACCGTGAAAAAGAAACTCAAAGTTCTCGCCCTGTTCGATGCCATCGCGCCCACGACGATTGATCAGGACTTGACCAAGGAATTGAAAACCGAGGACTGGAAGACCGAAGCCAACGTCCTCGCCGCGCTGGCCGAACTCGGCCACACCACTGAACACCTCGCAATCTTCGACAATCTCAACCTGCTCGCGCAGAAACTCGACAGCTTTCAACCCGACATCATCTTCAATCTCGCTGACCAGTTCAAAAACAACCGCGCCTTCGACCAGAACATCGTTTCGTTCCTGGAAATGCACGGCGCCACGTTCACCGGCTGCGGCTCCACCGGCCTGACGCTTTGCAAGCACAAGGGGATTTCCAAGAAAATCCTGAGCTACCATCGCATCCATGTGCCGAACTTCATGGTCATCGCGCGCGGCAAACGCTGTATGCGCCCCGCGCGACTCAAATTTCCCATCCTCGTGAAACCGCTTAAGGAAGAGGCGTCCTACGGCATCTCGCAAGCGTCGTTTGTCGAGACGGATGAGCAACTCAGAGAACGCGTCCAGTTCCTCCACGAGAAGACAAACAACGACGTCATCGCCGAGGAATACATCGCCGGGCGCGAATTTTACGTGAGCCTGCTGGGCAATCACCGGCTCGACGTTTTTCCCATCCGCGAATTGATCTTCAAGGAAGTTCCGCCGGATGAACCGAAGATCGCAACCTATCGCGCCAAGTGGGACGAGGAATATCGCAAGCGCTGGGGCCTGCAAAACCAGTTCGCCGAGGGCCTCGACCCCGCGCTCACCAGAAACATCGTCCAGACCTGCAAACGCATCTACCGGCTGCTGACCATTGACGGCTACGCGCGCATTGACCTGCGTGTCACGGCCGCCAACGAGATTTATTTCATCGAAGCCAACCCGAATCCCATCCTCGCCGCAGATGAGGACTTTGCGCAATCCGCGCTCAAGTCCGGCCTGACTTATCCGCAACTCATCGAGCGCGTCATCCGCACGGGGTTGAAGACGGTGAGGGAATAAATTATTTCGGAGGGCGGAGCGCCGCGACGCCTCAACTTTTTGCCTGGCATCCCACCGGGAAATTTGCCAGAAATCGCCCATGCCAATTCCCGAGCGCGAAACTGGTCGCAAGCATCTGCCGCATCTCGCTCCGATGGAATTTCCTAATCAACCTATTCTAGTATTCGTCACCGTCTGCACGGCAAAGCGGCGACCGCTGCTTGCGCACCCTGAAATTGTAGAATTGATTCTTGATTCATGGCGCAAGGCCGACCGTTGGCTCGTCGGCCGCTGGGTGGTGATGCCCGACCATCTTCATTTATTCTGCGCACCCAGACAATTTCCACCAACGGATTTGAAAGCTTGGATGCAATTCTGGCGAAATGATTGCACGCGCAAATGGCCGCACGTCGTTGAGAAACCAATCTGGCAACCCGATTTTTTCGACCGCCAACTCCGCAGCGGTGAAAGCTATCACCAGAAATGGCTTTATCTTTCGGAAAACCCAATTAAAAAGGGCTTGGTCAAGAAGCCGGAAGATTGGCCATACCAGGGCGAGCTTAATATTTTATCGTGGCACGATGCCACTTGATAATCGGAGGGCCGAGCTTCGCGAGACCCAAGTCGAAAGGATAATTCAGGGCGTCGCGGCGCTCCGCCCTCCGAAAATCAAGACCCAAAAAACTTTTGAATCTCCTTCACCACGTCCACAAAGACGTCCACTTCGGCCTTGGTGTTGTAAAAATAAAAACTCGCGCGGGCGGTGGATTCCACGCCGAGCTTGTGCATGAGCGGTTGCGTGCAGTGATGGCCGCCGCGCAACGCCACGCCCGCCTGGTCCGCCAGCGTTACCACGTCGTGCGCGTGAACTTCCTTGAGCAGAAAACTCACGAGACCGGCGCGGTTTGGAGAATTTAATTTCGGGCCGAACAGGCGGATGTCTTTCAAGCCAGCCAGCTTTTCGTAGGCGTAGTTCGTCAGTTCCTGATCGTGCTTCCAGATGTTCTCGCGGCCGATGGCGTCGAGATAATCCATCGCGGCGTGCAGGCCGATCGGGCCGGAGATGTCCGGCGTGCCGGCCTCGAACCTGTGCGGTGCCTGCTTGAACTCCGTCTTGTCGTAGCCGACGGTCAGAATCATTTCACCGCCGCCCTGATACGGCGGCATGGCGTCGAGAATCTCCTGCTGCCCCCACAGCACACCGATGCCGGTCGGCCCGCAAATCTTGTGGCCGGAGAACGCAAAGAAATCGCAGCCGATGGCCTGCACATCCACCGGCAGATGCCCGGCGCTCTGCGCGCCATCCACGAGCGTGACGATGCCGAGCTTGCGCGCGCGGGCACAAAGTTCTTCCACCGGATTCAACGTGCCCATCGAATTCGAGATGTGAACCATCGAGAGCAGCTTCACCTGCGGCGTGAGCAGCGAATCGAGCTTGGACAAATCCAAAACCCCTTCGTCGCCAGTGACGGGGATGTAGGCGACCTTCGCGCCGGTCTTTTGCGCAAGCATCTGCCACGGCACGAGATTGCTGTGATGCTCCATTTCCGTGAGCAGGATCACATCGCCGGCCTTGAGATTTTTGGTTCCCCACGAACTAGCGACGAGGTTTATGCTTTCGGTGGTGCCGCGCGTGAAGATGATCTCATCGGCACTTTTGGCGTTGATGAATTTCGCCACGCGGGTGCGGGCGGCTTCAAAGGCGTTCGTGGAACGGTTGCTCAGCTCGTGGATGCCGCGATGGACATTGGCGTTGTCGTGCTCGTAGTAATGAACCAGCGCCGAAATCACCGCGCGCGGTTTCTGCGAGGTGGCGGCGTTGTCGAAATACACCAGCGGCTTGCCGTGGACTTTCTGATCGAGGATCGGAAAATCTTTTCGCAGCGCAGCCCAATCAACGGTTTTATTCATCGGAAAAGTTTAACCACGGATAAACACGGATGGACACAGATAAAAACTGACCGGGAATTTTCTGATGGATTCTCCCATCTGTGTTTCATCTGTTTCCATCTGTGGCTCAAAGAAGGCCGAGCTGCAATTTCGCCGCCTCGGTCATCATGCCCTGGTTCCACGGCGGATCCCAGACGAGTTCGACGTTCGCCTCGTCAATCGGCTCAATCGAGACCAGCTTGTTCTGCACGTCCTGCGCCAGCACCGGTCCCATGCCGCAGCCGGGCGCGGTCAGAGTCATCTTCACTTCGGCCTTGTAGTTGTCCGGGCCGATGGGCGTCAGGTGGCAGTCGTAGATCAGGCCGAGGTCCACAATGTTGACGGGGATTTCAGGGTCGTAACAGGTCTTGAGCGATTCCCAGACTTTCTTTTCCAGCTCTTCCAGGGTCAAGGGGCCGCTCGGAGTGACAGTGGCCGAGCCAACAGTCACTTCGATGCCCAGCGCGTCGGCGTCCTTGGACTCGATGCGGAACATGTTGCCGTTGACGATGACGGTGTAGGTGCCGCCGAGCGACTGGGTGATGTGCGCCTGCTCACCCTTTTGCAGCGTGACCTTGGTGCCGACGGGAACCACGGAAGCCTCGACGTCGCGGGTTAAAATCTTCAGTTCGGAACTCATAAAGTGTGATTGAATTTAATTGCTCCCGTATCATCGCCGCAGTTGCGCCTGAAATCAATGGCGCGTTTCAACCGCCAACCCCGTCTTGACACAAGGCATTTCATTGATAACCTCTCCCGCTCCGTTAATCCGGAGATTTACCGCGCCAACGCGCCAAAATTTAAATTTATGAAACGCCAGTATCAACCGTCAAAAGTCCGCCGCAAACGCCAGCACGGATTTCTTAACCGCAATTCGAGCAAGAGCGGCAAGGCCACACTGGCCAACCGCCGCCGTAACGGCCGCAAACGCCTGACGCCGGTTTGATTTCGCGTGCCCGCGCCCGCCGCAATGCCGAAACGCCTGGGCCGCTCCGCGCGGATTGAGCAGAGCGGCGAGTTCGCGCGCATCCGGCAGCAAGGGCAACGTCTCGCGCTCGGCTGTCTCATCGCCAACTGGCAGCGGCTGCCGGAAGGGGCGAAGCCAAGACTGGGAGTTGTGACGAGCAAGAAGATTGGGGGAGCCGTTCAACGCAACCGCGCCCGGCGGCTGTTACGGGAAAGTTTCCGGCAGCATCAGCATGAGTTGACCCAGCCCGTTGAAATTATTTTGGTCGCGCGGAATTCGATCGCCGACCGGACGTTTGCGGAAGTAGAGAAGGATTATTTGGCGGCCCTGAACCGCGCGAAGCTGCTGAAACAACCGTGAATCCAGCCCAACATATCTTGGTATCCGCCATCCGCGTGTATCGCTGGATGATTTCGCCCGCCCAGCTTTTTCTCTTTGGTGCCACCGGTGGCTGCCGCTTCACGCCGACGTGTTCAGAATATGCCGGTGAATCCATTAGCACGCATGGCTCGGTCGCCGGCAGTTGGATCGCCGTGAAGCGGATCTGCCGCTGTCATCCGTGGGGCGGCTGCGGCCACGACCCGGTCCCGGAGTTCGGAGTTCGGAGTTCGGAGTTCGGAGTTTTCCCCAAACACACCCACTAATTTTCATGGATCGCACCGGAATCATTGTTGTCACCATCTGCGCGCTGCTGCTCGGCGCGTGGTTCATTCAGGAACAGAAATATCAGGCGCAGCATCCGCGGCCGCAATTGAGCACGAACGCCCCGGCCGCCGCGCAACCGTCTGCGACCAGTCCCTCCGCCACGGCTTCCACGCCGGTGGCAACGCCCTGGTTCGAGCTTGGCAGCAACGCGCCGGAAGGCCGGATCACCGTCACGAATGCGGACGCGCATTACACCTTCACTTCGCGCGGCGGCGGGTTGCAGTCCGTGGAACTCTCCAAATATCCCGACAGCATTCCGCTCCGCTGGAAAAAACAAATGGCGACCAATGGCTTCGCCACGCTGAACCCCGGCGCACCCGCCCCGGTGCTGGCGATTCTGGGGGACCCGGGCATAGTTGGTGACGGCAACTTCACTTTGACGAAAACCGCCGACGGCGTGCGTGCGGAAAAAGTTTTGCCCGATGGTTTGCGCCTCGTGAAGGAATTTCACATCAGTTCGAATTACCTTTTTACGGCGAATGTCAGCTTGCAGAACAGTTCCGACAAGCCGCTCGCCTTGCCCGCGCAGCAGTGGATTGTTGGCACAGCGACGGCGATGGGGCCGGATGACAACGGCCTCTATCTCGGCGCGATGTGGTGCGACGGCACCAATTCGGCGCAGGATTGCACGATGCCCTATTTCAGTCCCAGCACGACCACGCTGTTTGTCTTTCCCCGCACGCCCAAGACGATTTACGAGGCGGGTGCCGGCAACGTCGCGTGGGCGGCGGTGCATAACCAGTTCTTCACGTTGATTGCCATGCCCAAACAGCCGGCACAGCAGGTGGTCGCGCTGCCCGTGAAACTGCCGCTGCTGGCGACGAACCAAGCCGCTCCGCCGGCGGGCCTCCAGACGGCGCTCGTTTATCCGGCCCAGACGCTCGCGGCCAATTCATCGATTGAACGTCAGATCACCTTCTATGCCGGGCCGAAAGAATACCGCACGCTGGCGCTCATCGGCGAGGAGTTTCACAATCGCGCCGACCTCGTGATGCAATTCGGCTTCTTCGGATTTTTTGCCAAGGGCTTGCTGCTGGCGATGAACTGGCTGCACGACACGACCACGCTGGGCTACGGCTGGGTCATCGTGCTGATCACGGTGATCATCAAAGTGCTGTTCTGGCCGCTGACGGCGGCCAGCACCCGCTCGATGAAACGGATGCAGGCGCTCGCGCCGGAAATGGCGGCGCTCAAGGAAAAATACAAGGACGACCTGCAGAAGTTCACGCAGAAGCAGTGGGAGGTTTACAAGAAAAACAAAGTCAGCCCGATGAGCGGCTGCCTGCCGATGCTCATCCAGACGCCCATATTCATCGGCTTTTTCACGATGATCCGCAGCGCGATCGAGCTGCGCGGCGCGCATTTCCTGTGGGTCGCGGATTTGTCGAAGCCGGACACGCTGTTCATGATTCCCGGCATTGATTTTCCGTTCAACCTGCTGCCGCTGCTGATGGGCGCGTCCATGTTGTGGCAGTCGCTGCTCACGCCGCCGGCCCCGGGCATGGATCCCGCCCAGGCGAAGATGATGCGCTTCCTGCCGCTGATTTTCCTGGTGTTCCTTTATAACTATTCGGCGGGACTGGCGCTTTACTGGACAGTCAACAACCTGCTGACCATCGTGCAGACCAAGCTCACCAAAAACATCAAGGTCGCGTTGCCGGCCACGGTCACCGTTTCGCCCTTGACGCCGCTGTCAAAAAAGAAAAAATAAACAGCAAAGAATTTTTGCTCTCAACTTTCAACCCTCGACTAAAAATGCCTGCGCAACCCAAAGAAGTAGTTGAAAAAATCCTCGCCCTGCTGGACTTCCCGGCCACGGTGGAGGAACACAAACTGGACGACGGCCTGCTGCTCGACGTGAAGACGGAGGAGTCCGGCCGGCTCATCGGCCGGCAGGGCCAGACGCTGGCCGACCTGCAATACCTTACGAACCGGATTCTGTTCCAGCAGGACCCCAGCGTGCCAAAAGTCACCGTAGACGTGGGCGGCTATCGGCTGCAGGCGCGCGAAGCGTTGATGAAAAAGGCGCAGGAAGCCGCCGACAAAGTCCGGCGCTGGGGTGAGCCCGTGGAGTTGGAGGCGCTGGGATCGTTCGATCGGCGTATCATCCATCACGCCTTCAAGGACGACCCCGACGTCGAAACGCAGAGCGTCGAGGTGGACGGCTCCGAAAGAAAAGTGCTGCTGCTGCGTCCCCGCCGCTGAAGGCGGTTCGTTTCTATTCCACAATCTTCAGGTTGTAAGACGGCGAGAAGGCGCTGTTCGGCTTGGGTTCCGTGCCGATATTGTTATAGAGATAATCGAACTTGAACCGGTAGTTGACGCTGCTCGCGGTCGGCGGCACCTGCACCAGGCCTTCCCAGCGGTTCTGCACGAACGGCACGGGCCGCAACGGATACAGCTCGCCATTGACGAGGACGAAGGGCTTGATGCTGTCCCAGCGGAGCGATTGCTGCGGGGAGCTGAAGATGACCTCGACGGGATACAGGTTGATCGCATTGCGCGGCTGCTGCAGCGGCGTCAGGCGCGTGAAGGTCGCGGCGCAACCGGTGAGCAGCAACAACGGCAAAAGCGGCAGAAATTTTTTCCAAATCATGACGCCAGCATCTCATAAGCGCGGCGGTTTTGTAAAGTTTCCATTTCAAGACTTGAACCGCGATTTGCTTTCGGCTATTGCTCCACGACTCTATGCACTCTCCAATTCCAGCCCGGCCGGCTGCCAGTAATTTCCGCTGGATCATCTGCGCCCTGCTGTTTTTCGCCACCACCGTCAACTACATGGACCGGCAGGTCATCAGCTATCTCAAGGAATATTTCTGCACGCCGGTGGAAGCGGGCGGCTTCGGCTGGTCCAACACGGACTTCGCGCATCTGACCGCGTTCTTCACCGGCTTTTACGCCGGCATGACGATTCTGGCCGGCTGGGTGATTGACAAGATCGGCACAAAGATGGGCCTGGCCCTGTCGCTGATTGTCTGGTCCATCTTCGGCATCGCCAACGCCTTCGTTGGCCGGCTGGTCGCGATGCATGTGCTGGTGCGCAGCGCGTTCGGCATCGGCGAAGCCGGCAACTTCCCGGCCTCCATCAAGACCGTGGCCGAGTGGTTTCCCAAACGCGAACGCGCCCTGGCAACCGGCATCTTCAACAGCGGCTCCAACTTCGGCGCCATGGTGGCGGCGCTGTTTGTCCCCTGGTGCCTCGTTTATTTTGGCAACGAAAAGGGCTGGAAGATGGCGTTCATCCTCACCGGTGCCGTCGGCTTCATCTGGCTGATTTTCTGGTTCTGGCTCTACGACACGCCCGGTAAAAGCAAACGGCTGTCACAAGCCGAATACGACCTCATTCACAGCGACAAAGACGAGGCCAAGCCCGCGCAGGACGGCGACAAATCGGCCAAAAAAGTGGGCGTCAACATTTTCTCCTTCGCCGGCCGCGTGCCGCGTTCCGCGTTCTGGGGTATGACGATCATGATCCACATTTTGTGTGTGTTCATTTATTTCATCACCGCAAAAATTGTCGGCGCGAATGTGCTCCAGAACAAACCTTCGCTGATTTTCTTCGGTGTTACCGTCGCAGTGGCGGTGGCCGCAAGCATGGCCTTGCATGTGCGGCGCTGGCAAGACCTCAACAAATCCGGCTGGCTCGCGCTAAGCTATCTGATCCCCGTCGTGGCAGGATTCGTCTCGGTGGTGGTTTTGGGATTTGAGAATAAAATCTATCTGGTTGCGGTAGGCTTCGCTCTCCTGGCCATGATCCTGGCCGGATTCAAAGCCGGCCTCCCCGGGGCGGACAAATTCGGCAACACGGCCAGCCCGGGTCTGCTGGGCCACCGCCAGACGTGGTCCTTCTTTGTGGGCAAACTGATGACCGACGGCATCTGGTGGTTTTATCTGTTCTGGCTGCCGGACTACCTGGTGAAGCAATTTCACATGCCGATCCACGACACCATGTGGCCGACGTTCATTGTTTACGGCGTCGCCATCGTGGGTAGTGTTTACGGCGGCAGCATCCCGATGACGCTCATGAAACGCGGCATGCCCGTTTACAAGGCCCGCATGACCGCGATGTTCCTGATTGCGCTTTGTCCGCTGGCCGTGCTCTCCACGCAATATTTTGGCAATGTGGAACATTTTGGCGCCATGGCCAAAGTGTATGCCGTGGCGGTCATCTGCATCGGGGCGGCGGCGCATCAGGCCTGGTCGGCGAATCTGTTCACGACGGTTTCCGACATGTTTCCCAAAACTTCCGTCGGCTCGGTCACCGGCATCGGTGCCATGGCCGGCGGATTGGGCGGTGTCATCGTGCAATTGATCGCCGGCACCCTCACCGATAAATACAAGGCAACGCCCCAGACGGCTTACCTGATGATGTTTGTCATCTGCTCGTTCAGCTATCTGATCGCGTGGGGCGGTATGAAGCTGCTGGTGCCGCGGCACAAGCCCATCACCCAGATCTAGCATTTCCCCGGGCAAAAAGCCGGTTAAAGTTTCGGCTTCAACCGGCCTTTATTTCTGGACATCGTGTCCGGGTGTTTCGCCGAATCGGTCCGCACTTCGGCGGGTTCAAACTTCGTTCCACCGGCCTGGATCTGTAGTCATCCGGCGGGAAATAATCTTGGGGTATCTTGCGGGCGACGGGGGCGGTTAAGCCGCGAATCGGAAAGCAAACGGATCATGCAAGATTTTCTCTGCAGCTGATCCTCACATTGACCGCATCATAAAATACTCGTAACTACTCGAATTGCTCAACGAGTTTCTCTGCACGCCTCAGCGCTTTTTCATTACGCGGAAGGAACACGTTTTGCACCCAATCTTTGTGGGGCGGCAGTTCTTGGCCATTCCTGTATTTCCGAGCAAACAATGGCCGGAATCCACTCCAATCCGCGTGCTTGCCACTCTCCAGATATTCAGTGGCCTTGGCAATCGCTTGCTGTAGCGACTCAATGCGATCAAGAACAGACTTTCTCTTCGCGTTCGCTTGATTGCTCGACATGATTCCTTGCGGTCTAACTAAAAATGGGCGTTCGGGTTTACAGCCTGTGCTGCGTCGAGAACAGCCTGTTCCTTTTCAGGATCTGACAATTTTAAACATCATTTGAATCATCGTTTTGCCCGTCAATCTTGGCCCAAATTGATTTCAGCAAAGGCCGGCTCAAATCACCATGCCGTGCGGGATGATGCCGTTCTTGGGAATGACCACGATGCCGTCGCGGATGAAATACAGTTCGTGGTCCACATTCTCCGGCTTGCCGGCGGGCGAGATGGTCACGTTGTTCCCGATGCGCGCGTTCTTGTCGATGATGGCATTCTCGATCTTGCAGTTCGCTCCGATGCCGACGCGCGGCTGGCCGGCCTTCTCGTGCTTGGTCACGGAATCTTCGGATTCGTAATAGTCGCTGCCCAGGACGATGGCGCGGTTCAGGTCCGTGCCAGCGCCGACCACGGTGCGCAGCCCGATGATGCTGTGGACGATCTTCGCGCCGTTGATGATGCAGCCGTCAGTGACGAGCGCGTGGTCGATGACCGCGCCGTTGATCTTCGAGCCGGGCAGGTAGCGGGGCCGCGAAAAGATCGGCGCGCTCATGTCGAAGAAATTAAAGCGCGGCAGTTCGGTGACGAGATCCAGGTTGGCCTCGAAAAACGAGCGGATGGTGCCGATGTCCTCCCAGTAGCCCTGATAGACGTAGGAATAAACGGGGTGGTTCTTGATGGCGTTCGGGATGATGTGCTTGCCGAAATCCGGGAGCGGGTTGTCGAGCAGTTCGCGGATGAGATCGCGGTTGAAAACGTAAATGCCCATCGAGGCGAGGAAACAGTCGCCCGGGGTCTCGACCTCGTGCTTGGCCTTCAATTCCGGCGTGAGTTTCAGGGTTTCCAGCACGGCGTCTTCCTTCGGCTTTTCCACGAAGCGCGTGATGCGGTGGTTCGCGTCCGTCTCCATGATGCCGAGCGCGGACGCCTCCGCGCGTCCGACCGGAATGGTCGCGACGGTGATGCCGGCCTGGGTCTCGATGTGCTGCGCGATGACGGGCCGGAAATCCATGCGATACAACTGGTCGCCGCTCAGGATGACGAGGTAATCGAAATCGTGGTTGAGGAAGTGGACGAGGTTTTTCCGCACCGCGTCGGCCGTGCCCTCATACCACGAGGTGTTGGTGAGCGTCTGCTGCGCGGCGAGAATCTCCACGAAGCCGCTGGTGAACTGGTCGAATTTATACGTCCGCGAAATATGCCCGTGCAGCGAAGTCGAATTGAACTGCGTCAAAATATAAATGCGCCGGTAGCCGGAGTTGATGCAGTTTGAGATGGGGATGTCCACCAGGCGGTATTTGCCCGCGAGGGGCACGGCGGGTTTGGCGCGGTCCTTGGTGAGCGGGAACAGGCGGGTGCCCTGTCCGCCGCCCATGATGACACAGAGAACTTTGCTGGTGTTGTGAGTCTGGCGTCCGGTGCGTG
>TBL_comb47_HYPODRAFT_10006172_pt1 | contig 13023 bp, 10 predicted proteins | sample TroBogypolimnion_40_FD_10682 | JGI IMG/M metagenome (IMG submission 10682)
CGCGTGAAGGGGGCATTTTTAATGATGTTCCGGTCGGAAAATTCTATTTGACACTCCGTAAGATACCTTTGGATAAGCTTGATCCGGCCTATGATAAGTTTTATGCCAATGTGAAAAACGATACCGTCCGGGGCCGGTCATTTCTCGTTCCCCGCTCATCCGGATATTATTATGATTCGAAACGGCAGATTAAACCCTGTTACGGACAGGGGATGTACAACATTGTGGTTAAAGTTAATGAGTCCTCCCGGCCAAATTTTGTACAAACCATGTTATTTGATAACTCGCCGGAAATTATCAAACAGGCAGGAGCCACCCTTAATAAGGGCAATGCAAAAACCAAATAGGGACTATTTACCCCTGCTTTGAATCGTTACCACCTGTTTTTTCCAGGTTGAGGGTGAAACAAATATTTCATTTCCGCGTGATTTTACACCGCCCGTGGCCAGGTATTTCAGTAACGGAGAGGTGATGCCGCGCGTTCGAACACCCTCTGAATTAAATACATTCACATTTGGGAGTTGCTCATCCAGAGCGAGTAATATGTAGTGATCATAACCGAAAGGTGGTGTGACCTGGAATAACTGCCGTCTGCCCAGAAATATGGTGTCGGGCAATTCATTGCCTAATGGAAAGTGGTTTTCGACATTCGACAATGGAAACATCAGGGAACTCCTCCCTCTGCTGTCGACAGACGATACATAAACAAATCGTCTGGACCCGTCCCAGTTTCTTGAATTAACAGGGTCTTTAACCAGAATAAGTCCATAGATTTCGCTTTCACTGATACTCCCGGATGAAATGACTTTCCCGTTGGTGGCGTTTCTCAAAGCCAGAAAGTATGGGAATGCACCGTCATCAGGAGGCGAAGCCAGGGTCAGCCATACTTTTAATCTCGCTATCCGGCTGGAATACTCTGCCAGCGTATCAGCAGCTTTTTTCAAAATGGCAGACTCCTTAATAAACTTAACAAAATTTGTCCTGACCGGCAGCACCGTAATGCCTTTGACCGCTGATGCCGTGGTGGAAATATAGGCATATTCAAGACCATCATTGATAAACCTGCCCGATAAAATATAATCCGACTCCGCTGAATTCTGAGTAACGGAAATGGCAGAATTGTTTTTATATATTTCACTTAATAACAAACCCAGACTCTTAAAGGCAGGAAGAGATAAAAATACACTCCCTCCGGAAGGGAGCGCCCGGCAAATTCCAGAACCCGACAAGAGTTGACCTAAGGGTACAAATTCACCGGTGGTTTTATGTACCATCCAGCTTTTGCCATTAAAAAAAACGGTGTGAATACTGTCCGTTGCTGTAGGATCAGTAATGACTCGTATCTTATTGCAGGATTTCAAACCATTGCAAACTGTTTTCGACAAAGTACAAAGCGCATTATAATCGTCAGCTGAAGGTGGGATATAAACTTTAAGGCCATTTTGACTTTCGTACGCCCATTGGGTTACCTGAAACATATCTCCAGGTTTAATCCGGTTGAAATCCCCTTTAATTACCTTCGCTGCAGAGTTGTTGGCACCGCCGACCCGGATAACCTGAATCAGCAGGGTATCCGGGTTATATACTTTCATCAGCTTACAGTCTGGCCTGATGCCTGAAACATATCCACCCTGGAGGGTTATATTATCCTTATCTTCGTTATTTAACACAGCCACTGTGAGAATATTGGGAACTGATTCGCGCGGTAATCCGATCAGCGTGCAATTCTTCCTTTTGTCATTTCCTTCAAAAACGGGCTCCTGAGATTTGCCGTTATACCGGATAACAGCACAAGCACCCTCAATTACTTTGATTGCAGGAGCATTGGCAGACAAGGTTGCTAATGTCCTGATCAATGCATAGGTAAAAGCGCCATGAGGGTCTCCCTGCTCATCGGCCAGTTCCTTTGCCGTTTCTTCATCCTGAGCAGCCGAAATTATCAGGACATCTTTAGCCGTCAGATCATGGGGTACCGTTGGATCATTCACCCGTGCATTGGGAACAGGCGCTAGATACCTGGATTTCGGTTCATGTTCAGCCAGTCCCCTGCTGATTGAACCACTGTGGCAACTATCAAAGAGAGCAGTGAGGATTACCCCCTTCTCTGAAAGCTGGTAAAAAAGCTCATTAATCTCTTTATCCCGAATATCTGCTACCCCCAGGTAAGCATCTGAAGGGACAATAGTTTCATCTTTTTGATCCGCTTCACTGCTCGCGGTATTCCTGATCTGGGAACCATGCCCAGCAAAATAAACAACTACCAGATCACCCTTTTCTGAGACCTCGGTCAGACGTTTTATCCCTGTGATAATCCCTTCCCTGGTCGCTTTTTCATTGGAAAGGAAGATAATATGAGATTCTTCAACCCCGTATTTCGACTCAAGCAATGCCTTAATTGATTTGGCATCATTCACACAACCATCCAGATTAATCCATGAACGCCTTTCAGATTTAACCTCCGTAATATTCTCTGGCAGGTAAATATCAATTCCAATAATTAAGGCTCTTCTTGTTCCTTCTGCAAAGAGCGATCCGGAGAACAACATAATCAATAGGAAAAATGTGCAGAACAAAAGTTTACATCGGTATTCCATAAAAAACTATGGATTACAGGTTTGAATTTTTTCTTCGGGTTATAACTCAATCAGACCGAAAATTTTAAAATTTCACTTACCGGAAATCGAATCGGAGAACATAAGAAGCGTTCGTGAGCTTTCCTCTGCCATGCAAATCAGCGACAACCTTTTTTTGCTATAGAACGTTTTCGGTAATTATTAAGCATATACTCTGAAAATCATAATCCAAACATCAGTTTTAGCCCCAATCTCAAATAACTTAAATCCCCGACTGTTATTCTCGCTTCAGGAACCAGTTCCACCTTGCCGCCTAATCCGAATCTCCATCCCGCGCCAATATTTACACCGGTATAACTAAAATCGTGTCCCGGATAACTTTGATAGAGTAAATTTAATCCGGCGAGGGCATACAATTTACCAGCTTCATGCTCCCTGACAAAGGTATAGGTTCCATCCAAATCGAGTCCCCACCACTTATGGGAGGCGGTTTTCGCAAAGATGTAGTCATAACCGGCCATGATCCCAAAGTTTCTAGGAAGGTCGTAATTCGCACTGCCATAAAGCATTAATGTCCTTGTCTCAGTTACAAAACCAAACCCCGGGCCAATTCTGAACTGAGCTCTCACCGAAGAAACAGCCATAATTCCAATTATTATGACTACAAACAAAAAACGTTTTTTCATAATAAGAAATTTTAAAGTCATTAATAAATGCTCGTAACGGGAAAAACACTATCCAACCAAATTTATGCGAAAATTAAATAAAATGCAAATTAAAAGGGGAATTTATGGGTTAGTTTTCAAGACGAATCATGCCCTTTCTCCTTTTTAAAGCGCTGGTTTCCTATAACAAAACACAAATCTCCAATTAAGGAAGATGCTCCCGGGATATCAAATTACATTTGATAAACATAAACCTGAGCCCAGGGAAATTCCAATAATGAGGGATACCCTGATTTACCGGCCAGATTGGACCAAAAGGATTAACATCAAAAAAAAATATTTATCGGAGGCAGGATAGTTAAAAAACAATTAAGCGGATCACCCATTCCCGTTGATCTGTTTTAGGCATGGCTATTTGAGCCCTTAAAAAAATATTCTTTGGTCAAAAATGGATTAGACCCGGCCGATTATTGTCAGAACATCAAACCTAATTCTCTATTTTAGGTTTGCAAGAATAAGTAATAAGACAAAAAAACTCAATGATTTCACTATCTTTGACCGTAGTTACATCATCGCATTACAAATTAATAATTTATCATAACAATCATTTTATGTGGAAGTTAATTTTTGTTGTTCTTATTGGACTGATGTTTTTGAATTCGGATGGAGTCGTGGCACAGTCGAATTATAAAATTGCCCGAAAGATTTCTGTAGGAGGAGAAGGGGGCTGGGACTATATTACGGTCGATGGCCCCTCATCACGGATTTATGCTTCACATGCAACTACCGCTGTAGTGGTTGATATTAAAACCGGGAAAGTAATCGGATCGATTCCGGATACCAAAGGTATTCATGGTATTGCAGTGGCTTCCGAATTAAACCGTGGCTATACCAGCAACGGACGCGACTCTTCGGTAACTGTTTTTGACCTGAAGACATTAAAACCTATTGAAATATTGAAGGTTACAGGGGCCAATCCGGATTGTATCCTGTATGATTCATTCTCAAAGAAAATCTATACCTTCAACGGTCGCAGTTCGGATATAACGGTTATTGATACCAAGGGAAACAAGGTTGTGGCTACCATCCCGCTTGACGGGAAACCGGAATTTGCCACCTCAGACGGCAAGGGAAGGATTTATGTGAATATTGAAGACAAAAGCACCATCAGTGTGATTGACACCAAAGATTTTAAGGTGGTTCAAAACTGGTCAATTGCACCCGGCGAGGAGCCCAGTGGATTGGCAATGGATACCGAAACCCACCGTTTGTTCAGCGTTTGCCGCAACAAAATGATGGTCGTCATGGATGCCCAGACTGGGAAAGTTGTCACTACCGTACCGATCGGTGACCGCTGTGATGGCGTCACATTTGATCCCGGGAAAAAAATTGCTTACAGCTCAAACGGAGAAGGGACAATTACGGTTGTGAAGGAGATTGATGCCAATACATTTAAGGTTCTCGAGAATGTCAAGTCTCAATTGGGTGCCCGAACTATTGCAGTGGATCAGTTGACCCACCATTTATACCTGCCAACCGCGGAATTTGGAGCACCTTTAGCGGGTGAACGCCGTCCTCCGATTAAGCCAAACTCGTTTGTGATTCTTGATATTGAACCGATAAAATAAGGAATTCGATCAATCCAGCGATCGGCTATAAAATATGCCCCGGTAGCACATAAGGTGGCCTGGGCATTTTTATTTAAGGTCGGCTCCCCCGATTTTGAACAATATAGAATAAAGTCTTAATTTTGGATGATATATTATTCAGCTTATGACAAACAGGGAATGGGACGAGCTCTTAGCTGTTATTAACGGCTCGGATATTTCGGCCAAATCAACCGGGTTTATTATCGATTCTCCATGGCTGCCGGGATGGTCAGGTGTTTCTACGCTCGATTACTATACTTCGGATGAGATTTGGTTGAAATCAAATCTACAGGCAATTGAAATCTTTCCCGAAATCATCTTTCTGCCCGGTTTCTGGTCAGAATATGGCATGTGTACCGAACCGTCCGCATTTGGCGCGCGTTCGGTATGGTACCGCGAAAATTTACCTCATGCCGAAAAGGTAATCCATAGTTCCGATGATATCGCCAACCTGCCACAGCCTAATGTCGAATTCGACGGATTGCTTCCCTTCATGATTAACAGGCTTAAAAACCTGGAAAGCAAAATAGTTGCCTCTGGTCATACCCTGAAATTCGCTGTGACCCGTGGCCCTCTGAATATTGCCACGTTTCTGATGGGAACTACCGAGTTTATGTTGTTATTGGCGATGGAACCAGATAAGGCTCATGAGCTTCTGGAAAAAATCACCCGGTTTATCTGCGACTGGATCAGATACCAAAAAATTTGTTTCCCATCGATTGATGGTGTTCTTTTACTGGATGATATCGTTGGGTTTGTCGGGGAAGAGGAGTGCCGGGAATTTGTCGCCCCCTATCTGAAAAGGGCATTCGAAGCGATTCCTGCTCAGATCAGGTTTTTTCATAACGACGCCTTCGGACTGGTGTGTGCCCCCTTTTTAAAGGAGATGGGTGTTAATCTTTTTAACTTTGCCTTCGATCATCCGATCAATCAGATCCGGGAACTGGCAGGACCGGATGTTGCTTTGATCGGCAACCTGGCACCACGCGATATTCTGGCAGCCGGAACTCCCCAAGAGGTCTACCTGGCAACCAAAGAGATGATCAGCAGCGTAGCCGATTGCCAAAAGATGATCTGGTCATGCGGTGGTGGCATTCCCCAGAATGTTTCAACCGAAAATCTAAACGCTTTTTTATCAGCAGTGAAAAGCTCTTCGTAAATTATATCCCATACTAACAGTCACAAATAAATGTTAATCTTATGATTTTCAGAAAAATAATACTCACCTTAATGCTTCTGGCTGGCTTAAGCGTTTATGGACAGGAAAAGGTAGTGGCTAAATTCATGATCGGCGCAGATCGGTTAAAGGGAGGCGGAACTCCTGTAAGCGTGTCGCTGGAAGGGATTGATTACAATACAGATAAAGGGTCGCTCCGGTTATATGAAGAGGATGGTAAAACCCGGACTGAAATGCCTTGCCAGTTGGAACCAGGCAATTCACCGAAACTTTGGTGGATTCCTGAAGGTAAAAATTCCGACAAAAGCACCCGGAAGTTTATCCTAATCAAAGACTCGACCTTTACATCAAAAAAAGAGATTGTTGCAGAGTTGAATGTCAAGGCCTTAATCATCCGGCAGCAGAATCAGAAGGTGATGCAATATAATGTAGCAGAGGTTTTTCCTCCCGATTCGGTAAACTCTATTTTCCGGAGGAGCGCCTTTATTCACCCGTTATGGTCCCCTTCGGGAAATGTATTAACCAGGATCAACGCACCGGATCACTGGCATCATCTGGGAATCTGGAATCCGTGGACCAAAACCCGGTTCGAAGGTCACAGCACAGATTTCTGGAACCTCGTTGAAGGTCAGGGAACGGTGAGGTTTGGAGGATTTAATGCCCTGATCAGCGGATCGGTATACGGGGGATTTAAGGTGAGACAAGAGCATGTCGATTTCCAGTGCAAAGGGGGTGATAAGGTGGCGATGAATGAAGAATGGGATGTCAGGATCTGGAATGTGGGATCTTATAACGGGGTAAAAGTGTGGTTGTGGGATCTGACAACAACTTTGAGTTGCGCCACTGCTTCGCCCATAATGCTTGAAGCTTACCGGTATGGCGGAGGGATCGGATTCCGGGCCAATGAACAGTGGACCAACAAGAACAGCTGGGTGCTTACTTCTGAAGGAAAAGAGCGTAAAGATGCCGATGGAACACGCGCCCGTTGGTGTGATGTTGGGGGTGAATTCCCGGGAAAAGGAACCTCAGGAATTCTGTTTATGTCAAATCCCGCAAACCGGGAATACCCCGAACCTATGCGTGTCTGGCCCGAAAATACTAACGGAGGTCGCGGAGATCTGTTTTTTGAGTTTTGTCCGATCAGGAACAAAAGCTGGGAACTACTACCCGGAAATGAGTATGTTTTGAGATACAGAATGTTAGTCTATGACGGAAAAATAGATAAGCACCTGGCTGAACAGCTTTGGAATGATTTCTCAAACCCTCCGCAGGTGAAGGTTGAGAAGTAGTGATAATATTAATTTCTTACCGCCTGAATAAGCAGAGAATTATTTTGGTCAAAACTCTGCAATTGTACTATTTTGTACCTATCTTCGCTTAATTAATAAATTATTTTATCAAATGATCTCAGAAATAGCGACCACAACCGAGCATTACAGGAAATTAGTAGAGATTCTTGGAAGCAATTATTTAAAAGAAACAGTAGAAAGTCCTTTCGACTTCATTCAAATTGCTTCCAGGGGAGTAAATGCAAATGTGATAAAAAATTTTAAAATTTACTTTAATCTTCCAAATGAATCGACAGCAAATATGTTGCATGTGTCGGCTCCAACAATTTACAGATGGATAAGAGGCAATAAAAATCTCGATAGAAATTCGACGGTCAGACTTTTTGAAATCGCCGATTTGTTCCTTTACGGTTCAGAAGTCTTTGGAGACAAAGACAAATTCTTTAAATGGCTAAATTTACCGAATACCGCATTAGGAGGAATGGAACCTTCAGAACTGGTGGAGATTCCGGGTGGAGTATCCAAGGTGAGAGACATTATTGGAAGAATTGAACATGGCGTTTACAGCTAAAGATGATTGTTTACAGAATAACAGGAAAAAAACATGCCAGCGATTTTTCAGGATCGGGGGCAGCAATCTTTGGCGGCCGATGGAATAAATCGGGTACACCTGTAATATACACGGGAGAAAATAAAGAAATTGCCCTTCTGGAGACAATCGTTCATATTCCTCCAATGTTAGTTCCTGAACTGGTTTTATTGACATTGGAAATTCCGGACTATTCGGTCACGGAAATTAAGATAAATGAACTTCCTTTGAACTGGGCCAATTATCCTGCCCCTGCTATTCTTTCCGAAATAGCTGAAATTTGGGTTCAGAAAAAGGAGACTATAGCCCTAAAAGTTCCAAGTTGCATCATTCATACTGCCAATAATTATATTTTAAACTGTAGTCATCCTGATTATGTACTTGTAAAGCTGATCAATCAACAGGACTTTTATTTTGACAAACGACTCAAAAAATAAACAATTAATCAAATTGTGTAAAAACAGGCAAACTGTATTAATTATTCAATAATAGCATACTTTTATGTCAAAACTTTTTACTCCGCTTGTCCTTAAATCAGTCACCCTGAAAAACCGGTTGGTTATATCCCCAATGTGCCAATATACTGCTGTCGATGGATTTGCAAACGACTGGCACCTGGTTCATTTAGGCAGCCGCGCCGTTGGAGGTGCTGCACTGATCATCCAGGAGGCGACAGCTGTGTCCCCGGAAGGGCGCATAACCCCGGGCGACTTAGGGTTATACAACGAAAAGCATATCGAAAAGCTTCAAACCATAACCCGGTTCATTCACCAGCAGGGGTCGGTAGCCGGTCTTCAGCTTGCTCATGCCGGAAGAAAAGCAGGATGCGCCCTACCATGGAACGGAGGGATTCAATTAAAAGAAAATGAAGGTGGCTGGAGAACCGTTTCAGCATCGGCAATCCCTTTTAATCCACAGGATGATCCGCCCCTGGCACTGGACCAAAACGAAATCGCCCGGATAATCGAAGATTTTAAGATTGCGGCACAGCGGGCATTCATGGCCGGATACAAAGTGGTTGAAGTTCATGCCGCACATGGATACTTGATTCACCAGTTTCTTTCACCAGTGAGTAATCAGCGTACAGATCGCTATGGCGGAAGTTTTGAGAATCGAATACGGTTTCTGCTGGAAATTATTGAGGCTATAAAATCGGTGTGGCCCGAAGAGCTCCCCTTGATTGTAAGGATTTCTGCAACCGATTATTTGGAAGGGGGCTGGAACTTAGAAGAAGCCATTCAACTTGCGAAAATCTTAAAAACCGAAGGAGCAGATCTTATTGACTGCTCCTCCGGGGGATTAGTGCCATATGCGCATGTTGTGTTCGGGCCGGGCTACCAGGTTCCATTTGCTTCAGCTATCAAAAAAGAGGCTGGCATCTTAACCGGCGCAGTCGGTATGATTACCGAAGCGGAACAGGCAGAATCAATTTTAGCCAATGGAGAAGCTGATCTGATTTTACAGGCAAGGGAATCGCTTCGGGAACCCTATTTCGCGCTAAAGGCTGCAAAGGAATTAGGAGATGATGTCGATTGGCCATTGCAGTATGTGAGGGCAAAATTATAGCACAGTCTTTTGAAAAAAGTTTTATCCGAATAAAAACGAAATCGAAAAATAAACTGGTTCTTCTTTTTATCAATTATTTGGTGATTTTCACAATTGGTTTTCCGATGCAGGCATTCGGGGGCATGATATTTAACAACGAGGCAATGGTTGGGGCAATATCAGTAATATCCACTGCTTCTGAAGTAAAACCTGACTGAATCTTCCAGCCATACCAAAGCAATGGAACCTGAGTATCATAGGTATAAGTGCTGCCATGCGTTGTTCCGGTTGGGATGGCCTCCTCCAGCCATGCCGGTTCCAACATTAGTGCCACATCACCCGAACGCTTGATGTTAAAACCATTCTGAATCAGGGTTGCCGGTTTGCTTTTCAATACCTCACCATTCAGCTGATAGCCGGTATAGGCATTGGCAATGCCATTGTAAGTGACTGCAAAAGAAGCGATTTCATCTTCTACTTCTTTAAGCCTTAAGTTTTTTTGCCCGATTGCCGCATGGTTCAGGTAGATTTCATTATTGATTGCAAAAGAGACGAGTGTGGAATCGCCGTACCTTTTATTCAGATATACCTTTAAGAAATTCAGGAATGCTTTGCCTTCGAAATATCCGGCATTCATCTGGTTATCTATCAATTGAGCAGGAACATAAGCGGCTGCATGGTCAGCGGTTAAAAAAAGCAATACATTATCCTTGCCGTAATTTTTATCGAGATAATTTATAATTTCGGCGATGTCACGGTCAAGCCGCAAATAGGTATCTTCAATTTCAACAGACTGAGGCCCCATTTTATGCCCCACGTAATCGGTGGCAGAAAAACTGATAGCCAATAAATCGGTATATGCCCCTTTCCCAAGGTTTTCCCCCTTCAGCGCAGCAAGGGCTATGTCCTTTGTAATTGAATTGCCAAAGGGCGTTGAACGGATAATCCCGTAATCGTTCTTAGTGTACATTGCGGGAAGATTGTGCGGAAAAACCGGTTTTTTCTCGCCTGGATAGAGCCCTTCGTAAGGGTTGTCATCATTGGCACTTTCGGTATATTGTCCGATAGGCAGCAGGGTATTCCAGGGCTTTGACAAATACTTTCCGGCAAGATGTTGTGCATTAAAATCGTTGACCCAACGAGGAAGCTCCTTCATGAAATAAGTTGAAGTAATGAAATTCCCCGATCCCGAATCAAACCAATAAGAGCCGGTAGAGAGATGCCCTCCAGGTAAAATCGCCGCCCGGTCTTTTAACGCGATGGAAATAACTTTCGACTTCAAATTCGAATAGAGTCTCAATTCATCCCCGATGGTGGAGGAAAGCAAATTCCGGGGTGACATTTTTCCCGCTTTCTCGGTGCCATCCCCAACAGTGCGGACAGCAGGATCATCGGTTACGTAAGTTAGTCTGTTCGTATTTCGTACAAACCAGTCATTTCCGACAATACCATTAAAGGCTGGAGTCGTTCCCGTATAAATCGAAGCATGACCCGGACCTGTATAAGTCGGAGAATAATTATAATTGGTATTCTTGCAGTTAAAACCCTGCTTAATCAATTTTTTAAAACCGTTCTCAGAGAATTTGGCGTAATATTTGGAAATGTAATCATATCGCATCTGATCAATCACAATACCGACCACAAGCTTAGGTTGGCCTGGTTCATTGGAGGTTTTGGGTTTTTCGGTTGTTTGTGCCTGAAGCGAAAAGGATAATAAGCTGAAAAAGACAATTGTAGAAAATTTCATCTGTAAATAATTTGTTTTTTAATGGTAAGATAGAGTCGATGATCAGCGAAGCTAATAACCAAGATTATTTTGAAATGCCAATAATACGGAATGTTTCTTTAACCTTTCCCCATTGAATTAAAATATTTGAAATTGTCATATTATTGTAACCAATCCGCCCTCTATCAGAAACAGTCCACAGTATATTAAACGAAATCTATGATTAATTCTGCATCAGAAAATTCAAATCATCACCGGCATATAATTCCATAGGAGCCCTTCCATTCCGGAATATCCGGGCACTTTTGGGCCCGACAAGATGAAGCTGATTGGTTTCGTGTTTCAGCATCGTCCCTTCCCGAAGCCCGACGACAAAAATATCCGGATTAATTTCCAAAAACTCCAGTATGCGTTGTTCCCGGGTTTCACCGCCATGTCCGGCAGGATTAGCATCGAGGTAATGGGGATTGATTTGGAATGGCACCAGGCCCATACAATCAAATCCTTTGGGATCGACAACGGGCATATCATTGGTCGTTCGCAATGTTGGGCAGGCGACATTCGATCCGGCACTCCAACCAATGTAAGGTGTTCCTTCAAGAACTTTAAGCCGGATTGCCTCCATTAATCGGTGATCATGCATCATTCGCACCAGTTGCCAGGTATTTCCGCCGCCAACAACAATTGCTTCTGCCTGCTCAACGGCCTTAACGGGGTCAGGGAAGTGATGAACTGAAGTGATGTCATGTCCGATTTCGGCAAACCGCTCCATCACTTTTGATTCGTACTCATCATAAGAAAAAGTAACAGCAGCAAAGGGGATAAAAAGGGCATGAACTTTTTCATCTCCAAGGAACTGCTGAATCTCCTTCTTGGGATAATCAAGGTAGGATTCACCCGGGTTCGTAGAGTTACTTAAGAGCAGAAGCTTCATTTGTAAATGTGTTAAATGTTGGTTGTCAAAAGGAATTAAAGATCGGTTAACTCAAAAACCGTTATTCATAATTAATCTCAATTCAGGTTATTTCATTTAAAATTATGGCTATTTCATAAAAATACTATTTTTGTCATTGCAAATAAGCAAAAAAAACCTACTAATTGAAAAATACACACTAATATTACATGAATATTACATGCAATTCCTGAAATTTGTATATTAGAAAAGGATGCTTTTTCCAATTTGGTTTATTTAAGCTGATAATTAAAAAATATGGGAAATATTGTGGAACAAAAACCGATAAGAAAGGTCTTAGTGGCTAACCGTGGAGAGATTGCCATCCGCATTATGCGATCATGTCGCGAGATGGGAATTGATACGGTTGCTGTTTTTAGTGATGCCGACCGAACGTCTATGCATGTAAGGTATGCAGACGAAGCTTATAATATTGGTCCTGCACCTTCATCGGAGAGTTATCTGAATGTGGACAAAATCATCCAGACAGCCAAACAATCGGGTGCCGATGCTATTCACCCCGGTTACGGTTTCTTGTCGGAAAATTCGACATTCTCCCGCAGATGCCGGAAGGAAGGGATAAAATTTATCGGACCTTCCCCTGAATCCATTGAGATGATGGGCGATAAAATCAGCGCGCGTAAAAAAATGATTAACGCAGGTGTTCCTGTTGTTCCGGGTACCACCGAAAAGGTTACCAATGAAGCCGAAGCAATCAGACAGATTAAGGAGATCGGGCTTCCTGTAATGATTAAAGCATCGGCGGGAGGTGGTGGAAGAGGGATGAGACTCGTTCACAAAGATTCGGAGATAATTAATCTGCTACGTGCGGCCCGATCGGAAGCCAAGACAGCTTTT
>TBL_comb47_HYPODRAFT_10006173_pt1 | contig 13022 bp, 12 predicted proteins | sample TroBogypolimnion_40_FD_10682 | JGI IMG/M metagenome (IMG submission 10682)
CCAGCGCCAGGACGAGGTCGTTGGGCCCCGCCGCCTGGAAGCCGGGGTCGCCTTCGCCGTAGCCCATGGCGGCCAGGACCCCGCGGTTCGCGTCCGTGGCCATGAGCGCCGAGGCGTCCCGGATCCCCGGCCGGGCCGCGATCCGCCGGGCGGCCAGCATGAGGAACACGGAATCGAAGTAGCGGTTCTTCCTGACGACGGTCTGCCTGGCCATGCTCACCCCTGATGTTTTTCCGCGAAGCGGTCCAGGGCCTGGGTGAAGCAGGCCATGGGCGGACGGACGATGCCGCCGCCGATGATCCCGTGGCCCGGATCCTTGTGGGCGATGGCGGTGTCGATGACCGGCACCGTGTTGGTGTGGACCACCTTGCGGATGTCGATGCCGACCGCCGTGCCCTGGAAGTCCAGGGCGGGCATGAGGTAGTCGGGGCTCAGCCCGGTGGTGATGGTACGCATGTCGAGGCTGTAGGCCAGGGCCTGCTGGGCCGTGCCCCCGGTGAAGTTGAGGATCCCCGGCGCGCCGCCGATGACGAACCCGCCCCAGCCGACCGTTTCGGTGATGGCGGAATCGCCCATGTCGAGCCCGGCGTCCTCCTCCTTCCACCCGGGCAGGAGCAGGCCCTGGACCCGGGGGGCGGGGGCCGTGAACCACTCGCCTTCGAGCCCGCTCACCTGGATGCCGAAATCGGTGCCGTTGCGGGCCATGGCGGTGACCACGGTGCTGGCCTCCACCCCGCGCGCCGGGTCCAGGGAAGCCTTGGCCGCGGCCATGGAGAGGCCGAGGAACAGGAAGGGATGGTTGCCCACGTAGTAGAGGGTGGACACCAGCTGCTCCTGGGGCAGCCCGCACTGGACCAGCACCGGGGCCACCGCGTTGCCGAACAGGCTCGAGGAGGCGACGACCCGGTTGTGCATCTCGTCGCCCATGAGCAGGGCCCGGGCCACCAGCTGCTTGAGCGGGATCCCGCCCATCCGGCGCACCGCGGCCCGCAGCGCCGGGCCCCAGACGTCGCGCCACTGCTCGAGCAGGTGCAGCGCGTCCTTGGAGTGGTCGCCGAACTGCTGGAAACTTTCCACCTGGCGGCAGAAGGCGCGGTTGCCGAAGGCCCTGTTCTCCACCACCCACACCCACATGTTGCGGGTGATGGTGCCGGCCATGGGGCCCACGGCGCGATGGTGGTGGTTGGGCGCCAGGGCGATCTCCCCGGCGGCGAGCATGCGCTCCGCCGCCTCGGGGCTGTCCGCCCAGCCTTCGAACAGGCACATCCCGATGCAGGCCCCCCGCTGGGCGCCGCACATGCGCTCCCAGCCCACCGGGGGCCCGGAATGCAGGATCATCCGGTCGGCCAGGCCTTCGATCACTTCCCCGGCCGGCGCCACGTCCACCAGGACCGGATCGGCCGCCTTGATCCGGGCCAGGACCTCGTCGTTGGCCGCGTTGATTCTCTCCTTGAGGCTCATGGTCATTTCACCTTTCCGATGACGCCCTGGGTGTACCAGTTGAAGCCGCCCATCTGGTCGGCGCCGATGCTCGCCCCGGGGGGCAGCACCACCTTTCCGGTGTTGTCCGTCAGCGGCCCGACGAAGGGGCTGAAGCCCTTGGCGACCTTGTTGGCGGCCTCGGTGACCGCCTTCTGAACCTCGGGCGGCACCGACGGGCCGAACGGGGCGATGGCCACCATGCCGCCGAGGCCCTGGTACACGGCCTCCCCGCGGAACTTGCCGGCCATGACGCTCTTGGCCACGCTGGTGAAGAAGGGCGCCCAGGTGAAGCCCAGGCCGGTGATCCAGCCCTTGGGGGCGAGGGCGCGGGCCTCCAGCGACTGGAAGCCGATGGACATGGCGCCCCGGGCCTCGACGGTCTGGATGACCGTGGCCGGGGAGTCCACGTGCATGGCCACCACGTCGCAGCCCTGGTCCAGGAGGGCGTTGGCGGCGCCGGCCTCCTTGGCCTTGTCGGACCAGCCGCCGGTCACCACCACCACCGTCTGGGCCTTGGGGTTGACCGAACGCGCGCCCATCTCGAAGGCGTTCACGTTCCCCACCGCGTAGCCGATGGGCATGCCCAGGACGAAGCCGAGCTTGTTGCTCCGGGTCATCCGGCCCGCCGCCACCCCCATGGGGTACCAGGCGGTCTGGGTGGAGCCGAAGTAGATGCCGAAGTTCTTTTCCGGGTCCCCGTCGCCGGCGTACTCGAAGGCCACGTCCCGGTGGCGCTTGGCCACGTGCCGGGCGGGGTCCGAATGGCCGAAGCTGGTGGGGAAGATCAGCTTCGCCCCCTGCTGGACCATGCCTTCCAGGACCCGCTCGGCGTCGGCGCTTTCCGGCACGTTCTCGGCCTCGATGAGCTTGACCCCGGGCAGGTCCCGGGCCACCTGGGCCAGGGCGTCGTGGAACGACCGGTTGTAGCCGTAGTCGTTGACGCTGCCCACGTAGATGGCGCCGATGACCAGCTTGGGCGGTTCGGCCGAGGCGGCCAGGGCGCAGGCCAGGGCGATGATTCCAGGTTTCCAGTTCATGGGCACCTCCGGGGGATCGGGTTCAATCGGAGCCGTAGAAGGTCCTGCCGAGGCTGGCGGGCGCCGCCAGCCGGCGCGCGCCGCCCCAGGCGAGGAGGACGAGCAGGGTGAGCAGGTAGGGGGACATCTCCAGGAGGAACGGGGAAATGTCCGAACCCCGGGCCTGGAGCTGGAGCTGGAGCGCCTCGGCTCCGCCGAACAGCAGGGCGCCGGCGATGGCCCGCAGCGGGTTCCACTTGGAGAAGATGACCAGGGCGATGGCGATGAAGCCGCGGCCTCCGGTCATGTACTCCGCCCAGGTCAAGGTCAGGGACAGGGAGAGGTGCGCGCCGGCGATGCCGCCCAGCACGCCGCCGGCGGCCAGGGCCTGGTACTGCAGGACGGCCGGGTCGCGCCCGGAGGCGAAGGCCGCCGCGGGGCTTTCGCCCGTGGCGCGCACCCCCAGCCCCCAGCGGGTCCTGAACAGGGCCCACCAGACCAGGACGGCCACCGGCAGGGCGAGCCAGGTGATGAGGTCGTAGTTGAAGAGGGTGGTCGAGGCCACCCAAGGCTGGGCCGCCAGCCACGCCGGGCGCCACTTGGGCAGGCCGGTGATGAGGGCGCCCACGTAGGGCGCGCCCACCAGGGCGCTCAGCCCGAAGCCGAAGAACATCATCGCCAGGCCGCTGGCCAGCTGATTGGCCCTGCGGGTGACCACGAGCCAGCCGAACAGCAGGTTCCCCAGGCAGCCCGCGACGGCGGCGGCCAGCAGGCCCCGCCAGGGACTGCCCGAGGCGGAGGCCGCGGCGAAGCCCACCGACGCCCCGACGAGGAGGATCCCCTCGAGCCCCAGGTTGACGATGCCCGCGCGCTCGACGATGGTTTCGCCGAGGGTGGCGTAGAGCAGCGAGGTGCCGGAGAGGACGGCGCCGGCCAGCACGCCCAGGGCCAGGGGGGTGGTCATTTCGCGCCTCCCCGCGCCGGCCGCCGGGCCAGGACGATGAACAGGATCATGGCGAGCAGGATGTTGACCACCGAGTAGGGCAGGCCCTGGGTGATCTGCAGGGTGTCCCCGGCCGAGGTCAGGATCGCGAACAGGAAGGCCATGAACAGGATGCCCAGCGGCCTGCCGCCGGCGAGCCAGCTGATGAGGAAGCCGGTGAACCCGTAGCCCGGGGAGAGGCCCGGGCGGAGCCGGCCGTGGACCCCCATCGCCTCGCCCATGCCCGCCAGGCCCGCGCAGCCGCCGCCGACGGCCAGCGCGATGACGATCCAGGCCGCCACCGGGATGCCCAGCCGCTGGGCGGCTTCCCCGTTGCCGCCGATGGCGCGCATGGAGACGCCCCAGCGGGTCTTCTCCACCAGCAGCCAGTAGGCCAGCAGCGCCGCCAGGGCGACCAGGAGTCCGGCGTGGACCCGGGTATCGAAGAAGGAGGGCAGCCGGGCCGCTTCGGGGAACAGCGAGGTCTGCGGGTAGGCTGAGTTCTCCTTGGCGCGCCAGGGGCCGAAGATGAAGAAGCTGACGATGAGGGGCGCGACGTAGTTGAGCAGCAGGGTGGCGATGGTCTCGTTGACCAGCCTGGCGGCGCGCAGCAGGCCCGGGATCGCGGCCCAGGCCGCCCCGCCCAGGAATCCCAGGAGCGTCACCAGGGGCAGCAGGAGCCACCAGGGCAGGCCGGGGAACATGAACGCCCCGGCCGAGGCCAGCCAGGCGCCCATGTAGAGCTGGCCTTCGCCGCCGACGTTGATGAGGCCGAGCCGGGACGGCAGGGCCGCGGCCACGGCCGTCAGCAGCAGCGGGGTCATCCGCACCAGCAGTTCCGAGAAGCCGTAGGCGTTGGCGAGGGTGTAGCTGAAGGTGTCGGCGTAGGCCTTGAGCGGGTCCTTGCCGGCCGCGAGCAGGATGGCGGCGAACACGGCCAGGGCCGCCGCGGAGATCAGCCCGAGCCGGGCCGCGGTGCGCAGGGCCTGGGCCGTCCGGGCTTCAGCCATGGGCCGCCTCCCCGGAGCCGGTCATCAGGTGGCCCACCTGCTCCGCCTGCCAGGCGCCGCGGCGGAACTCCCCGGCGATGGCCCCGCCGTACATGACCAGCAGGCGATCGGCCAGCTCGGCCAGTTCGTCCAGGTCCTCGGAGATCAGCAGCACGCCGCTGCCCCCGTCCCGGACCCGCCGCAGCAGGTCCCGGACCGAAGCCGCGCTCCGCACGTCCAGGCCCCGGGTGGGGTAGAGGGCGACCACCAGCCTGGGCCCGTGGGCCAGTTCCCGGGCGATGACCACCCGCTGGAGGTTGCCGCCGGAAAGCGCGCCCATGGGCGGATCCAGCCGCGGAAGGGGGAAGGCCAGGGCCTTGAAGGATTCGCCCATCACCGACTCGAGCCGCGGCCAGTCGAGGCCGGCGCCCTTCCAGTAGCGCCGCCCGGTGCCCAGGACCAGGTTCTCCCGCACCGACATGCCGGGCACGGCCGCCATCACCAGGGGATCTTCGGGGATGAAGGCGATGCCGCTCTCGCGCATCCGGGCGATGGACCAGGACGAGGCGTCGGCGCCGAGGATCCGCTTGGCGCCGGAGGAAAGGGGGCGCAGGCCCAGGATCAGGTCGCCCAGCTCCTTCTGGCCGCTGCCGGAGACGCCGGCCACGCCGACGATCTCGCCTTCGCCGATGGCCAGGTCCAGGTCCTTGAGCGCGGTCTCGCTGCCCGCCGCCCGGGCGCCGGCCGAAGCCAGTTCGAGGATGGGCCGGGCGCCGGAGGCCGGCCGGGGCGCCTCCCGCGGACGCCCTTCGCCCGCGCGTTCCCCGAACATCAGGGCCACCAGGGCGTCCGGATCGGCCCGGCCGGAATCGAGCGCCCCCGTCACCCGGCCCTGGCGCAGCACGGTGATGCGGTCGGCGCAGGCCACCACTTCCCGGAGCTTGTGGGTGATGAAGAGGATCGCGTAGCCCTCGGCCTTCAGCGCGCCGAACACCTGGAACAGGGCGGTCACTTCATGGGGAGCCAGCACCTTGGTGGGCTCGTCGAAGATCAGCACCCGGGCCCGGGCCAGGAGCAGCTTGAGGATCTCGACCTTCTGCTGGTCCCCCACCGTAAGCTGCCTGACCGCGGCGGAGGGGTCCACCCGCAGGCCGAACCGGTCCATGTATTCCCGGATCCGCCGTTCCAGGGCCTTGCGGCGGATGACCGGGGCCAGGTCGGTGAGGAACAGCGCGATGTTCTCCAGCACGCTGAGGGCCGGGATGAGCATGAAGTTCTGGAAGACCATGCCGATGCCCAGCGCCCGCGCGTCGGCCGGCGAGCGCAGCCGCGCGGGTTGGCCGGCGCAGAGGACGTCGCCTGCGTCGGGGCGGGTGAAGCCGTAGAGGATCTTCGAGAGGGTGCTCTTGCCGGCTCCGTTCTCCCCCAGCAGCGCGTGCACCTCGCCGCCGTACAGGCTGAGGTCGACCCGGTCGTTGGCCAGCACCGTCCCGTAGCGGCGGGTGATTCCGCGGGCTTCGAGGAGCGGGGTGCTGCCGGGGCTGTCCATGGACGGGCTTCAGAGCGGTTTCACGGCCAGGCAGAGTTCCACCTGGTGCAGGCCGACCGGGTCGGTCCTGGGATCGTCGAGGTGGATCTCGAAGCAGGGGCGGTCATCGGGCTGGTAGCCGCTGCCGGGCAGCCATTCCGACATCAGGGCGTCCCAGGTCTCCATGTACTGCCGGTCGTGGATCCGCACCTGGGCGACGGCGTAGGTCCCGCCCGCCAGCTTCTGTTTGCAGATGTCCCCGTCGACCTGGATGCCGGCGGGAATGGTGACGGCCGCGTCCATCCGGAGCTTGCCGGCCTCGGTGATCCCCATTTCCGGATTGTCGTGGTGGATGCTCAGCAGCCGGGCCGTGGAGAGGAGCAGCAGTCCCCGCGGCCCGGCCCAGCGGCGGATCCGCCCGAACAGCCGCCCGAACAGGGCCGGGTCGCCCTGGAAGGAGCCCACGTGGCGGATGTACGCCACGGTCATGGGCTCCAGCTCCTTCACTTCCACTTTCAGCGTCATGGCGGGGGTTTCCGGCCGGCAGGGATTGGATTCGTGCGGGTTGCCCGATGATGCGGTGCCGCCGGGCCCCGCCGCTTTGCAAATCTTGCTATCCGCTTTGCGGTTGTTGCGATCCTTGCGCCAGTCGCTGGCGGAGCGGCCGTGGAAGGTCCGGAAGGCCCGGGCGAAGGTGGAGGAGGAGGAGAAGCCGCAGTCCAGGGCGATCTCGGTGATGCTCTTGCGGGGATCGTAGAGCAGGTGCGCCGCCGCCCGCTCCAGCCGCAGGCGGAGGATGAACGCGTGGATGGTCTCGCCCATCCAGGCGTGGAAGAGGCGGTGGAAGTGGTAGGGCGAGAAGCAGGCCACCCCGGCCAGGGTCTCCAGGTCCAGGGGCTCGGCGAGGTGGGCCTGGATGTGGTCCACCACCCGGTTGAACCGGGCGGCGTATTCGGCGCGGCCGGAGACCGCGGAGAAGGGGCTGGGGGACATGGGAGTAGGATAAGCCCGATCCCTGCAAAGACAATCAGGCCATGGCCTCGGACCGGTCCAGGGATGTGGCCGCCGTCACGGATCCGGGCGATGCCATGAAGGCGCATGGGGATCCGCTCCGGGCCCAGGAGAAGGCCCTGAAGCAGCGCTGCGCCGAATAGGCCTCGTCGTCCCGGATCGCTGATCGTCAATCGGACGCTGGATCGGACTCATCAAAATGAGAGATGGGCTCTCGAGGTGAATTTGATATTGAAAGGGGTGTATTTGTAGATCATTGTGAACATGCCATTGAATCGCTTGGCACGGGGTTCGCTGACCTCCGGGATCCACTTGGACCCAGCATCCAGCTCGGAGCCGGGCCATTCCTGTCACCAGTCCCCCCATACCGGAGAATCTCCATGTCCGAAGCCCCGAACGTTCCCCAGAAGAGCCCCGTCAAGGTCACCGTGGAAGCCGGCAAGACCTATCACTGGTGCACCTGCGGCAACAGCAAGAACCAGCCCATGTGCGACGGCTCGCACAAGGGGACCAGTTTCGTGCCCATGGCCTACACCGCCGACGTTTCCGGCGACAAGTATTTCTGCGCCTGCAAGCACACCGCCACCCCGCCCATGTGTGACGGCAGCCACAAGAAGCTCTAGGAGCCGCCCGCTCCGCAGCTAATCCGCGACGGCCCGGAAGAAGGGGTGCGTCACCGCGCCGGTCAGGTCCAGGCCCGAAACCCCGACGGTGTTGGCCGCGAACAGCCGGGAGCCGCGGAACTTCGCGCCCCTGCACCGGGCCCCCTCGAACTGCGCGTATTCCAGCCCCATGTCGGTCATCGGCAGATAAGTCAGGTCCGCCCCCCGGAAATCGGCCCCCTGGAGCATGGCTCCGGGATGGATCCGGTAGCCTTTGACCCAGACCTGGCCGCCTTCCTGGACCCGGAAGCCGGTGTCCGGCGATCCCATCCGGGACGTCTCCTGGGGAATGTGTGAATAATTTATTAAAAGTTCTCGCGATGGAATTCAACGGAGCCGAAGGCCGGCTTTCCCCAAAAAAGTCTCAGCGTTTTGGACCCTCAATCGCGCCTAGTCCCACTGCTCCTTGAGCACGTGGCCGTCCTTCACCCAGAAGGCGCCATGGTGGAGGGTCGCCCCGCTGAAATGCCGGCTGGCCCGGTAGCTGAACGGGAAGCGCCAGCAGGTGACGTCGCCCAGGTGGTCCACGAACGGCTGGCCGACGTCCGGCCCTTCCATGGCGTTCGGCTCCTCGGCGCTCTTGCGGAAGGCCTCGGCGATGGCCAGGCCCATGACCATCGGGCTGGGCTTCGGGCCGGCCAGCTGGTCCGGGGACAGCGGCGCGCCGGCCTGGGCTTCCCCGGCCGGCCTTTCGTGGCGGACATAACCGAACACGGCCAGCGGAAGCCCCAATGCGGCGAGGCTCCAGATCAGCACCTTTCGGTCCTTGGGAAATATCAAGACAACTCCAAGGAATACCTTTCGAGCCTACACCCCGGGATCCCCCGGGCGAAGAGGACCGGGTCACAACGCGGTCCGGGCATTGAGCCGGGCCGGCCGGCCGGGGTAGGGTGGTCATGGAGGTTTCCCATGGCCTGGTCCCTCACCGTCGCGGCGATCATCGAACGGCAGGGCAAGTTCCTGTTCGTGGAGGAGACCGACGGGGTGCATCCCCGGCGGGTCTTCAACCAGCCCGCGGGACACGTGGATCCGGGCGAGGATCTCCTCACGGCGGTGATCCGGGAGACCCGGGAGGAGACCGGGCTGGCCTTCACCCCGGAGGCCTTCGTCGGCATCTACCTCATCCGGGCCGGAAACGGCCGGGACTACGCCCGGGTCTGCTTCGCCGGCAGCGTTCCGGACGGCCTCGATCCGGCCCCCGAGGACCCGGTCATCCTCGCCTGCGCCTGGCTGACCCGGGACGAGGCCGCCCTGCGCCCCCGCTCCAGCGCGGTGCTGGCCTGCCTCGACGACTACCTGGGGGGGCGGCGCCTGCCCCTGGCCTGCGCCACCACCTTCCTGCGGGACCGGTAGAAAAAAACAGGCGCCCTTGATCTGCGTCAAGGAATGTCGACCGGACAAGTCGGATATTGGGTCATGGGCCTGATTCCGGACGGAGGGCCCGTTCCATCTCACCCAGGGGAACCGGCCCCGCGAACGGAGGCAGCTCATGACATTCGACCCCAGCACCAAGATCGGCGACATCGTACTGCAAGTTCCCGCCACCATGCGGGTGTTCGAGGCGTTGAACGTGGACTACTGCTGCGGCGGCCACCGCAGCCTGGCGGACGCCTGCGCCCACGCGGACCGCCCGCTGGCCGAGGTGCTTTCGAAGCTGGAGGGGATCGAGGCCTCCGCGCCTGCCGGGAGCGACCCCGGCTTCTGGCAGACCGCGCCCCTGACCGACCTCATCGCCCACATCGAGGCCACCCACCACGCCTTTACCCGCAGCGAGCTGGCACGGGTGGCGCCGCTCATGGCCAAGGTGCTCCAGGTCCACGGGGACCACCATCCGGAGCTGGCCCGCATCGCCCAGTGCTTCGCCGCCATGGACGCCGACCTGAAGCCGCACCTGGAGAAGGAGGAGCAGATCCTGTTCCCCTACGTGCGCAAGCTGGAAGGCGGGGCGCGCAACGTCGACTGCTGCTTCGGCACCGTGGCCAACCCGATCCGGGCCATGCAGAACGAGCATGAGGAAGTGGGCGACATCCTGAGGATGCTCCGGACCATCACCCACGACTACACCCCGCCCGAGGACGCCTGCGGCAGCTACCGGTCCTTGTTCATGGGCCTGCAGAACCTGGAGGAGGACCTCCACCTGCACATCTACCTGGAAAGCCACCTGCTCTTCCCCCGGGCCATCGCCCTCGAAGAGACCGTCCTCCAGGCCTGAGCCCGCGCCCCATCTGATTCCGGCCCAGCCTCCGGCACGGGGGCCGGCCGGAAGTCTGTCCAGTCATTTCAAGGAGATTCCATGAAGCAAGACGTCGAGGACCGCTCGCCCGTATCCCATTGGTGGCGACAGGCCGTCATCCTGGTGATGATCATCGGGTTCAGCCTGCTCACCCTGGTCACCGCCAAGACCTACGCGGGCGCGCCGCCGATCCCGTCCCGGGTGGTGGACACGGCCGGACACCCGCTGTTTTCCGGCGACGACATCAAGGGCGGGCAGGAGGTGTTCCTCAAGTACGCCCTGATGGAGCACGGCACCATCTGGGGCCACGGCGCCTACCTGGGGCCGGACTACACGGCGGAGTACCTGCACCGGCTGGCCGAGATCGGCCAGGACAGCGTGGCCCGGGCCCAGTTCGGCAAGGCCTTCAAGGACCTGTCCCAGGGCGAGGCGCTGCAGGCGGGGGGGATCCTCAAGCTCCAGCTCAAGGAGAACCGCTATGCCAAGGGTGACGGCACCCTGGTGTTCACCGCGGCGGAGGCGGACTCGTACCGCATCCAGGCCGGCGAATGGAGCCGCTACTTCACCAGCGGCGCTCCCGGGCTCCCGGCCAACTACATCAAGGACGGCGCCGAACTGGCCCGGCTCAACGCCTACTTCGCCTGGGCCACCTGGGCCACCGTGGCCGACCGGCCCGGCGCGGGCTTCTCCTACACCAACAACTGGCCGTACGAACCCCTCGTGGGCAACACCCCCACCGCCTCCGCCTACTTCTGGAGCGCGCTGAGCCTGCTGACCCTGCTGGGCGGACTGGGCCTGATCCTGTTCATCTTCGGCAAGTTCGATTTCCTCGGCTGGGGCGGAAGCAAGAACCACCGGCCCATGGCGCCGGGCCGCCTGCACAACTGGGTCCTGACCCCGAGCCAGAAGGCCCTGGGGCTCTATTTCGCCGTGGTGATGCTGCTGTTCCTGCTGCAGACCGCCATGGGCGGCGTCCTCGCCCACTACCGGGTCGAACCCGATGGCTTCTACGGGCTGGACCTGGCCAAGCTGCTGCCCTACAACCTGGCCCGCACCTGGCATCTGCAGCTGGCCATCTTCTGGATCGCCACGGCCTGGGTGGCCGGCGGACTGTTCCTGGCGCCCATGGTGGGCGGCGCCGAACCCAAGGGCCAGCGCGCCGGCGTCCTGGTGCTGCTGGGCGCCCTGGCCATCGTGGTGTTCGGCAGCCTCGGCGGCGAGTGGCTGGGGATCAACAACAAGCTGGGCGACCTCTGGTTCTGGCTCGGCCACCAGGGCAGCCCGTACCTGGACCTGGGCCGGTTCTGGCAGGTGCTCCTGGCCGTGGGCCTCATCTTCTGGCTGTTCCTGATGTTCCGCGCGCTCCGTCCGGCCATGAAGAAGGATTCCGGCCAGGGTGAACTGCCCTCCCTCTTCCTCTACGCCGCCGTGGCCATCCCGGTCTTCTACGTGCCCGCCATGTTCTACGGCCCGCACACCAACCTGGCCGTCATCGAGAACTGGCGCTTCTGGATCATCCACCTGTGGGTCGAAGGCTTCTTCGAGCTGTTCGCCACGGTGCTGGTGGCCGTGATGTTCGTGCAGATGGGCCTGATCACCGCGCGCTCCGCCACGCGCCTGGTCTACCTGGACGCCATCCTCTACCTGGCCGCCGGCATCGTCGGCACCGGCCACCACTGGTACTTCACCGGCCAGGGCACGCTCAACATGGGACTGGCCTCCTGCTTCAGCGCCATGGAAGTGGTGCCGCTCACCCTGCTCACCCTGGACGCCTGGGACTTCATCCGGCTGCAGAACCGGGTGTGCGCCGACTGCGACCGTCCCCTGTCGTTCAAGCAGAGCTGGGCCATCAAGTTCCTCATCGCGGTCGGGGTCTGGAACTTCGTCGGCGCCGGGGTGTTCGGCTTCCTCATCAACCTGCCGATCGTCTCCTACTTCGAGATCGGCACCACCCTCACCCCCAACCACGGCCATGCCGCCATGTTCGGCGTGTTCGGGATGCTGGCCCTGGCGGTGGTGGTGTTCTGCCTGCGGGCGCTCAAAGGCGACGCCCTATGGAACCGGAACGAGAAGCTGGTGAAGACCGGTTTCTGGGGCCTGAACATCGGCCTGGGCCTCATGATGGCGCTGGACCTGTTCCCGGCCGGCGTGCTGCAGTTCTACGACTCCCTGGCCAACGGCTACTGGCATTCCCGCCGGCTGGCCTTCACCATGACCGGGACCTTCCATACCCTGGAGTGGATCCGGGTATCGGCCGACCTGGTGTTCCTGCTGGCGGGCGTGTTCCCGCTGGTGCTGGCGGCCATGCGGCTGATCTTCGGGAAGGAGACCAAGGCCGCCTGAGCCCGTCGGGATTCATGGTGCAAAGGGGGCCGTCCGCGGACGGCCCCCTTTTTCGTTCAAGCCGTCTTTCCCTTTCCCTTCTTCTGTTTTGCCTCGCTTTTGGCCGACCCGGCCTTGGTCTCGCCGGCCCCCGCGCCCGAAGCCTTGGCTTCGGCGATCGGCGCGGGAACGGTTTTTGAAATTGAAATGGAATCTTTGAGGGACGTGAATTTGAGGTGAGTTCCCAGGGAGGCCGCGGGTACGTCCATTCGGTCGGACGCTGAAAAGAAGTCCCTGCTCCAATAGGTATTGCGTTTGGGGTTCGTGTCGTAATGGCCCTTGATCAGAAGGGTTATGCGCTCGGATACGTCCCGGGCCATCATTGATTGCAAGAATACCGGCAGCTGGCTGAAGCTTTTAGCCCCGTTGAAGTCTTTCGCCATCTGGGGATGAAAGGGAATGCCGCCCAGACCGAAAAAGTCTCCACTGTTGACGCTGGCATTGAAGACTTCTCCCGATCGGGTGACGCCGACGGTGACGGGCGTTTGTTCATATTGTCCGAGATCTGGGTAGCCTTTATGGGTGCTGTCCCTTAAATAGCGCAGTTCAATCTGGTTTTCAGGGATGTTGAACTCCTTGACCAGGAAGTTGCGAACGGCCTTCATTTCCTGAATCCAGAACTCCTGACCTACCCCCCAAGGAATTGAGGATTGGAGCGGGTTTCCCCTGATGGTGGGTGCGAACCTTAAAATGTCCGCTTTTTTGCGGACGGGCTGAAACCAGGGGAACCGTTGGGC
>TBL_comb47_HYPODRAFT_10006174_pt1 | contig 13021 bp, 6 predicted proteins | sample TroBogypolimnion_40_FD_10682 | JGI IMG/M metagenome (IMG submission 10682)
GGCCTGGGCTACGGCGGTTTTTTCGGCGCTGGTCGCATCGGGCAACGTTGGGGTGGGGGGGGCAGGCGTATCGGGTCGCTGCTGCAGGTCTGATGGCAGGGTGACCGTTCCTGGGGAAACCTGTTCCGAGAGGTTGCCTGTTCGTGCTGCCTGCGCTGTCTGTGCTGTCTGAACTGCCTGAACTGCCTGTGCTGCTTGTGCTGCTTGTGCCGTCGCGGACTCGCTTAACTGGAGATTCTCAGCCGCAATGGCCGCTTCTGGAGCGGTTTCCACCGTTTCGTTGAAGTTTGAAGCGAGTGACAGACTGCTGTCGTTGAGCATATTATAGCTGACCGAGAGGATGCCGCCGGTCCCACTTTTGGAGGCAAAGGTAATCGCTGCTATGGGGCCGCTCCCCGAGAAAACAGTCTTGTTGATAACCGCAATCTTGATGAGTCCGCGTATCGCGTGTGTTTCGGCAAACTGTGCACCGGAGGCCAGTCCCGCCTTGGTGACCGAAGGGGCGCCCAGGGACGCCGGGTCGTAAGCGATATCGAGCTGGATTCCGGTAACGCCATCCATGCCGATCCCTTCCACCGAATATGAGGAGGGGTTCCCGGTGGGGACGACCGTAACGGATGCGGCAAACGCCGGCGAGGTGAAAAGCACGGCTAGCAGCAAGGAACGGACAATAACTCTAGTATGCAACATGAATCCTCCTTCCAACATGTTTATCGCCGTGAGGCTTGCTTCGCAGTCACGGACTTCAGGGCAAATAAAGGGCCGTACCTCAGGCCGGAGTGAATCCGAACCTGACATACGGCCCCATGTACTCGTTAAAACCGCTGGCCGGAGTTATCCGGCCCGGGGTTTCAGTGCACTAAAGGCCCTGTCAGGGAAGCGTGGTACACAAAAGTTTTCCCTGAAGCGGCGCCTGCCTCGGTGACCGTGAAGCTGTAGTCAACAAGCGCAGTTGCGCCGTTTACCGGAGACGCCATCAGGTAGAATCTCACCTGGTCTCCGGCCGTTATGGTTTGTCCGTTGCTAAGGCCCGAAATCGACGCAGTGATAACGGGTGAAGCTGAATTGACGGCGATGTTACTCACGGTGTAATCCGCACCGAAGGCCGCCAGCTTGAATGACGCCAACGTCGTCGTTGCAGGAGTTAAAACGTCGCTCTGGCTGTAGGGTAGTGCGAGGATATCGTCTCCGTAGTACGCGACTCTGGATAGCTCCAGGTAGGGGGCCACCGCGGTAATGACGACGGTGACCGGAAGGCTGCGCACGTTGTGTAGGTCACTGACGGTCAGGGTTACGCGATACTCCCCGACTTCGTCCGCGGTGAAGGAAGGTCCGGGTGCGGTCGTGCTCGAAAGCTGTGCGGCGCTGCCGGGCGGGTGTGTGGTCAACTCCCAACTATAGGTCAGCAAAGAGCCGTCCGCGTCGTCGCTGTTGCTGCCGTCAAGCTTCACCACCTTGCCGACGGTGACACTGCGGGCCGCCGAGCCGGCATTCGCGACAGGGGTGGTATCAAAGGGCGAGGCTGTTATGGTCACCGTGATGGCGGCGCTGTCTACGGTACCGTCGTTCACGACCAGCCTTACCACATAGTCTCCGGAAACGTCAGCCGTGAACAGTGGTCTGGCGCCGGTCGTGCTGGTCAGGTTGCCGGTACTTCCCACGGGTTTTGAGCTGAAAGCCCAGTTGTAGGTCAGCTTGTCGTTGTTGGCGTCGCTGCTGGTGCTGCCATCGAGCATCACCTGGGTGCCGGTGACGACGGTACGGTTGAAGCCGGCGTAGGCCACCGGCGCCGCGTTGCTGTTGGAAGCGGTGATGGTGACGACTGCGGCTGTACTGTTGGTCTCTCCGTCGTTGACGACCAGGTTCAGGACATACGGGCCGGCGACGTCGGCTCTGAAGGTAGGGGACACTACGGCGGCGCTCGACAGGGCCGCGCTGCTACCGGCCGGTTTGGAGGTAAAGGACCAGCTGTACTTCAGCGGATCGCCATTGGCATCGCTGCTGCCACTGCCGTTCAGGGCGACCAGCGCGCCTCTGATGACGCTCTGGGCGCTTCCGGCGTTGGCCGTGGGTTTGGCGTTTTGGTTTTCGCCGGACGCCGTAACGGTAACGACTGCGGTGTCGCTAGTGGAAGTTCCGTCGGAGATGACCAGGCTCACCACGTACATGCCGCTGATGTCGGCGATGAAACTCGGCAGGGCGGCGGTTGCGTCGGAAAGAACCGCGCCGCTTCCGGTCGGCACTGACGTTAAGGCCCAGCGGTAGGTCAGCAAATCGCCGTTGGCGTCACTGCTGGCGCTGCCGTCAAGCGTCACGAAGGTGCCGATTTTCACGCTCTGGGCCGTCCCGGCCTGGGCCACGGGGACCGCGTTGACGCCCGGTCCGGCCGCCGTGACGGTCAGTTCCGAGTAGCTGGTGGATTTGGCGTCGGAAACAGTCAGGCCGAGTGTGTACTGTCCCGGCAGGTCGGCGGTGAACGTCGGGTTGACGTCCGCGGGATTGACGATCACCGCCGCGCTCCCGGCCGGCTTGGCTACCATGACCCATTTATAGGTGATCAGGTTGCCGTCCGCTCCGGTGCTTCGAGAACCGTCAAGGGCGACAACGGAGCCGGCCACGACATTTTGAGCCAGGCCGGCGACGGCTGCGGTAGTTTTGTTGTTGGGGGCGTTGCCGCCACCGCCGCAGCCGGCTAAACCGAACAGTGTGACGGCAAACAGCGCCATTAACAAAGTGGATACTCTCTTGCTCATTACCTACCTCCCGTAGGGTGTTGTATAAATCATCAGGCAGATTGCTGCGCGCCCGCGGGCTGTGGCCAACGTGACAACTGCTGGCCACAGCCCCGGCGTTTTATGCCCTGCTATCGTCGCTAGCTTGCGGTTATTTGCCTACAATCTGCCAGGGAGCCAGGAGAGCCGGCGTCACCGCCGCACTCGCGCTGGTGAACCTCACCCCGTTCAGGTACCAGAAAAGCGTGGCGCCTGTGGTCGGGTTTCTCCAGAGCAGGTCAGAGTTGCCGTCCTTGTTCAAATCGGTGACTCCGGCAATGGTCCACGGCTGCGCCATGTCGGCCAGGGTGGAGCTGACCCCTGCGGTGATCCCGTTCATGTGCCACACCACGGTGTTGTTGGTGTTGCCGGAGGTTTTTCTCCAGACGATGTCCGGGTTGCCGTCGGTGTCGAAGTTGCCTACTCCGGCGACATCCCACCCTTTTGCCATGTTTGCCAGGAAGGCGCTGGAACCGGTGCGGGTCGCACCGTCCATGTACCAGACGAAGCTGCTGTTGCTGTTCGCGGTCGGATCTCGCCAGAGGATGTCGGCGTTGCCGTCACCGTTGAAATCGGCGACTCCGCCGACCACCCAGGGCGCCGGTTGCGTCGCCACGGTGATCTGTCCCAGCTTGGTGACGCCGTTCATGTAGTAAATCAGGTTCGCGCCCGTGGCCTGGTTGCGCCAGAGCAGGTCGGTCTTGCCGTCGTGGTTGAAGTCGCCGGTGGCGACAATCGACCAGCCGGTGCCGGGTCCCGCGGGCAGTGCCGCTTGGGCAAGCTTGGCGGTGTTGTTCATGAACCAGACGATGCTGCTGTTGTTCGTGCTGTTGGTCCAGAGGAGGTCCGGTTTCCCGTCGTTGTTGAAATCCTTCGGCAGGTAGAAGTTGGCCGTATAGAACTTCCTGGCGGTCACGTTGGCAGCCGTGAAGGACGGCACCAGGCCGACAATGGCATTGGTTTCATCGGTCCAGCTGACAAACTGGTAGCCCGGGTTCGGCACGGCGGTGACGGCTGTCGCGTCGGAACCGCTTCTTACCAGCTGCAGTACCGCGCCGGTGAGTGTGCCGTTGGTACCGGGAGTGTAGGAAACGATGTACTGCTGGTAATCGGCTTTACATGCCACCGGAACGCCATCGTTGATCCCGGCGCAGAACCAGTTCCAGGGCCCCGCACCGGTCACGGGGGTCGTCGTCCCTGCCAGGCAGAGATTGGTTGCCGGAGCGGCTGTGAACATGGAGCCGTTACTTGCCCCGCAGACCCCGTCGACGGGAATGAGCGACGAGGCTTTGATGATGTTCGAGGCCGGAGACTCGCCGGCCGCGTTGTACGCGAAGATCCGGTACTGGAAGTAGGGGCTGGTCGTTATGGCCGCGTCCGCATCGGTGAAGCTTGTGGCGTTGGCGGAGGCGGTGCCGATCTGGGTGAAGTCCTCGCAGGTCTTGCCGGTGCAGCGCTCGATCCGGAAGCCTATTTCATTTTGTATGTTCCCCAGAGTCGTCGGTGCCGCCACCGGTGTGGGGTCATTCCAGGCGACCTTCACCGCGGTGCCGAAAATCTTCGTGTCGGTGGTCTGGACCGGGGCGTCCGGTGGTAGGTTCAGCACCGTGAGCTTGATGGGACGCATCATGTCCATCTCTTCATGGCTCAGGATGTGGCAATGCCAGACGTATTCCCACCCGAAATCATAGAGCATGTTGGTGACGCCGGAAGCGTAGGGCGACGGTGCGACGTAGGCCTGGCCGGTGACGGGGTCGATGCTGTTGAAACCCATCGTGGAGCCGATCGGTATGGACGGGTTGAGCGGCCTCAGGCTGTTCGGTATCCCGAAGGGAAGCTCGGGAGCGCGCGGACGCACGGCCACGATGGTGTCCTCCAGGGGGCTGATCTTGACGGTGTCCTTCCAGCCGAGCTCGTTGGGCTCGGGCATGAGGATCTGGCCGTCCCAGCCGACCCGGTTGATGACCTGCACGTCGAAAATGTGGAAGTGGATCGGGTGGGTGTCGACGCCGTTGTGCGATATCTTCCAGATCTGGGTGCCGTCGCCGAGCTTGTTGTAGCCGGTTGCGGCGTCGGGCACGATTTGGAGCTGCACCGACGTCGAGTTGGTGATGTTTTCGGTCGGGATGTCGGAGAACCCGTACAGGATCAGGTTCGCCGTCAGGGTCGTCGGGTTGGGTATCTGCATGGCGAGGTTGCCGCTCATGCGGCCGTAGACCGGGTCAAAGGAGGCCCCCATCTCGTCGTGGAGACCTTTTGCTTCCGTTGACGCGATCACCGGTTTGCCCGCTAGGGTCACGAATTGAAGATCCTGGTCGTTGATCTGTGCGATCCCTTCCCAGGGGTAGTTGGGCGGGAAGTACGAGGAGGGGTAGGCCTCCTTATACGCTTTCTGGCCGACGATGATCGGTTCCTGGGCGCGCTCGAAAAGTGTTTTGGTGGCGCCGGTTACCGGATCCGCCGGGTTCACCGCGCTGGCCGGAGCCGCCGCGGTGAACTCCCTCTCCAGGGCTCCCTGGTTGAAGGAAAACGCCGGATCGGTCCCGGCGGTGGGGCGCACGATGACCTGCATGACGGTGCGGGTGTTCGGTGCGTACCCCGGCAGCGTGCCGTGGGGCGCATTAAGGGGGTTACCGGGGTCGGCCATAAAGGTTCCGGAAGCGGCGTCGTACACTCCGCCTGCGCCGAAGCCGCCGGTGTCGCGGTTATCCGGTGAGCCGCTGTAATAGTCGTAGTTTCCCACCCCGGCCGGCCAGGCGGCGGGGGCGTCGTTGTAGAGGATGAGGGTCTTGCCGGCATAGGCGCTGAAGTCGACGATGACGTCGGCTCGCTCCGCGGGTCCGAGCGCCAGCCCCATTTTGTCGACGTTGCCGACCCAGAAGGCGGTCGGGTCGGTGATGTAGGTGATGGGTTGCTGCTCGATGACGACCGGTTTCGGCAGGAAGCCCCCCTCGGTGCCGATCTGCACGAATTTGGGCCCCCGGGTAGCGGGGTCGGGCACGCCGCCGTCACGGCCATCGATCGGCCAGAGCGCCGGCCAGCCGTTCCTGGCGGCCAGATCGGCCGACGCCGGCAGTATCTTGACTTCGGTTTTGTTGGAGCGGCCGGCCGCAAGGAGCCTGGCGTCGGGGCTTACGTTGGTCGGGTCGGAGTCGGCCTCGTAGAACGAGAGGTTCCAGAAACGGTCGCTTGCGGCGTTCAGGATGCGGAAGCGGTAGGCCCGCGGGTCGACGGTCAGCGAGGGGAAGGCGGTGCCGTTCACGACGGCGCTGTCCTGAAACGCTTCCATTCCCATCGAGGGGTGGGGTGTCCCGGGTATCTTGACGGGCTGGCCCGGTGTCGTGCAGTTGGCGTACACATTCTGATCAGGACTGCTGCAGTCCTGGTCGTAGTACGGGTTATCCACCGGCCCTTTGCTGATGATGGTGGCCGGGTAGAACCAGGGGCCGTACATCCAGCGGCCGAACGGATTGACGCCGTTGAACCCGGCGATGGAGGTTTGCGCCGGCATGTAGACATGCGGCAGCCAGAGGTCCCCCTCGACCGGTTCACGCACGCCGTTGACCAGGGGGCCGCTCCCCCAGTTCCAGAGGGGGTCGTACTTGCGGATTTCGGAGGCGTTGACGTAGGTCTTGTCCTGGATGATGAGCGGTATCTGGTCCGCGGGGATGATGCCGCGGGAAATGAGGTCCTGCTCGTACTTGTCCGTGATGATGTACCCGGCGGCTTCACCGGCGTAGACGTTGAGCCGGGTCATGCCGGAGGCATGGTCGTGGTAGAACATCAAACGGGCGCTCTGCTGGTTGGTGTAATAATAGGTGGTCGAGCCGTCGCCCGGGTCGGGCATGTCCGGGACGTTCTGCAGGCTTACCCCCTTGGTGAAGGGAGTGACCTCGCCTGCCGGGGTGATCCACTGGTGTGGTGTGCCGTCGCTGATCCAGGGGGTCCGGCCGCCATGCATGTGGATCGCGCCGCGGTTCTGGGTGTAGCTTGCGCAGGTGTTGGGCTCGATGGTGTTGTCGCAGGGCGCGCCCTCACCGCGATTGGCCCCCGGATAGGCCGGGCCGGTGCCGGCGCCCATGACCGTCGTGTCGACCGGGATGAAAAGGTCCCCGCCGCGGCCGACCGGGAGCCTGTTGGTGAATTTGACCCGCACCGGGCGGTCTCTTTCCGCGATGATGTTGGGCCCCAGGTAGTGGGGCGGGGGGGGGACGATCCCCTTGCCGGGGGCGGTGTCGGCCGCGCTGCAGGAGTGCTGGTCCGAGCCGCATTTGTTCTGGCTCGGCAGGGTCCCCGTCGAGAGGTTCGTGCCGCTGCTGACCTGCACATAACCGCGTAGCAGGGTTCCCGAGGCGGGGAGGTCGGAGTGCATCTGCTCATGGTATTCCACCAGGTCGATTTCATAGTAATCCGAACCGGGATAGGTGGTCGTGTCGGGCTTGCCGACGAAGAGAAACTGCCCGAGGTTGTTGGCGTTACCGCTGCCTAGTCGCGGGAGGGTGTCGACGAACTTGGCCAGCGGGGGGCTGTTCGCCCAGTTGGCCGTCGTGTAGTAGTCGGGTGTCGCCGGCAGGCCGTTGACAAGCGGACCGTTCGGGATGGAGGGGACGGTCCCCGCCCCGGCGAACTGGGGGATGCTCATTCCCTGGAGGTCTGGCCGGCCCGCAGCATCGATTGCACCCTAGCCGGGTCGGCCAGCCCGTTTCGGGGGGACAGCCGCCTGCTGTTCCACCTCTTCGCCAACCTGCTCGACAATGCGCTCAAGTTTTCCCCGGCCGACACCCCGGTCTCTCTCCGGCTCACCAGCGACATCCGAACTTTCGTCATTACCATAACCGATCGCGGCGTCGGGGTGCCCCATGAGGAGCAGGCCAGCCTGGGCAAGCACAAGTTCCGGGCCAGCAGCTCCGAAGGGGTGCCCGGCAGCGGCATCGGTCTGCACCTGGCAAAAATGATCACCCGCGTCCACAACGGGTCCCTCACCATCGAAAGCGCCCCCGGGCTCGGGACGACGGTCACCGTCACACTGCACCGGCGGCGAGCCAATGACGCCTGAGAACCGCGTTCCTCCTCGGCGCTCCGCTTACCGGGTATCGCCGCCACGGGCGCCGGTCACCGGGACCACACTAACGAGACTGACATGACGACAGACCTGAACCACATCATCGTGCTGGAAGATGAAGCAAACCTGCGCCGGGACCTGACGGAATACCTTTCCTCACAGGGGTACTCTACCGTCGGCGCCGGGTCGCTGGCCGAATTCCGGCAGGCATGCCTGCGCCGCGAGCCCGACGTGGTGCTGTTGGATATCAACCTCCCCGACGGCAGCGGTTTCGACCTGGCCCGGGAGCTGAGGCGCTCCGGTCGGGTCAGGATCGTCATGCTCACCAGCCGGGGGACCCTCGAGGACCGCCTGACCGGGCTTGATTGCGGCTCCGATGCCTACCTGGTGAAACATGCCGACCTGCGGGAAATCGATGCCACCATCCGCTGCGTGCTGCGGCGCAGCGCGGCGCACGCGATCGAGCCGGCCTGGCAGTACGACAGTCAGACCTGGCTACTGACCTCCCCCGGCGGCGTCAGCATCAAACTGACCGCCTCGGAGGCGATCTTTCTCGCCATGCTGTTGGAACGTCCCGGGGCGTCGGTCCCCAGGGAGCGGATCGCCGCCGCCATGCCGCGCCCCAGGGACGCCGCCGACCGCAGCCTCGATTCCATGGTCAAGCGCCTGCGCAAAAAAGTGGAGGAGGCCGCCGGGAGTAGTTTCCCGGTCAACGCCGTCTACAGCCTGGGGTACAGTTTCACCGCCCCGGCCCGCTGCGTCCCGGGCGCGCCCGGCATGTCACTCGCACCCGCCCGCCAACCGTTCCCCCCGATACTGCGCCAGCCACTGCACCAATAGTCATAGCTATTCCGACACTGACAAGTTCCCTCTTTCCGTCACCCTTATCTCCCGCTAACGGCCACCCTCCTTCAGGAGGGGGAAGACCGGCGCAGGTTTCCCTCCCGTTACCTCTGCGGGACGGGGACGCTTAGATATCCCGACGACGCTGCCGGCCGGGAGGGTTGGTTTGGTTCCCCCGCCCGCGCTGCCCGGTGGAGACGCCCCCGCCCCGCGGGAACGCCACTTTTCGCCATAATTCGACACTATTGGTACTTTGAACTTTGCAGCGCTTTTTGAGAGAGTGTTGACGGGGGGGGGGGTACGGGGAAAAGGACCGGTCCACAGTCCGGCTTACGTCGGAAACCTTCAGTGCTGCACCACGCGGGCGCAGGTAGTGACGAGCTTTTCTTTAAGCCAGCCCGCGGCCAGGCGCAGCAATGCGAGACCGGCGCCGAGGAGAAACATGGTGGAAGGCTTGGGGACCGGGATGCGGCCATCAGCGCCCGCGCTGAAAGCGCCGGACCCGGCGGGGGTCGGATCTTGCCGGGGACCGGAACCCACCGTGGCACGCTGCACCGTAGCCGTCACCTGAACCGGAGGTTCGGTGATTCGACGCAGCGGCGAATCTGTCGTGGCTGCGATGTTACTCCCGCTCGAAGGCGCTGCCACCTCGCTCGGGCCTGCAAACGTACTACTCCCACCTGGATTTGCTCCCTGTGCAGTTGCTGCGCCGAACGAAACGGCAAGTACCAGAGCCGCCAAAACACCCGTTTTCATCTTTTCTCCCCGGACCGCGCTGTGAACGTCGATGGCTACCGGGAAGCATCGACCGTGCCAGCCCTGTAAGGTGTCGAAAGGGAATCGTTTACGGGAAAAAAGTGCGCCCGCGCCTGCGCCGTGGTGTAAGGAATCCCGACAGTTCTGGCCGGTTTGCCGGTGTAACTGTCGGAATGTCTTACACATTCGACGGGTGACGGTGTGCGGGCCGCGGGGGGGGGCTCGCCGTGTAGGAATAACTTCCACCCGGCAATGGTCCTGCAGCCGACATACAGTGCAATCGAACAAATGCGAAAGTATCACTGGGGAACGTTGGCCTGGCAAAGCCACGACGACGAACAAGCTCCGGCGGTACGACCTGTCGCGACTCAGTAGACGGGGTTCAGGATGCGGGGCCGGTAATGGCGACTTTTAATGGACGGGGTGTCACGTTTTGATCATCAGGTTTCTGACCATAGCACTGCTGTGCACCCTCCTCGGGTGTGAAGGGAAGAGCAAGGAAGCCCTGTACTCCGAGGGAGTGGCGGAGCTGAGCAAGGCCAACCCCGGCGGCGCGGTCATGCTGCTCAAAAGCGCCCTGGAAAAGGATCCCGCTTACCAGGACGCCCGCTTCCTGCTGGCCAAGGCCTACCTTGCCTGCGGCAAGTTCGACCTGGCGCTGAAGGAGTTCGGCAAGGTTTCCCCCCAAAGTCCCGCCAGTTCGGAGATACCGCTGGAACTCGCACGCTTCTACCTATCCCAGAAACAGCCCGACAAGGCAGTCCTGGAGGGTGAAAAGTACACCCGGCTGCACCCGGAACACCCGGAAGCGCTGGAAATACTCGGCGTGGCCCAGGCCGACTCCGACAACATACCCCGGGCCGAGAGCTACCTGCTGCGGGCCCGCAACGCCGACCCGCGCCGGGCCTCCGCCTGGATCGAACTGGCGGTCCTCTACGCGCGGCACGCCAGGGGCGCCGAGGTGCGGTCCATGCTGGACGGGGCCCTCCAGGCCGCGCCGAAAAACGCCCGCGCCCTGCAGATGCTCGCCGACCTGGAGGTCTCGGAGGGAAACGACGCCAAGGGGCTGGAACTGTACTCCCGGGCGGCACGCGCCAACCCGTCAGATCCCGGGGCGCCGTATAAAACCGGGATGCTCCTGATCAAAAAAGGGGAGTCCGCCAAGGCCGAAGCCGTAGCGGCGGACCTGGCGGGGCGCTTTCCGAAGAGTGCCGAGGGGTACCGCCTGCAGGGGCTGCTGAAGTACGGGGCCAACAACTACGTTGATGCGATCCCCCTGCTGCAAAGAGCCATCCAGATCGCGGCGACCCCGGAGAGCTTCTACTACCTCGGGCTTTGCCTCTACGGCAAAGGGGAGCTGGAACAGGCGCTGAGCCAGTTCAGGGCGGTGCTGGACGTGAACCCCGCCTCGGAGCCTGCGCGGTTGCTGACCGGGACCATCCTGCTGAAGCAGGGGCGCGTCGGCGACTGCATCGCCGAGGCCGGAAAACTGCTCCAGGCCAACCCGGGGCATGCGCCGGCTCACAACCTGCTCGCCAGCGCCTACCTGGCCCAGGGCAGCAACGACCAGGCGCTGCGGGAGTTCGACAGGGCCCTGGCGCTCGACCCGAAAATCGCGGACGCCCACCTGAAGAAGGGGGTGTTCCATTTCCAGCAGGGGCGCCTGCAGGCCGGGGAAAGCGAACTGCAGGCGGCGCTGCGGATCGCTCCGGAGATCCTCGACACCCGGCTGCTGCTGGGTGGGTATTACCTCCGGGTGGGGGATTTTGAAAAGGCGCTCGCGCTGCTGCGCCAGGGGCTGAACGGGAAGAAGAGCGACGCCGTCCTTTACAACAACATGGCCGCCTGCATGTTCGGGCGCAACCGGCGCGCCGAAGGGGTCGCACTGCTCGGAAAGGCGAAGCAGGCCGACCCGGATTACCTCGCCGCCTACTTCAACCTCGCCATCCACTACTCCGCCGGTGACGAGCCGGAAAAGGCGCTGCAGGAGTACCGTGCGGTACTCCTGAGGTTCCCGCGCAACCTGCAGGCGCTGCTGAGCATGGCGTCGCTGCTGGAACTGAAGGGGCGCGACCAGGAGGCCTTCGGCTACTACACGCAGGCGAAGGGGACCAGGGAGGGTGGGGCGTACCTCGCGCTGGCGAACCATTTCCTCAAAAAGGGGGAGGGGGCCAAGGCGCTGGCCGTTCTCGATGAAGCGCTCGTCCAGAGCGGAGCGAACCTCGACGCACTGGAAATGAAGGGGGAGATCTTCCTCAGGGCGGCGAGGTACCAGGACGCCCTCTCCGTCTACAACGACATCTATTCGGTCAACCCGGATCTCGGGCTGCAGCGCAAGGTCACCACCTACCTCGCCATGAAGGAGCCCGGGAAAGCCCTGGAGGAGGCCCGCAGGTACATCTCCTTTAAACCCAACGCGGTGTACGGCTACCAGCTGCTGTCGATCGTGTACGAAAACGGGCGCGACCCGGGGCGCGCCGTCGAGGAGTTGCAGAACGGGGTCAGGCTCGACCCCGGCAGCACGCGGGGTCTGCTGGCGCTGGGCGACCTGCACGCGAGGCTCAAGGAGTACGGTCCGGCCGGCCGCTGGTACCAACAGGCGCTGCAGCTGGACGGGGCATTTCTCCCCGCGCTCTTCGCCCAGGGGGCGCTGCTGGAGGCCTGCGGCGACAAGATAGGCGCGGTGCGCAAGTACCGGGAGGTGCTCTCCAAGTCCGAGAGCTACATGCCGGCGCTCAACAACCTCGCCTACCTGTACACCGACGACGAAAGGCTCGGGGGGCGGGCCGAGGGGCTGAGGCTCGCCTTCACGAGCTTCAAGCTCGCCCCGGAGAACCCGGCGACCCTGGACACCCTGGGGTACTCCCTGGTGAAAAACGGGCGCGCCGCCGACGCCGTAAGGACCCTGGAGAAAGCGGCGGCCTTGCTCCCGGGCAACTCCTCCGTCGCCTACCACCTCGCCCTCGCCTATGGCGCGCGGGGCTCCCGCGACCTCGCGTCCAGGTCCCTGCGCCGGGCGCTGAGCCTCGGCCCCTTCCCGGAGTCGGAGCGGGCGCAGAAACTGCTGGGCGCAACCGGGAGGGCCACGCGATGAGACTCAACATGACGGTACTGGTCCTCGTCGACCTGATGCTCGCCTGGTGGGCATTTTACGGCGGATTGCTGCTGCGCTTCGGCGCCGCTGAGGCGCAGTTCGACCTGGTCAGCAAGCCCATTTTCCGGCCGATCCTGTTCGCCTGCGTACTGATGACGATATCCTACATCCTCGAGGCCTATGTACGTGAAAAAGTCCGCTGCAACGCAAAGGCGCTGTTGCGAAGCTGCATCATCGCCTTCGTCGCGTTCCTGGTGCTTTCCGTGGTCTTCTTCGTCAACCCTCGCTGGATGATCGGCAGGGGGGTGCTGGCGCTCGCCCTGGCGAGCTTCATCCCCCTGCAATTCTGCTGGCATCGGGCCTACCGGGTCCTTTTCAAGCTCCCCTACCTGACGGACTACGTCGTCGTGCTCGGCACGGGGGAACTCGCCCGCGAGGTCGGCCAGCTGATTGAGACCTCCTCCTGGGGGGGGGGGCATCAGATCCTGAAGGGGT
>TBL_comb47_HYPODRAFT_10006176_pt1 | contig 13021 bp, 8 predicted proteins | sample TroBogypolimnion_40_FD_10682 | JGI IMG/M metagenome (IMG submission 10682)
ATCCTTTGAACCCCTTCATAGCTGATCCAGGCTCGAAGATATTTGGCCTTGAGGATTTCAATCGTCTGGTTGACCTGAGCGATCAAGCCGCCACAGACTTCGTCCTGGTAATGCAACTCGGCATTGCTCTCGAAGTAACCAATTTTCAAATAGGCACCGCCGACGAAGCGTTCCGGTTCGGGGTGAAACAACAGAGCCGCCGCATTCGTCAGGAAGCGGCCCTGCACCAGTCGCAGCTTTTCCAGCAGGGATTGATCCGATTCCTCCAGGATCGTTTCGGGCAACCGCTGGCTCTTCAAGGCCAGTCGCCGGAAAGTCTTCAGTGCCCCGCTATCCAGGTCGGTCTGGGACAGACCCGGCAAAGGCGCTCCGTCCCAGGTTCGTCCATGTTTGCGCAACAAAAACCGGTCGAGCGCCGCCCCTTTGAGCATCTGGTTTGTGCTGCCGCTACGATAAAAATATTCACCTTTATAGTTGACAGGACTGGGATAGGGTTCGACCCGAATTTCAAGCAACTCCGCCCCCCTCTCTATCAGTAGATTGACGTCCACCATGATACCCAGGATATCCCGCACCTTGTTGGGAATATCTTCCAGCAACTTCGCTGCATCCGCCACACCCACAGCCTCACCGCAGTCATTACGTCCGATTACCAGAACACCGCCATCCGCATTGGCGAATCCGCAAATCCATTTCAGATATTCGTCACGCCAACCACGCTTCCATTCCGTATTCTGGCTTTCCTTTGCCATCAATCCTTCCTCTCGGCGGTATGCTTTACCTTATTGGTCATGACTCTGTTTCTCTCATCGGTCGCCCTTCAGCACCTGCCAATGCCCACCCTTCCGAGGGCCGACACGGCGGAGTTTGCCTTCCTTCACCGGCCTGGTACTGACACGTTCAACGGTACTTACTGATTTTTTGATCTTTTATGCCAGTTCAGCCAGGGTCATGGTGGGGTTTTCAGCTAAGGTCTCAAGGATCAGTTGCGATGTTTCTACCCGCGTTTCCACCCGCGTTTCTACCTTCGTCTCTACCTTTTCGCGCTTCACAGTGTTACTTCCATGATTTTATTCTGAAGCACCCGCACGCGGCCGGTGAGAAGGTCGTGCATCAAACCAGCTTTTTTTTTCTTTAACTTGTTCAGCTCTGATCGTTCTGACTTAATTTTCGAGGTAGAAGCAAGGTATTTACCGAGAATTTCGTCTTGCTCTGACATTCTCGGAACCGGTAGCTGTAAGGTCCTCAATGTTGATGATTGAATTGCATCCATGACAGCCCCTTGCGATTCCTTTCTAAACCAGGACAAGACCCATGGCGCATAGTTAAGCTGCCAGCAGACCAATTCCGGGAAAACCTGAGATTGGTCAAGAGTCATGGTCCAGAGGTGTTTCGACGACAGTGCCTGCCCGATATCATCCGGTAATATACAACAACGTCCGACAGTCCCCATTATGGTTATGACAATGTCCTTTGGCCTCACCGAATACCTGTACAGCTCCATGAATTTCTTTTGAGACACGAATCGCCTGTACCTGGCCTCAAAATGCTCTGTATAAATGTTGTCGATTCCAAGAAAGGGGATTCCTTCTTCAACAAGTTCATCTTTTAACAGAGCACTTCCGAATGGTCCACTTCTCAAATTATTCCCTACCGGTGCCAATAATTGTTCCAGTGTTTTACACTTCCACTCCTTCGGAATCCAGCCGATCGGTGTTTCTTTGTAAAGCTCGGGGGCTTGTTCGCGGGGTGGGCGGAGTTTGCCGTCGGCGGTGACGCCGCGGGTGAACAGGTCGTGCATCAGGCCTGCTTTGATTTTATGATATTTGGCGATGAGAGTTTCGGTTTTTTCGATGGCTCTGTCTATCGTTCTTAGTATACAGGCAATATCCTTCTGGACATTGATCGGATGATAAGGAATACCTACGGCTTTCACAAAACAAGAATTCAGCCCAGGTTGTGCCGAACCCGTAATACGACGTTCGATTTCTTGTTGGGTTTCCGGAAGCAGAAGGGCATAATACAAATATGATTGTTCGATAATATCATCACTTAGCCCGCGTAGAATAAACAGATGTTCGTTTATCGCGGCCTCATCAAACAGATCGCCAATGTAGTATCCTACCTTACCTGTTTGAGCACCATCTTTATTGATCAGCACATCACCACCGCACAACTTACCATTGGGTATCGAATCAAAGAAACTCTGAGTGATGCGCTTGATAACTTCATAGGTAACACCACCTGATGACAAAATATTTTCGCCACCCAAACTTGGCACCCCATCGGTTTCCGTGGATACACCACCTTTTGGTCGACTTCCTGAAATGGGTGGCTGCAACACATCTAAAAGGGGCCTTTTTGCTACTTCACTCATACCCCAGCTCCTCCAGAAACTTCCGCAGTTGGGCGCTGGCCGCATCCCGTTCAGCCTCGATCTCCTTGGCGGTGACGGCGTATTTACTCCACAGGTTTTCGATGGCGGCGACACAGGCGCGTTGGTCGGCGCGAAGGTAGGCGCGGTAGGTGTCCAGCAGCAGGCGGCCCAGCCGTTCGACAATGACCTGACGCGCCTCATTGCGGCTGATCTTGGCGCGGGCAGCCTCTACCAGGTCGTCCTGCTTTTTCTCGGTGATGCGGAGACCAGCCTTCAGCGTCTTGGCCTCCTGCTCCAGGGCTTTATGGGCGGCAAGGCGTTTTTCAACGGCCCCGGCTTCGGCCAGCAAGGCCGTCCATTCGGCTTTGCTACCCTCTTTCCTGGCCAGCTTGGCGCGGGTGTTGAGATCTTTGAGTTCGGCCTTGATCTTCTTCACCTCGTCGCTGGGAAGCACGCCGGTTTCCTCGACATCTTCAAAGTCCTCTTCATCGGCGGCGGCGAACAGGGCCTGCAGTTCCGCCAGGCGGGCACGGGACTGTTCCTGTTCTTCCAGCACTTCGGGGAACTGGCTGGTGAGGATCTCCTGGTCGGGGATCAGTTCGGGCCCCCAGCCGCTGGCGGCAATGGATTTGAGATCGGCCTTGAGCTGGTTGATATAGTTGGCAAAGGCGCCGCGCACCTGGTAGGGGCTGAGGAGGTGCTGCTCCCTGAAAGTCTCGGCAATATCGGCAAGCAGAATGCGGCGCAGGGCGTAGACGTTGCCGGAGTGATCGCTGTGATCATCCGGGGCCAGGGCCTCCATCTGAAACAGGTTTTTTCGCCACCAGGCCTCAAGCTGGTGTAGAAAGGCCGTTTGCCGGGCGATGACGCCGGGGTGCTTGGCAACGTGTTCGGCAAGAGCACGTTTATCCTTCAATGCCTCGGTGAAATCGGCATATGCGGAATCCGGAGTATGCGTGCGCGTACCGTAGGTCTGCGCCTGTTCCTGCACCTCCAGGCCTATGTCCTCCCGGATCTTCTGTCCTTCAGGGTGCGCCCGACCTCCGCCGGCACGAGGCAGAAAGCAGCTTTCCCTGAGACCTTCATAGTTGTTCCAGTAGTGGCTGAGGGATGCAATCTCGACCAAGGGCACGCCGCCGTGCAGATGGGCGCGCACGTCGTGCGGCTCGGGCGGCGGGGCGTTGTCCACATAGCGGCGGATATTGCAGTTGTACTCCTCGGCGGCGATCTCCTCCCTCGGTACCAGGCGGGCATAGGCGGGAATATCCCTACTCTGTCGGTAGGCGTGGACGATCTTGTCGATGTCCTCCGGCCTGAGGATATTCTGTGCCTTGCCTTCGCGGTATTCCCGGTCGGCATTGATAAACAGGACATGCCGGCGATCCCTGGCTCCGGCCTTGTTCATCACCAGAATGCAGGCGGGAATGCCGGTACCGTAAAAGAGATTGCTCGGCAGACCGATGACCGCTTCCAGATAACCCTTGTCGATAAAATACTTGCGGGCCTCGCGTTCCTCACCGCCACGGAACAGCACGCCGTGCGGCATGATGGTGGCCAGTTTGCCGTCACTCTTCAGCACCGCCAGCATGTGCTGAACGAACATCAGGTCGGCCTTCTTGCCTTTCTCGGGCATCAGCACCGGAAAGCGGCCGGGGAACTTCAGCTCTTTTTTGCTGTAATTCTGGCTGAAGGGAGGATTGGCGAGCACCCGGTCATAACGGCGCAGTTCGTTTCTCTCGTTCATGTGCGCCGGATTCTTGATGGTGTCCTCCTGACGGATGTCGGCATGGGGGATGCCGTGCAGCAGCATGTTCATCTTGCAGATCGACCAGGTGGTGCCCATCTTTTCCTGACCGAAGAGGGCCAGATGACGCGGGTCGTGGCCGCACTCGAGCAGATAGTCGCGCGACTGGATCAGCATGCCGCCGGAGCCGACCGTGGGATCGTAGACGCTCATATCGGGCTGCGGATCGACAATCTCGACGCAGACCCGCACCACCTCCGCCGGGGTGTAGAACTCGCCCGCCTTCTTACCGGCGGAGTCGGCGAAGTATTTGATCAGCCACTCGTAGGCCGCGCCGAGCAGGTCCGGAAACTCGAAATCCTCGTCGCGCAGGGGGATCTTTTCAAAATTCTGGATAAAGTCGGAGAGGGTGTCGTCGTCCAACGTGCGCTGGCCGATCTTTTTATTGAAGTTAATGCCCTTCAATACGTCCTGCAGGGCGTCGATATTGTTGTCTTCGATGGTCTCCAGGGCCTTGTTCAGACCGGTGCCGACATTCTCCTTCAAGTGCTTTACCCTGGACCAGTGCGCCTCCGGCGGGACGAAGAAATACTTGCCCGAATACTGATCCTGGTCGTCGAGCAGGGTCGTGATCGCCGCCGCCGGCATGCCCTTGGCCCTGAACTCCTTCTCCAGTTCCTCCCGGCGCTGATCAAACAGATCGCTTGCCCGCTTCAGGAACAGCATGCCGAAGATATATTCCTTGTACTCGCTGGCGTCCATGTTGCCGCGCAGGTCGTCGCAGGCCCGCAGCAACAGGCCTTCGAGATGGGCAAGGGTGAGCTTCTGTTTCGTCATCAAATATGTCTTTCAATTCTGCGTGATTGGGCGGCAAAAGCCGCAATGAGATAATGCTGTTCTATTCCTGATTTTTGTTCCTTCTACCGACCATGGCGTGGGTAAAACCAAAATATGACCAGGTTGCACCCTTGCTGATCTGTCATATTCTTATAAGCGCCAGGAGCAAATAGCAAGGATTATTTGAAAAAATCAGTTGGCTCTTCCCTTGTTGATTCATAATCTGACACCGCATTTTTCTGAATCAATTTTTGAACACTTCGGCTTCTTTGTCTCCAAACCTTTCGGAGGAGAAGAGTCAAAGCCCACCTTTTCACAGAGCTGACCTGCAGATTGAGAGAAATTTTGAACGATTTCTGTGACACTTTTCAGAAGAACCACGGCTTCTTTTCTCGCTATCCCCTGTTCAGGCTCACCCAGAGTGAAGCCAACTCTCCTGCTCCAGCCAGCCTTTCTTAAGACTGATGTTGAGTTCTTCTTGAAAAGGAAAGTTTTCGTCCTTCAGCATCTCCAGGGCAGCCATTCGTTGTTTTTCCGTCAGGGGCAGGAGATGGTCTGCATGCTTTCTGATAGTGTCTGCATCACAGCGATAGAGATACAGCGGAAACAGTGATGCAAGTATGGCGGCGATACGCAGGCCGTTGGGATCCGTATCGCCCCAGTGGCAGCAGGAAGATGCCTGCGGGGCCAGGAACTGGTAGATCTTGCGGACTGCGCTGTTCGGGAAACCGCAGGTAAAGAGAATGGCGTTTTCAGACTGTTGTCTCACAAGTTGGCTGAAAGGGGCTTCATTTTCGCAACAGATGAGCTTTGGAAGATCTGCTTCTCGTCCCTGCCATCGCATCGATTCAACATCCTGAAGATTTGCCCAGCTCAATGTCGCCGCCTCACCCTGCTGGTACAATCTGTATATCCAGTCGAACTCAATACCATTTTTTCTATAGATGACAGGTCCATATACTGCCGCGTTGACCGTCAGCCGGTCATGATACACGCCGAATTGCTCAAGGAGTCGATCCTCATTTTCAGCCTGTTCTGCATGTTGGGAATAGACACGGAGCCATTGCAGCAGGGCTTTTCTCACATCTCCCTGCCTCAAGATCTTACTGGTCTTGAAAAAAAGTGAGCCGAGCTCAGATATTGTGACAAAACTGGTGTTTGTCAGGAGATGTTTGACGGTTTCGGCGAGCTGGAAGCAGACATCCGTCGTTTCCCGGTCGGACCACCTGGAAAACGCCTTCAACAGCTCTCCTGGATTTGCCTCAAGCTGAGAGATGAGCTTGCGCAGCTCGGGAAAGGCCAGTTGGAGTCTGGCAAGAAGCCTTTTTTCGCTCTCGCCTCTGTTCGGCCGCTTTTCCCATTGAAGCGGTGTTCCGAGAAAATGGCCGATACGCTCCAGCCAGAACGACTCTTCTCCGTGCTGCAAAGCCAGGTCGAAATTGATGCGCACCTCGTTGTTTCGGCTGATCCGGATCGGTTCCACGCCGAAAAAGTTGTGCAGCTCCTGCATTTGGGCGGATCCCAAGGCCAAACCGACCTTCATCGTACCGGTCAATTGCCCTTTCAGCGCATAGCGGCGGGCAATTCTCGCCAGGATCTCCTCGAAAAAGCCCGTGTTTGTCCGCATCACAGCTCATCCCCGAAGGTGATCTCCTGCTCCCTGGGCGACGGATCAAGGAGGCTCATCTGCCGGTTGATCGGATTGACCCAGTGAAACGGATAGAGATGCACATCATAATTGGTATCTTTTTTCACCAGCAGGGTTGTGGAATTTCGTACCTCCTGACGTACGCCGTCCTGATCCGGGGAGGCAATGAAGAGCTGAAGGTCGAGATCCGTGGCAAAGCCGAGTATCTGGTCGCGCCGTCCGGCATCGATACCGTAGAATGCCTCATCAAACAGCAAAGAATGCAGACGGATCTTCTTGCCCCGGTACATAAAGTGGCCAATGGTGAGGATGAGCAGATAATTCGGTACAGCCTGCTCTCCGCCCGATCCAAGGCTCTTATTGCGCCGGTCAATCACCCTCCCTTCATCGCCGAGGGTGGAGACCATCATCTCATAGCGATACCAGTTGCGGTAATCCAGCTCATCGGGAATGCTCCCGGTCTCGGTGGCGATTATAGCTTCGCGATGGTCGGCAAAAAAATGCTCCAGCTCTTTTTCACCCGAAGGGTCAAATGGACTGATTTTCTTAATGATGCTGATCAGCCGCTTGAACTCGTCTAGCGGCTGGATCTTGAAGCTGTATTGCTGGTTGCCAAAGGTGCGGTTGCGCAGCAGATTGTTGATCTTCTTGACCATGGTCTCCAGTTCACCCACATGGCCCCGCAAATACTGCATGAGGTCGGTCATGATGATCTTTTTGAATAACTCGCGGGTCCGCTCACTGATGACTTCCTGTTGCTCCATGAGATTCCGGCTCTGCTGTTCGAGTATGCCTGTAATGGGCTGCTGGCGAAAGTCGTGCAGCTGGTTGCGCTCCTCGTCGTAAATGAAACGGAAGGCACCGCCAAATTCCGGATCATTGAGCTGAACCTTGACCTCGTTGGTTCCCGTTCCAACCTCCACCCGGCAATTGTTGATTTCCTTCTGGATGGCCTCCTGGCTCCTGAACTGCTGTCCTTTCTTGGTCTTGAGGATAAAATGCGCAGGATCTGTGCCTGGTTCCAGGGTCGGGGCGATCTGTTGCTCTAGGGTTTCTTTCTGCGCAACGCGTAAACGGCAAAACTGACGAATACTCTCCAGGCGTTGCTCCAACTGCTCTACCTCGCGCTGATCACCGCCAATACTTTTCTCAAGGCAGCTTTTATCCGTGGCCAGGGCCTGACGCTCGTTTTTTACCCGGCTGATTCTTTTTTCAAGATTGGCAAGACCTGCCTTGGCAATGAGTTCCATCAGCTCTGCGGCCCGCGTGTCGAACAGTCTGATTTCCTGTTCTAATTGCTGTTTGTCTCTGTTGTGCTTGTCAACGAGAATCCCGGCGGAATCGGTGTCGCGCAGACGATACCGGGTGATAGTTATACCTTCCCTCAGTTCGTCTCCCTTGTGATTGACATAGTCCTTGAATTCCTCCAGCAGGCGCCGGTCATTTTCCAGATTGTCCCGGTTTTTCTGCAGAGTTTTTCTCTCTCGCTCCAGCTCCTGCATGCGTTTCCGGAGGGTTCGGATTTCATCGGCCAGCGCCTTTTTCCGACTTTCTCCGCCTATCAGCCTGGCGGATGCGCCGGTCAAGGTTCGCTCATGGCCTCGAAAGGCAAGAACCGGTTTGCCGGCAACCATGCTCACCGCCGGTTGCAGCCCTGTGCTCTCCATTTCCAGCGCCAGGACACGCAGACAATCCGGGTCTGACTCCTTGAGATCAAAGGAGTGGCGAATCCAATCCGGGATGTCTGTCATCTCAGGATTCTCCTGACAGATGTGCAGATTCGGATAGTGCGTGCAGATCTCCCGCGCTTTTTCGTAATTGCCTCGATGCAGCAGCATGGTGGCCAGAATTTCCTCGCCGATTGATTCCTCGACAAAATCCCGCTGCTGTTGTCTCAGGTCAAGTGCCCATTCCAGACCGAGAAAGACTGGCCGGGGGGTGAGCAGTGCATTCCGTAGCGCCTGCTCAAACTGTTCATAGCCGGGCAGTTGGGGCACGAGGTCTTGTCTCTGCTGTAGACGGGTTGTCTCATCCTCCAGCAGCCGGAGATTCTCGTCATGCCCTTTGAGATGCTGTTCCACGCGCGTGGTCTCGGCAATCAGCCGGTGAATGTGTTGATCACATTGGGCAATGACCTGTTGCACGGAAGGGGCTGAGACTTCCGCAACATTCTCCGTACGATGCAGACTATCGATCTCTGCCTGAAATTCCGTGATCCCGAAGGGAAGCGACGCTCCTCGGCGGGCCAGTTCCGGCAGCAGCTGACGGAGTATTTTGTGGACATTCTCCTGTGCCTTGCGAAGTTCTTTTTCCTGGTCTTTCAGTGCACTGGCGAGATTCTGCCCCTCATCCTGTTTCCTGGTCAGTTCTGTCCGTTTTCGTTCAAGCTCGGCGCGGCAGCTTTTTTCCTGCCCCACCAGGCCGGACCTGTCCTTTGCCAGCAGTGCATTGAGCCGCTCTTCAATTGCCGCATTCTGTTGCTCCAGGCCCTCAAGTTCCGCCTGGGCGGAGCTGATTTGCGCTTTCTTTTTCTGGAGGGCCGCATTGCAGTCCGCTTCCTCCTCCTGTTTCTGCAGGAGAACGAAGTGGTGCATCAGCCACTCGTAGCGGAGCACTCCCTGGCGTGCTTCGGCTATGCCCTGAATTTTGTCATGCAAGGCTTTGAGCCAATCGAGTTTGCGTCTGAGATCTTCCAGCAGGGCCTGTGATTCATCAAGGCTCCGCAATGCCTCGATAATCTGCTCAAAGATCGAACTGCGCGGCTCAGGGAGCAGCGATTTGAACAGCTGGTGATAATCGGCGGCTCCGGCGGAAATTTCCCGGTAGGATTTACCCATGGAGAGAAAACGGCAGATATCCAGGTAGCTGTCTTCTCCTCCGAAAAGGCGATCGCCCAGGTCTTTTCTGTAGGCGTTTTTGTTGGTGTAATAGCCGTGGCTGCTCTCCAGACGCTGCTTGAACTCCGGCTTCGAGCAAGGCCGTTTGTTGCCTTCTTCCTCGATGATGAACGGCAGAACGTCCAGGGTGCACTCCCTGATAAAGCCCCAGAAGTCAATGCGCTGATCCATCTCCCTGGCCGACAGCCCTACGCCGATGCAAAGCGGTCTGCCCAGGCGGCCGTCAATTTCCAGGGCGGCGTACGTGATGGCTCCGCCCGTATTGAGAATGCCTGTGTCGATATTGTAACGCAGCACGATTCCCTGGATGCGGCGACCGTCGCGTTTGCTGCCGCTCAGCCTGGCGGCGGAATTCCATTCCATGTCCTTGCCGGCGGTGAGCACGTAATGAACGGCGTCGAGGATGGTGGTCTTGCCGCAGCCGTTATCGCCGAGCAGAAAAAGGTGGCCGCCATTTTCAAGATCGATGGTTTCATCGACGAAGTTATGAAAGTTGATCAGCCGAATGCGTTTTATAGGGTAGGCGCCGTCAACCATCATTCTCCTCAGTGTGTGCGGTCAATTCAGGGATGGTCCTGGACAACGCCGCCCCATTATAGTGATACAGGGCGGGCATGGCTTCGTAGATCAGGTCCCCAAAGGCGGTCTGCTGGTCCTCGGGCGGTTCAATCCTGGTGAGGAAACGATATTTCTCCAATTCCGGCATGATTGGTTTTAAGATCCTGTCGCGCACCTTGTCCTGGGAATACTCTTCCCCGCGTTCCGGAAAGATCTCGGCAAAGCGTTTCTGGCTGTAATCGAGCAGATCGCCGAAATAAAAACGAAGGTTCTGTTTGTCCTCCACCGTCATACCGTTCTCCTCAAGCTGCTGTTCAAAAAACTCAAGCAGGATCATAAAGGCAATGCACTCATCGCGTTTGGAGAAAGTGAAAAGCGATCTGTTGGCCGGGGTGATGGCCGTGTTGTGCCACTCGGACTTGTACACGCGGGCACATTTGCTGTCCACCAGCAGAGTCCAGTTATAGAACTGTTTGAAAAACTCGGTAAACTCGGCTCTGTGCCGCCTGAGAAACAAGAAGCTGTCATATTCGTCGTCGACATAGAAGTAGGGACTCTCCATCAGGATATTGAGCACCTTCTGTACCTTGTCCTGATTTCGTTTGAGCACATTGGCAAGCGCTATTTCCATCATCTCTCCGAGGCTGAAGTATGTGTGGTGAGCAGCAGTTCCGGACAGCGCAGCTCCTGTTCGGCCACGGCGAGCAGAATACGCCGTTCTTCCGGTGTGAGCAGGTAATGGAGGCGGTTCAGCCTTTTCCCTTCACCCAACATGCCGGCGCGGGCCAGCTCGATGACCCTGGCAAAGTCGTCAAATGCATCGAATTTGGCGTTAGAGAGCACGCCGGTTCGGGTTGCCGGATCGAAGGGAATTTTCTCCTCTATCCAGGCCTGCAGCTGTTTCAGGCGTGCTTCATCCAAAGATTCTACGGCCTGGCCCGTGCTTTTCTTTTTTTTCAGGTATTGTCTGGGAAAAACGGTTTGGTGTGCCAGTCGCCTGCGCGGGACCGGTGGTTCGGCTTTTTCCCGGTTATCCCAAAAGTTGGGGTCGAAGCTGTTCAGTGGCTGGGAAAGCAGTGTATTCATGAAGATTCTGGGAGAATCCTCATCCTGCAGTGTGGCTAAATCCTCGATTCGGTAACGGATGTCCTGCAACCGGTTGTTTTTGCGCTCCAGCTCCCGCAGATGACTGCGCAGTTTCTGCCAGACCCGCATGGACGAGTTGTTTATCCGCGTCAGCATCCGGTCCAGGCCGCCTTGCTCGGCAAAGAAATTGTACAGGTTCTCCGGGATCGTTCCGACATGCACGTTTCTTCTTGCCTGCAGCAGGTTTGGTGAACGCTGCCGCTCCGCCTCCATGATCTGATGACACGCCATGATTTTGTCCATGTTCTGCTCTTTTTGCAGCCGCACGCACGAGCAAGGGCACAATTTCAACTCGCAGCTTATACGTCTGTTGCAGAAAATGATCAACATATGACTCGATTTCCCGTATCAGCATGCGTACCGGGTCAATCTGATAATTCTGCACCAGAAAGAAGAGCAAACGGCCGTTGAGGTCCGCCAGGCTGACCGTGATTTCCTGGCAGAGATCGCCTGTCTTGAACAGCTGGAACAACACCCGCCTGGCTGTATCCTCCTGATCCTCACCGCCGGGACTGAAAAAATGCAGCAGACGCAACAGCTCGCCAAGACTGCCCCGGGTTTCCCCGAGCAGATCCCTGGTGTCGTTTCCGCGGCTCTGCATGTCATCCAGGCATCGCTGCTCCAGCCACTCCAGAAAGGCGACCGATTCGTTGTGCAGTCGGTAGCGGAATTTGCGTTTTCGGTTATCGCGATATCCGCGCAATCGCTGTTTTTCGATGCGGAAGTCAATCAGGTTCCAGGTGGCCAATTGCCCGATATCCGTACGGAACTGGTTTTGGTCGTATTCCTCGTCCAGCACCTTTTGGGCGGATTGCACTGCATGAAAAATATCATCATAAAGCGGTTCAAGTTCATAATCGCGTTTGAAGAGCAGCATCCTGTAAAGGATGTTCAGATAGTGAATGACGCGATCAGAGATCAGGAGCGATCCGAGACTGGTGTTTCGGCCAGTAAGCAGCGCTGCGGAACCATACTGCTGAAAGAAAGCGAGATTCGCACTGCTGAAAAGGTCTTGGGCTTTGATATGTGGGCCTGTTGACTGCATAACTCCCTTTATGTCATACGACAATGAGTGATAACATGACGATATTAACACTACTATTTTATCGTTTGTCAACTCTTTGCCAACAGAGAAGTTATAGTTTTTTATGGATCATCCGAATCGAAAATGGTTGGATCGCTGTCGTGACTCCCTGGCTACCGGATATATGCCACAGAATATATGGATTGCTTCGCAGGCTCCCTGGGTCATGTTCGACCTTGCTGCAACCTCGGCCTGGATGAGTCCAAAGTGCTCGCGCCAGGCACGCATCGGCGACCAATCGTGATCAAAGGCAAGATTCACTCCTTCGTTGGGGACAAGAATAGCTGTACCTGTGATTGGTCAAGGACTTCACTCCCTGGCAATCGGGCAACCAGCCAAGGCATGACGGCAGAACGGATCATAGCATTGTCCTGCCGATCAATCTTGCGCAGTTGCTTCAAGGCCTCAGCATGCCCTTTAAATGGCATTCGTACGTAAATGGTATGCGTCTTTATAAGAAAAAATCAGACAGGAGACAACTGACTGAAAATCAGCGTGGACAAATGTGGACAAAAATGAAAACAAAAGGGGTTGCAGCTCGAAAGCTGCAACCCCTTGAATTTAATTGGTGCCGGAGGTCGGAATCGAACCGACATGGGGTCGCCCCCGCGGGATTTTGAGTCCCGTGCGTCTACCAGTTTCACCACTCCGGCGGTGAAAGTGGTTTATAACTCAAATCTTCCGTATCAGTCAAGAAGAAAGACGGTTACCACTTATTGAGCCGTCTCAA
>TBL_comb47_HYPODRAFT_10006177_pt1 | contig 13020 bp, 8 predicted proteins | sample TroBogypolimnion_40_FD_10682 | JGI IMG/M metagenome (IMG submission 10682)
TAAAAAGATCCTGGTTTTCATGATTTCCCATTATTATTTTACGATAACCTTAACTCAATTATAGTGCCAATAGAAAAAATAATATTAAGTATTTGAATGATAGAGAAATAGACAGGTGCTTGTTGATATAATAAACGGGGTTAGTGTTTAATTAATCAACACTATTTGTGTCAGATTAGTCTAAGAATCAGAAATACAATGATATAGACCTATTGTATATAATCTTTACAACTGTAGAATAAATCAACACTTCTTATATTTAAACCTCTCATTTCCCTCTGATTTTCAGAATATTTCACTGAATACTTTGAAATAGATAAAAATAAGGTGAAAATAGAACTATTTTATAGGAGGATACGTTTAATAGACTTGAAACCTAATGATAAACAATGTTTTTGGTTTTCTGAATACTATTTGATATTCAATTAATTAACTAAATTATTTTCAGATGGAAGCAACAGATAATGCGCTAAACTGGTTTGAAATCGCTGTGAGTGATCTTTCGACGGCAAAGAAATTCTATGATCAGATTTTTGGTATTGAAATGGCCCAAAGGGATATGACGGGAATGGCCATGGCATTTTTCCCTACCGATGATTCTACCGGGAAAGTGTCGGGAGCTTTGGTGCAAAGCCCGATGCATACCCCTTCCCCGACAGGTTCATTTATTTATCTGAATGGAAATCCTGATCTTTCTCTGGTTCTTGACCGGGTGGAAGCAGCGGGAGGTCAGGTGCAAATGCCAAAAACCTATGTCAGTAAGGAAGTGGGTTATATGGCCTTTTTCATCGATACCGAAGGGAATAAAGTGGGATTGCACTCATACAAGTAATCTGATTTTGCATTTCTCATAAATCCGGGAAGCGGCCCAAAATCCGCTCTGTTTCGGTATTGGGTAAAATGGTAATTGCTAACACGCGGAGTGAAACCTTTTGGCCTTTTCACTCCGGGTTATAGCATTTCTCCCTATGACTTATTCTGCTGACTTAAATTAACCCTCTTCCGGATTTGAAATTCCGACTTTCTCACCATGTACTGGGGCGATGTTTTAACCGGTAGCCGTGATAAACAATTCGGCTGATAGGAATAATATTACTTTTACGGAAAAGGGGAGCGGGATCATCTCCAAACATTAGGGAATCGGATTATGGTTGAACATAGGCTCTCTTATTCATGAAGCTTCGGTCGGTTTATTTGGCGGAATGTTTTGGTTTTCATTATTTTGAGCATAAATGTTCGCGGAACCAATACTGAGCAGAACCAGGATTAAAACAGAACTTAATATTTAGTGCAGGTAAATTCTTAAGCGTTTTCCTCTTTTACTTTCTTTTTCTTCCCCTTTTTGTACAATCCGGTCTTTTTCAGCCAGCTTCCAGCCATCAGTGCAGCACCTGGAAGTCCGGGATGAATACCGTCAGGGGCCCAGTAATGGTCGGGTGCACGTTTTGTCGCCTTGTCGTACATTGTTTGGAAGGGGACGTAAACTGCCTTAAACTCTGTGGCTAATTGTTTGGTGGCTTTCCGGTATTCGTCAAACATCGGATACCATTGTTCCGGTTTGATTGCTCCGCCACCTTTGAGGGTATATGGTTCGCAAATAATCAATTGAACATTAGGTAGTTTTGACCGGGTGTAATTCAGCAGTTCCCTGTAATCAGTTACAAATTTCTGGAGTGTTCCATTATATTTGCCATCCAACGTATGCCAATAATCATTTACACCTACCAGAATGCTGATCACGTCAGGGTTCAGTGCGATACAATCTTCATCCCATCTTTCACGTAACTGGAAAACCTTATTTCCACTCACACCGCGATTGAATATTTTTAGGTTTTTTTGAGCGAATTTTTCGAGTAAATGACCCGTTGCGAAAAGTGCATATCCCTTGCCAATGGCATCTGTATTATTCGGATCCCCTTTTTTACGATCCCTTCCGGCATCGGTAATGGAATCGCCCTGAAACAGGATGACTGCATTCTCTTTAAGAGCTAATGCTTTTCTTTTTGACCTTGGTTTTTTCTTTTCCGAACCGCGGGCCAACGAGGGGATTAATAACGCTCCGGCACCTGTTAATGCTGCCGCTTTTAGAAAGTTTCTTCTCGTATTTTTCATTTGGCTGTTGAGTTGAATGGTATTATCAAACGATTAATTTGTTGTTATTTATTAAATTCAGGTAAATGCTTCGGAGGTGCAATTTGCAATTTTAATTTTATTTTTTTCACTTATTTTCTTATTTTTTCTCGTAATACCTTATTGCTGCCTCAATGTTTACACCGCTTTCCCAGGGACGGCATTTACATCCCATTGCCATTCCTGAGTGTAATATTCCACCCAGGATCCTGAATTATCCCGCAGACTCATCATTTTCAGGAAGATCTCATCCTTCGGTTCATGATTAACGGCTAAGAGGCCATCAAGGAAAAATCCATAATCTCAAACTAGGATTACGTTTTTTTCAGAGACATTACCTGTTTTCTGATAGTATTTGATCACCCTATCTGCCAATTGCTTAATATCCCAGGCTGTAAAAAAGGTTGAATTGATATAAAATGGAAATAGGGAGACAGAAACAAGGGTAAATATCTCTGGTTCCGGAGTGGTGACCTTTGAATTATCTTTGGCCAGACAATCTTTGCAAAAGTAGAGCGGCCCTTTTAAATGAAAAACCTCGGAAGCATAACCTCCATGACCGGGATGCAGACAAGCTCCAAACCTTGAAGCCGGATACTGAATCTTTTGTTCCCGGTTTGGATTGTTCGTAATCAGGACACCATTTTTAAAGAAATTATTACGATAATCATTAATCAAAGTCCGGGATATCCAGGTATTCCCCCCCTTTAAGTGCTGACTGATGCCCGACAATACCCGGTACAGTATAGGCAAGGGCTTCATAAATATTTATTTTGGGCTGTCGGTTATGGATTAATGCATCGATAAACTCATGGGTAATAAAGCAATGTGACCCGTCGTGTCCCGAACTGTGTCTTAATGGTTCCGGCAAAAGATCGGTCTGCCACCAATTGTGTTGAGGGTAGGTTTCCAATTTATTTGTTGTATGCTGGAAGCCGGCATCATCCTTTCCTGTTTCATCTGCCACACGGACTATGGAGTGATCCTTTCCCTCCTCAAATGACGAAAAGAAAGACATTTTATCACCTCTCCATTCGCCACGCTCTGTATTCCTTAATGCTCCCTTCCAGTTTACTTCCACCCTGAAAGGCTTTCCCTTATTGGTTTTAAAGAATGCTGTTTCATTCCAGAAGGGGTTATTGTAGGGATTTTTTTGGAGTAGAGGACTTTTATCACCCCAGCCAATGCCACTCACCTTCGTAAGTCTTTCTCCGGTTACCGAAATAAGAAACGCCGTGCAGTGAGTCGGGTAGAGCAGGGGAGGAAGGCCATGGCGCCAGGTTGGTTTTCCATCTTCAAACCACAACGTTTCCAATCCCGGATGGTTATATTCGGCGGAAGCGCTGAACATTACACCAAAGAGACCATCCTTGTAAAAGTTTCTCACAGAGATCGTGTTTTGTCTGAAATAGCTGGTTTCGGCCATCATATAGGTCAGCCCGGATGTGCGAACCGTATCTCTAAGCAGGTAGCAATCCTCAATGGTCATGGCTGCCGGAACTGCAGACAATACATGTTTACCTGCTTTTAAGGTCATAATTGCATGACGCACATGGTCCGGAGCCGGTGTAGCAATAAATACAGCCTCGACTTTTGGATCGAGTATCAGTTTTTCGAGTGATTCATAACTCTTTGAACAGTTGTAAACCTTCATGAGATTTTCACGCCGGTCCTGGCGCAGATCACTTACCGCCTCCACGATGCAGCCGGGATGTTCATGGAATTGAAAACCTGCGCCAAAACGGCCGCCAACAATTCCGATGCGGATTTTTCTGGTATTTGTAATCCCTCCGGCCAGAGTCAGGTTTGGTGCAACGGCAAGTGCGGAAATGCCTAGTCCGGTCTGACCAATAAATTTTCGTCGCGTTGTTTGATAGCTTAATTCCATGATTCAATAACTTCTGAATATAATTATTTACTCAACATTCAATTTAGATACGGCAAATACCGGCACCTCTTTATTATTCTGATATTTGCCAAAACCCCGGCTGTTTTATAATAAATAAATTCATCTTATACAGGTTTTGGAATAGTTTTATGGAGTTTTTCACAGCAAATATAAAATTAAATTTTACATCAAACTATTGGCATCGGTTGTTTGAAAGCAGCTTTGTAAGTTCCGGATCAGTGTTGATACCTGAGAATAGGGTGAAGGAATTTTGGGATATATCAGATCAAAAATAACATAAAAAAACCGGAGCAGCACTATGAAACTGCCCCGGTTAATCCAGTTTGAAATCATTAAACTGATGGTGCTTATATTCTAATTCCTTATTTAATAACCTGTATTTTGACTTATTTTTGGATTTGCCAGAATTTCAAATGCAGGGATTGGCCAATACCGCTCTCTTGTAGCAAATGTGCACATTGTTGACTGGCCTAGAACTGATACAGGAAGTGTAGGTAAAATTGTCGGCATCAGATTCAGTCTTTGCATGTCATAATATCGCATGCCACCCTCTTCGGCAAATTCTGCCCGACGCTCATATTGAATGGCGAGACGAATAGTTGCCTGGGTATTTGCTGTTGAAGCGGGCAGGAATCTTGTTCGTACTGCGTTAAGTGCTGCAAGAGCATCTGTCTGGCGCCCGGTTTCGTTCAACGCCTCTGCATAGGTCAATAACGCCTCCGGATAGCGCATCAAAATCACATCCTGGGTAAGGATCTCTCCAACTGCAAGTGGTCTGCTATTAAGAATGTAGTATGGAGTATATTTTTTCCATGCATAGCCCGTAGGATTAGTGCTCAGGAAATTTTTCGCTGGCTGATAAGCCATTGTATCCTGTGATTTCTTGTTGGCAATGGTATAAATCAAACGAGCATCTCTATTCAGGAATGGATTGGCCGCATTGTATTTCGGATTAGCACCCGTCACATCATAAGGAGTTCCGTCATCAAACTGATAAAAATTAAACAGGTTAGGACGGGCACAATTAGTTGTTGATACCAGACCGCCCATATATGGAAAAGCAAGAATGGCAGAAGTACTGTAACGCGCGCTTAGCATGACTTCATTATTGCTGGTTGGAGCAAGCATATCCGATTCTGCGGTGTTTTTCGAATTATTTCCGTCAAAGATTGATTTGAATTGCCTTTTTGTCACCAGACCAAATACAGGATCTCCTGAGACTTTGAAATTTGCTTCGAATAGGCTGATAATACCCTGGTAATCAGGTGTTCCATAATCCATCAACTTATACTTCATTGCCAATAATGCAGCTGTTCCACTAACAATATGGCCACTGGTATAGGATGTTTTTGGAAGAACCTTTACCGCATTTGTAAGATCAGTAACCATGGAGTCCTTGATAGCAATTCTTGATGTCCGGGTTTCCTGCAAAAGCTGTGCTCTTGAACCGTCAGGCTGAAGCGCCAGCACGGCATCACCAAAAATATTGGTGATAAAGAAATAGAAATAAGCTCTCAGGACTTTTGCTTCAGCAATATATTGAGCCTTTAATGATGGGTCAATGACATTTGTCGGAGCAATTGCAGCGATAAAATTATTCACCTTAACAATTGCCTCATAGGTATTTGAATACATCACGTTAAGCTGACCGGTCATATTGCTGTTTAGCGTATTTTGAAGGAACATTGTAAATTGGCCGTCATCAGTGTATCCATCGTCGGTTACGCCAGGAAATGTATTTAATTCATAATATCCATTTCCGGTTACGAGGTATAACCCTGCATAACAAGCTGCCAGGCCGCTTTGAATGGTGGCATTGTTTGTGTAGTAAGTAGCCGCAGGAACCACATTAAGTGGCTGAAGGTCAAGGAAATTTTTGCATGACAAGGCACTAAATGCCAATATCAGTATCAGAATCGACTTAAAAATTATTTTTTTCATCGTAGTATTTTTTAATTGCTAAATATTAGAACTTTAGGCTAACTCCGACAGAATAAATCTTGTTCTGCGGATATCGAAGGAATGTATTGTCAAACTCTCTGGCTGCAATACCGCTGGTGTATGCACCGGTGTAACGTTCCGGATCACCCGGGAAACGTGTAAAGGTTAACAAGTTATCGCCGGAGAAGTAGACCCTTAGAGCCCTGATTCCATATTTTTGAAAATTAAAGGTGTAACCTACATTGATATTTTTGAGACGAAGGTATGAGCCGTCAAAGAGGCTGAAGGTGTTTCTTCCTAAATCACCATCCTGAACCTGAGGAATATACCAGACTCCAGTTCCTTCGCTGCCGAAATCGAGCATTGGCATCTTTGTAGAATGGTTATTCGGTGTCCATCTGTTTCTCCACATCGTTGAAGGGGGAGCCGTATTGCCATTAAATGGATCCCATCCTGCTCCCTCTATATATTGTTTAACTCCATAAACTCCGTAAAAGAAACATGAGATATCAAATCCCTTCCAGGAGGCAGTCAGGTTCATACTGGTTTCAAATTTGGGTGTTGCTCCCTGAATGACTGCCCGGTCCCCGTCTCTGTTCACAATTCCATTTGGAGCACCAACTCCCATTCCATAATTTGAGGAACTGGATGGTCCATGAAGGTCCTTAATAATCATGGTTCCAGCAGGAAGAGTTCGAGTCGTCCCATTATAATTTACAACTTCCGGTTGTTGGCGGATTCCCCCAAAGATATTCAGGTAATAGGCGCCATATTCAATCCCCGGAGCATACATTTGCTTTCCCCATGGACCGGGTGTTGGATAGGTCAATACCTTGTTCCGATTCCCGTCTACCAGCCAGGTTATTCCATAGTTAACGTCGCCTGCTTTCCCTTTATAGTTAATGGTCCACTCCAATCCTTTGTTTTGCATGGATCCCTGAGCCGAAACCTGTGTTCCATAGCCGGAATAGTAGGGAAGTTTGGCATCCGGGACTAAAATGTTAACAATTTTCTTTAGATAATAATCGACCCCGATGGTTAGTTTATTTTGAAACAGAGAAAGGTCAATACCGCCATTGGAGGAATAGGTTGTCTCCCAGGTTAAGGTAGGGTCGATTAACGCTGGTGAGGCAACTCCCTGTGTTATGCTCGATTTATTAAATGCATAAAGTGGTGCAGCAGACCATGCAGACCCTGGTATAGAAGTAGTCGATAATGAATTTTGATACAGATAATTACTTCCGCCTACACCACTTTGGTTTCCTAAAACACCGAATGATCCGCGTAACTTAAGATCACTAATATATTGTAATTCAGGCATAAATGATTCTTTTAGCGGACGCCAGGCCAGAGAGCCTGAAGGGAAGACTCCCCAACGTTTTGCCGGGGCAAATCGGGAAGAACCATCAGCGCGGGCATTGACTTCAACCAAATACTTTTCCTTGTAATTGTAATTAATACGACCAAATAAAGATTCCAGTGCTAGTTCTGATGAATTCCCGCTTGTATATTGATTTGTGTTATTTACACCGGCATCAATTTGCTGAGCAACTGATTGCAGAAAGTCCTGTCTTTGCGCAGAGAAATAATTATTTCTGGTATATTCGGCCTGATAGCCACCCATAGCAGAAAGATAGTGACTTCCAAATTGTTTGTGGGCGTTTAAGGTAGAAAAGAAAACAGGATTAATCATACGGCCATTGGAATCACCTGCTCCAAGGCTACCGCCAACGTTACCCGGCTGTGCATTTGGAGGCTGAGTACCATCCCAGTAATAGGTTGATGTCAAAGCCGAGAATGAATGTTTGAGATCGTTGTCAATATTAAAACCACCCCTTGATTCCCAGGTTAGCCAGTCGGTGAAAGTTACCTTTAAAAATGCGGAGGTTTCCAGACGCAAATCCCTGTCTGTAGTCGGAGTATTATATATTGTGGCAAACGGATTGGTGCTTGGCGTTTCAATGGTTGGGAATGCCATTGACACAAAATTGCCGTTTGGTAACCTTGGGCCATAAGTAGGGGCCTGGTTAATTGCCTGATTCATTATGTTTTCAGAATATCTTTGATTGCCGTCCACGCCAGTTGATACACTTCCGCCGGCTCCATTCCTTTCGCTGTACATTGCCCTTGCCGAAACTCCTACCTGAATCCTTTTATTCAGTTTGGAAGTTAAATTTACTTGAAGTGTATATTTTTTATAATCAAAACCTGTCATCGTACCAGGTTGATTGATAATGCCCAGGGTAATGTTGTGGGACGAATTTAAATTTCCTCCGGTTATACCCAGATTAATATTTTGGACCTTGGCGGGATTGAAAAGAGCATTAGCCCAATCTGTATTTGGATGTAATTTGTCCCCTTTTGGCGCATTTTTATAACTGTCAATTTCTGCCTGAGTATATAGATTTGGGGTATTCGCCCCGTATCTGTTAGTTTTTGCCTCGTTATACATGGTCATATATTCAGCCGAATTGGTAATTAAGGATGGCATTCTGGCCGGAGAATGAATTGAAATATCCGAATCAAAACTAATGACTTCTTTGCCATCGACACCTTGCTTGGTTGTGATAAGCAGAACCCCGCCTGCGGCACGCGAACCATAAATGGCACTGGAGGCAGCATCTTTCAAAGCAGTAACCGATTCAATCGCAGTTGGATTAATTGCAGAAATGTCCGTAACCGGAATACCATCAACAATCAGGAGAGGTGCCAGGTTTCCACCAAAGGATCCTCGACCCCTCAAAATCAGATTTACCTGTTCATTTCCAGGCTCACCTGTACTTTGAGTAACTGACAATCCTGCAAGTTGCCCCTGAAGCATTTCAGAAAGAGAGCTAATATGGCTATTATTCAGTTTGTTACCAGAAACCACCGATAGGGCACCGGTTAGATTTATTTTTTTCTCTGTACCATAACCAACCGCAACCACTTCTTCAAGTCCAACTATCTGTTCAGAGAGTCTGATATTAAAGGTTGATTTATTTCCTAAACCAATTTCCTGCGTGTTCATCCCTACAAAGGAAAATACAAGAGTCTTGGCTTCAGCAGGTACCGATATATTGAATTTTCCATTTGAATCTGTACTGACACCCAGAGTTGTACCTTTTAATACAATACTTACCCCTGGCAAAGGAAGTCCCTTAACATCAGTTACCTGTCCCGAAATATCCCTCTTTTGTTGCTGCACTGCAGCCAGAATTTCTGTTTCAGCTTTTAGGTTCTCCCTTTTTGTTATAACTACCTGCCGGTCAAAAATTTTGTAAGTATTTTCTGATGATTTGAAAACTTTTTCCAAAATTTCTTCCACCGTTTCATTAGTTGCATTTATTGTGACCTCTTTATTTAAATCTACAATGTTGTCATAATAGACAAAAATGAATTCACTACTGCTTTCTATTTTGTCAAAAAGCTGTTTTACAGTGCCTTGTTCGAGATTCAATGTGAATCTGGTATTTTGGGAATAGCTGGTTTTGGCAGAGGCTGTGGCTAATGAAATAAGTAAAATCAGCGAACATAATTTCATAATCAGCATGAATTTTTTAAAGTTCCGCATATACGGAACCAATAACCCGAATTTTTGCATAAATTTGTCTGGTTTTAATTTGTTTTAATGAAATTTGATTTGAGTTAAAACTTCCGACAGGCTATACTGCAATATGGCCTGTCTTTTTTTTGTCTGGTTTTTCATTTCATTGGCATTTTAGTTTTAAATGGTTAATACTCTAATTTCTATTTTGAAGTCAGGTTAATTGTATTACCAATCATTTCGTATTTTAAAGGTGCTGTGGTACAGATGACTTTAAAAATATCTTCACAATTGGTTTTGAGATCGAGTTTGCCTGTGAGCGTCATGTTATTTATCATTGAGTTATTACAGGTTATCTTCACATTGTAATATCTTGATAATTTAGTCGTTATTGAATGGATAGGCTCTTTATTACACAGCATCCAGCCGTCTTTCCAGGAGACGTATTCCCGAACATTGGTATTTGCAATAGTATACGCCTTGGTCAGTTTTTGGTAATTATAGATTTGATTTGGTTTGAGAAGAACTTTTTCAGACGCAAATGAAGCCTGAACAGATCCTTCGACTAAAATTACCGAAACCTGAGCATCATCTTTATAGGCAGAGATGTCGAATTTAGTGCCCAGTACTTTTACTTTAATCTGATCAGTCACGACAAAGAAAGGTTTTGAGGCATTATGGGCAACCTCCAGATAACCTTCACCCTCAATATAGATTTCCCTGGTTTTCCCGTTGAACGAAACAGGATAAATGGCTCTGCTGCCTGAGTTAAGCCAAAGCCTCGTTCCATCAACCAGTTCAATACTTGACCGTTTCCCGAAAGGTACAATTAACTGGTTCATCTGAATTGATTCTGTATTTTTGCTAAGTTCTTCTGTATTAACTTGTTTGTCTGTTTTTGTTTCCAGTTTGCCATCCTGTTTATATTTTAGTTCAACCTCCTTTGAGGTAAACGTTTTTTGGGAATTATTGGCCAGAATTAGTTTAATCTCGTTACCTGTATCAATTTTCGCAACCACGGACTTATAGTCAATTTCGCCAGTTTTCAGGGTGCTTTTTAGAGTCAGAAACCAGCCTGAGAGACCGAGAATAAACAGAATACTTGCTGCGGCAAACCATTTTTTCAGCGGGAATAATCTCCGCGTTCCGGAAAATTTTGTTTGTTCGATTTTATTCCAGAGGGCAACAACTTCATCTTCCGATAATGATCTTTCATCCTGAATAAGTCCTTTAATTATAAATCGGGCTTGTTCAATATCTTTTTGATGAGATGGATTTTCTGTTATATAGGTTTCCCAATACTGATCTGAAGTATTGGTAGGTTTTAGAACCCATTCTACAAATTCGTGATTGTAGATGAATTCATCTTTATGGTGTTGATTGGAAGGCATCATGGCAAGTCAGTTTCTCTTAAAAGGAGCGAATGTTGATTTTGTACTCATCAAATCGCAATTTTTTCAGATATATTTTCTGACAGCAAAATGAGTTGGGGTCAGAGTGACAATTCAGGATCCGGACAATTGGGATAAAATGCTCATTATCAGAAACAGTGCATTATTTTAAGCGGGTGAATCCGGATGCAAGAAAGAACATAAACATGTTTTTGGGGAAGTGTTCTCTCAGTTTCTCGAGTCCTCTGAAAACCAGGTTTCGGGCCGACTGGTAATTTAGTTTCATAACCTTCCCAAGTTCGTCATAACTGAGGTCCGATACAAATTTGAGGTAAATAGCTTCTCTCTGTCTTGGACTTAAATTGGCTAATGCTTTATTTAAATGCAGATAACGAGCTTGTTCCGTCTCATTTTCAACCAATTCCTCTTCGGGTGAAACTTCATATACAAAAGGGAGCTTTTCGATATCGCCGGAGCCTAAAATTCCACCGGTCTCTAATGATTTGATTATTCTCCGCTTAAGCGTTTTTAAAAGATAGAGCTTGATATTATTGGTAGAACCAAGTCCTGCACGGTATTTTGAGAGATCGATAAAGACATCCTGAATACAATCCTTTATAAGCTCTTTATCAGTAGTTATATGGCAGCCATATTTATAAAGCGATTGGACATGGTTATTATAGATAACCCGGAATGCCTCCTGGTTACCTTGAATAAATTCATGCCATAATAAGGTGTCTGAATTAAATTGGTATTCTTTGCCCATTTAATACCCTACATTTTTTCATAAACAGTGCTCAAAGATAGAATTTAAATGGTTAAACAATGAAATGATCTATGAAATTTGCCCGATAATTTCCCCGTTTAGTAAATCACAAAGCCATTCTGAAAATATAATTTCCGGAACCAACTTTTCTGCAATATTTACCCTCTGCAGTTTTTGCCATCGTTATTTTTTTACCATTTTCGGTAACGGAGTTTTTATCTCTTGTCGGTAAATATATTGTAGATGAAGTATTTACAGGAATGTCCACGTTCATTTCCAGTATATTATTTTCCTTTTTCCATTCACTTTTGATCAATCCATAGGGTGATTGGTAACTTGATTTTACCCAGGTGATGTCTCCTACGATTTCAGGCTTAATGATAATTTTACTGAATCCGGTACTTCCTTCTTCTTGCTTTATTCCACCAAGTCCGGTATAAAACCACTCCATGATATGACCCAGCATCAGGTGATTGTTCGATACTTCCTCGAGTGCCGGCCAGGACTCTGTTAAAGCCGTGGCCCCTTTTTTCAATTGAAAACCATAACCCGGAACATCATTCCTGAAGTTCATGTCAAACAGAAGCTGAGACCCACCACCTTCTTCCAGTGCTTTCACCAGAAAATGAAATCCAATGTCTCCGGCAGTTAAGTTTTTTCCCGATTTAGTGATCGATTCCACCAGATTTTTAAAAACTACCGGTTTCATTTTTTCATCGACCAATCCGACGCACAACGGCAAAGACATTGCTGTCTGGCTTCCTGTTGAGTAAACCTTCGTTTTTGGGTTGAAGAATTTGGTATTAAACGCATTCCTGACCTCCGCAGCCAGAGCCTGCAATACGCGTGCATCGTTTATATGGTCAGTTATTTCCATCATTTTGCCGAGCAAAACAATATCGTAATAATAAATGGCTGTTGCAGTTAGCGATTTTGGGGTGAGCTGTGCTTCGCCCGGCGATTTGGGCCCATAGTCAAACCAATCTCCCAGACCATAAGAAAGGATATGTCCATCTGCCTTTGTTCCAAGGTAGGCAACATATTTTTTCATCATTGGCAGAGCCTCCCTGACAACCGAGAGATCGCCGTTCCATTGCCAGAGCATCCAGGGGAGGATTACGCCGGCACTTCCCCATTCGGGAGAATCGCGGAAACCTCCCTGGAACGGGACAAATTCAGGTGCAATATCGGGCACTAATCCGTCGGCAGTCTGTGAAACAATCATATCGCGGATTGCTTTTCGGTAGAGGAGATATAAATTATAATTGTAAAACATCGATGGTCCCATCAGGTAGGTTTGCTCCAGCCAGCCCAGCTTTTCGCGGTGGGGGCAATCGGTGACTACACTCTGAATATT
>TBL_comb47_HYPODRAFT_10006179_pt1 | contig 13018 bp, 16 predicted proteins | sample TroBogypolimnion_40_FD_10682 | JGI IMG/M metagenome (IMG submission 10682)
ATGGCAACGCCTTCCTGCGTCCACCTGGTCGCAGTTCAAACGTGTCACGAATCCGCCCGGTTCAGCGCTACCCCATGCACTGGTGTAGTTGTCGCTGACGCACTCCACACAGTGTCGTCGCCCAGCAGCCCGTATAGCGGCAGATGCTGCGCGTAGGGCGACCTCCACCAAGCCGCCCCCGGCACCAAAGCCCTACTGCAGCCCGTCATGGAACATCAACCCCTGGCTGCTCCTGGGCGTCCCCATTGGGGCCGGGAAAGACGAGAAGAGGCAAGCCTACCTGCGGCTGGCTCAGCAGTGTCATCCCGATCTCTGCGCTACGCACGGCCTCTCCTACGAGGTCGCCACCGAAGAGTTCAAAGTTCTCGAATCGGCATACTCAAAGATTTCTTAACAACCGTGCCGTAACCGAGCGGCCAGCCCACCGCCGCGCACGGCATAAGGTGCCAGAAAAAAAGGGGAGGAATCGATGCCAAGAAGACGATCAACCACTGACCAGATCTCTGAGATTCAGGGTCGGAGTGCCCGGATCAATGACCGGGCCCACTCCCGTGTTCAGAACGAGGCCGAGGAACGGGCGCAACTCCTCAAGGAAATCGAGGAGTGGGAGGCCTCTCCGAAGGTCAAGGTTCGTGATTGACAGGGCAAGATCCACGGCAACCAGGGCAGACCTCAAGGAAGTCTTCCGCAAAAAGCCCTGCTTTACCACCCTGACACAACCGGTTACCAGCGGCAGGAGCCTCACAGCACTGGGCACAACTGGATCAAGCAAAACAGGCTCTTGGATTTTAAAGGAGATGCTATGGCAAGGATAACACCGGAAGAAATCAGCGCCCGAGCATTGCGCAATTGCGCGATCCATGAACTTGGCCATGCCTGGATGGCCGAAAAATACGGCTACTATTGCGGCAGATTGTGGCTGGAGCGCAATCCGGCTGGCTTTGCCGATCCGTACGGCCCGGAGAGGATGTGGGACGGGCATTTCGGTTATGGCCACGCGAAGACTGATCTCCATGAAAGGCGCATTGCCATGGCTGGTTGGCTGGCCGTTTACCTCGGTGACGATGTTGAGCAGGATCTCACAGACCGCGATCTGTGGGATTACCTTGCACAAGCGCTGGAGGATGGGGAGCTATCCGCCACTGATGCCGCGCCGCTGATTGACCGGAAAACCAGAAGGCTCACCTTCTCCATCTACGATGTCCATTGCGTGACGGTTTACTTGCGCAGGATCTGGCCGAAGTTGCTACTAGAAGCAGAAGAAGAGATTGAGAAGGCACTTAAGGATTATCAACCATGACTAGATTTGGACCAGAAGGTTGGACCACCAATCAGGCCCCGGAACGCCTACCGTATCCTTTCGCGCGCACTGGCCGGAGATTCTGGCAGGGGCCGAGCGGATCAGTACTGAGTGCTTATCTGAAAGCCCAGAGCCGGTGGGTTTATGAAAATCCTCACCAATTACGAACCGTCTCCCCGGCCCTGACCGATCAGATGATTTTCAACCCCGCCACCAGTTGGTGACGGGAACCCGCCCAGTCCTGCGGGGCGATCCACCATCAATTTTAAGGAGCCTTTACCGTGTCCCACATATCCAGCATCCCATCCCTTCCCCTATACCCGTGTCTCGACTGCGGGTCCGCACCTGGCCACCTCCACCGGAGGGGATGCCCGCTGGAACAGTGCCCCGCCTGTGGCCAGTGGGGTGGCTGCGGTTGTGGATCCGCCGTCAAGAGCCTCCTCCGTGTCCCCTGGCGGGGAACTTATCCGGGAGTGATGGAGTGCCGAGAATTCGGGTTCATCAGGAAAGGGTCTGATCCAGTGGGTCCAGAGGGAGTGGAGGACCTCAACCGCCTGATGAGGGAGACTCACAGGGGCGGAGTGAAATGGGACCGGAAATGGCAAAGGTTTGTGCAGAAATCCACGGAGGTGGATGGGCAGGACGCGGCCATTAAGAGGAATTCTTTGAAATGAGAGAGCGGGAGGTCAACGAGCATGACCTTCGGCTTTCTCAGGTTGCAGTGGGTCATTCCTCAGGAGCAACGTACCGGCCTCGACCCTGAAATCATCTGAATAATTCAGAAAGTATTTTTTCTCTTTGTATAGAAGTACTAACCGTGGAGTCCACCCACATGACAAATATTCTGACGATCTAGACGCCCTAACCCCCCATCACTGCTGACGAAATGAAAGACTTTCAGTCAGGTGGACCTTGGTGGGGGGCCAGGGCATTGCCAACTTTTTTGGAGGGCATCCAGCCTCACCTCAAAGCAACATCTAAAAACTCCAACCAAATTCAACCTACCCAAACCAATCCAAACCAATCCAAACAAACCCATTCCATCTCAGCCAATTTGTAGGAGGCAAGAAATTTAAATAACTATTTATGGAGCTAGAACATGCGAAATATCATCAGATGGTCAACATGCACAGGTGCAAGGACCAAAACACACTCCAGGGGTGGCTGGGACTGGGACACTTTTGCTCGGCAGTTAAAGGAACTGGTGGTGGTAGATCCCGGCCTCCCACCCAAGGAAGCAAAGCTTAAGCTTCCTGCCGTCATCCCGGCGGTGTGGGCTGATGGCTACACCCACCGAGAAGCGGAGGGCATTGCCCATTTCGACATCCTGGGGATGGACCTAGACAACAGCCTCAAGACAGTGGTGGGTTACAGGGAAGATGGCTCTGAAATTATCGAAGAGGAGCCGTTGCCGATTCCTCTGACTCCAGCCATTCTCCAATCCAAGATGCAGCAGGCCGGGATAGTGGGCCTCGGGTACACCACCTTCAGTCATAAAGTTGAATGGCCGAAGTTGCGCAGCTTCTTTCCGCTAGATCGTTCAATCAAACCCGATGAGTTGAATGCCGCGCTGGAAATCCTTCTCGATGCTTTGGACCTCCATGAATACCGTGCCAGTCTGGACCTCAAGGCCATGCGCACAACCTCCAGGATCTACTTCAGACCCGGTTGTCAGCATGGGACTCCTGAGATCTGGGAGACGGACGGGGAATGGTTGGAGATCCCGGAAGACCTTTCCAGGGTGCCCATCCCGGTTCTGCCGGAGTTACCACACAATGAAGATGCCAAGCGGCAGCGGGAGGAGCATCGGGGCCGTAGAGGTGACGATGGAGATATGTGGTGGCTGGACTATCCCATCGACTTTGCCACGCTGGACCTGGTGGGTGTCCTGAAGGACTTGGGGGTCACCGTGGGTACGACCAGCACTGTCGGCGAAGATACTGAAAAGTTCCGGTGCCACTGCCCCTGGGCTGACGCGCACACCGGTCAGACAGATGATGATGGATCTGTCATCTGGCAGACAGAAGGTGAGTGGCCCAGTTTCTTCTGCTCCCATGGGCACACCAAGCGTTTGCGGGATGTGTGCGAGAAAGCCGGAATGGAGATCCTGCTCAAACATGCAGAACCGTTCCAGTGTAGAGGTATGTCAGATGAGGACCGTGCGGATCTGTACAGGATGGCTGCAGGAAAATACATTTCGACTACCAAGATAGATCCCCCGCTAGGAGATGCAGATGTGGTGGTGCATGGGGGCCTTCCTGCTTGTGATCCATCCAAGATTGTTGAACGCCACTTCAGCGAATTCTTGGGAGGGATGGCAAAAATTTATCGGAAAAAGGTGAAGGGGAAGAAGTCCGAGAAGGGCAAGGGTGATGAAGGCCAAACCGGTTCAGAGAATGAGGAGGATACCTGGATCGAAACCCAAATACGCATGTGCGATTTCATCGCCACCATCGTTGAGGAGAATCTTCTGCATGTTGGGGAAGAAGCTAAAATCATCTACAGGATTGCGGGAACGACTTCCAGGGGGCTTCAACTGCCCATGCTGGAGGTTGAGATCGATGTCTTTTCCGAAATGAAATGGCTCAACCAATGGGGCGCTGACATCAGCATTGTCATGGATTGGCCGAGGGGGCTTGGGAGTGTCACGGGGAACATCCGTGAAGCCATCGTGGAGCGGAAGAAACTCATCACCCCGGTCCGCCATGAGATCTATGACCACTTTGGCTGGCGGAAGATTGGCAAGGACCAACTCTACCTCCATGCCAGAGGAGGGATCGGCGCAGATGGCCAGCATGAAAACCTGGAAGTCGATACCGGAAGAACCGAACTGAAGAGATACATCCTGCCGGATCCACCTCAGGACCAGGAACTGGTGGAGTGCATCCGTGCCTCCTTGAAGATTCTAGAGTTGACGGGAGATGTCGCCACGGTTCCTCTCCTTCTGGCGACATACCGTGCCGCACTTCCGATGCTGGCTGATTACGGTAGAGGTCACCACCTTTCCTGCATGGTCCACCTGGGTGGCATCTCCACGGGTAACACCTTCGGATCATGGCGTGGGAAGACGGGATGAAGTCGCGGTCCCCACCCAGTCTCCCCCGGTTCCGGTTCTTCCAACCATGCCCCTTCTCCCGATGGGCGGATATTCATCAATCCCCCCAATTCAATAACCGGGTGATGAATACATTGAATTGATCAGATGGGAGCCAAAAGTTCCCATTTCTATTATTTAAGGTAGAATATTCTACATTATTCCACCTATTGAAAAAGTATAAATATTGATTTTAATTTAGTTATACAAATATTCTACTATTCTACCAGATTTAAGCGATTACAGAGGAACGGTAACAACGCACACTCATGTATATAATATTTAATGATGGAGTACCTATGTATATAATATATTTAGGTAGAATAGTAGAATAGGTAGAATGAATATCCAAGAATGCACTAATTGTCATGCAAATGATACATTCTACCTTTTTTAAAACAATTTAAAATTTCTACCATAAAGGTAGAACATCATTTCCTTCTATTCATGGGTTTGATTGATCCCTCAACCCTGCCCAACCGCCCAAGATTGGCGTTTTCCCATCTCGGTGCAGGAGGTTAGTTTCCCGAGGAAAGAATTAGATGTGAAATGAATAGTGGCCAGGACCATTTGGCCCTGACCACCTTTACACCGAAATAAATTCTACTTCTTCTTGCCAGCCCTTGCCTTTGCCAGAGCCTTCTGAGCAGCCGGATTCCCCTTCCGGTTGCTGGTTTTGATGAAGCCCAGCTTCGACTCTCCGAAATTCTTCTGGAAGGCAGAGATGCAGTCAACAGCCTCGGCCTTGAACTCCGGCTTCGACACCAGGTCCAGGAAGGCGTCAACGACCTCCTCCGGTGTGCCCTTGAACCGCTTGCAAATGCCCTTCGAGAAAATTTCCGCAGCTCTTGCAACTTTGGTAGCACGTTGCGAAGCCACGTTCTTAACTGGCTGGTTTTCTTCCTGGAGTTTCTTGAAGGAACTGACTGCCACCGCAGGGCTGATCCCATAGTTATCGAGGGCATCAAGAACCTTAGGATATTTCGCCAGCCCCACATAGAAAGCGCGATCCATCTTGGAACCCGAGAGATCGCTGAGACCAGTCATAAGCCGTGTGATCACTGCTGCGGGAACTTTTTCTACTCCAACCAGGTAAGCAGCCTTGTTGGCCTTGCCAGTACCTTTGACAAAAATGATGCGATCGGCCATGGATTCTCCTTTGGAATACCCACAAGAGATTATCACATGAAAAGTTTCTTCGGCCTAATATTGTACTGAATAATTTGAGATACAAGAAAAGTGACCAGGGTGCCGCCGACTAATGGATTCGTCCACTGGTGAAGCCATTCCCTTCCTTCCGATCAAACCTGTCTCGGGGCAGCGCAATCTTTTGGGTCCTGGTGAGGTACAGTGTTCTCGTTCTCCTTGTCTCCAAAGAAACCGGAAGCATGTTTCCCTCTCCTCCTGGCGTCTGCCGCCTCAGCGGCCTTGCCCTTCTGCCAGGTTGGGTGCCCTTGGATGAACGCTTCGACTCCGGTTGCCCGTTGCGGGTCAAGAGACTGCATCTGGCGAAAGGCATCCTTAACGTCAGAATAGACCCCAGCTTCCAGAGCGGTTCTTGCCCAGCAGAAGGCCAACTTATAGTTCGTGGGTTCAAGTTGAAAACTACGCCGGTAAGAATCCGAAGCCTTGGTGGATTTTCCCTGTCTTTCGTATACCTGGCCGAGAGCCGCCCAAAGTTCCGAATTCTCAAACTGATCCCGGATAAGCTCCCGGTATAAGGAACTACTCCGAACCCACTGGGCAGGGGGGCCATCTATGCCTTTGATGGCCGACACTCGCCGGGTGCAATGGTCTGAGATTGTTTTTTTATGTTGGAAAAAGTCTGAGCCATAGATCATTGGATGGTCTCCTTCACTGAAAGAGAATCGAGGTAAATAGTGGTGAACAGGCTAGGCGCCCTGGGCGCTGGCAAGACCGCCCCCCTCATTACAAAATATCTTAATTGGCGCAACGCCGAATGCAAGAACCCCAATAGTTTGTATGGTAAGGATATTCTGGTTTATAGTGGCAAAATCATCATAAATGACCAAAGTAATGTTCAAGCAAAAGAAAACAATAATATGCCTTATGATAATTTAAATTTTATTATCAGGAGTCTACACTACTGATCAGAAGTGTACATCACCGATCAGGATCGGTCTGCCGGTATTTGGCAATTCACGCCATGGATTCCCCTTCCCCCTAGAACCGGTGGCACAACATAGTTCGCGAAAACAATTCTCAACATGGTTTGCAAACTGAACCCACAGGGAACTTCTTCATTTTTGCCATGGGATTTCCCACTTTCATATAATAACTGGAACGCATCCCCGACTTACCAACAACGGTTCTTTTCCCTGGCCTGGTACGCAGAATTGCTAGTTACGACATTTTTGTCCACCCAGACCCTTAAGTCACCAACCCGGTAAAGAACCTGCCTCGGGCCATTTTTGACGAATTGAGGGCCTTCACCTTTCACCCGCCAATCGGCAAGGGTCGCCTCGGCCACACCGAGGAACTTGGCAGCCTCCTTGGCCCGAACACAGTACCGGTCCGATTCTCCATTCTGGTGCTGTTGGGCATCCTGGCGGGTTTCCAGGACCGCATAAAGTCCGATTACCATGGTTTCCAGTCGGGCAATCTGTTTGCTCAGTTCCTTAACATCTTCAGAAAGATGGGCCAGGTTGTCTGCCCTTTCGAACCAAGCAAGTTTTGTCTCGACGACTTTCCGTGCATTCTCAAGCTTTCTCTGGCTGGATTCTTGGACCTCAGATACATACTGAATTTGCCGTTTATCGAACCGATTGGAAGACATGTTATCTCCTGGGTGTCAAAGTGAATATTCCAGCTTCACATGTTCCATGAGGTATCCAGGCGCCCCATCTTCCATAACCCGACCCTGGAGGCGGTTCCGCCCAGTTGAGTTCGACCGAAGGACTGTTGGTATTGGCGTCAGGGTGGAATATGAGGAGCGCCACGTTCGAGGTTGAATGGAACGGATAGACAAGTATATTTCCCAAAATTTAAGTATTGATAAAAAAATAAATAAAAGTGCAAACCCTTTTCTTTAATTATAGGAATGATCCGTATATTGCCATTAATTACTCTAATAGTTTCAGTCTGCAAGAAGACCAACGAACGCGTTGTTCCATTTTATCAAGTCTCCTAATGTGTGATTTCCAGTGAGAGGTATTGTATTAAATTTTTTGTCTTTTGAGTAACGAAGTTTACGAAGATGAGCGCCAAGGCCCATAAATGGTAATGGCACAAGTTTCATGATAGAAATGGATGAGCTTTTTTGGGAAACGAGCCAACCACCAGATTGCGGGAAAAGTAAATTGTATGAACTAAATGCCTGTTCAATATTTTCAATTGGAATACCACACTTTTGTGATAATAATTGATATTCTTCATCTCTATGATCTTCAAGAATAAATCCACCCATAAACCAAAGAAACCATTGCCAAAATACAGGATATCGATGACAATATGGATGCTTAGAAATTTCATCGATACCACTACGAAATGTCTCTGGCAATAGATCGTATAGGGAAATCTCTCCAAATCCCATGTCAACCTTTTTGCCAGGGTCTCCATTAATATCTCTAACAATTTTATAATCGATTGCAGCCTTCATGACCGCTAGTCTGGATTTATTTTCAATGAATGTCGAGATTGCCAGATCATTAATCTTACACTTGTAATAGGCTTCCCCAAACAGTTCACGCGGAATTTGACCTGCCTCCTCATCGAAATCTCCCCCGCTTAGTTCGTTGGCCATTTTGGCTGAAATATAAGGGAAATTCTGAAAATCATTGTAAAGTTTTTCGGCGCGGTCAATTACGTTTTCAGTAAAAAAAGTTTGATTGTGAATAAGTGAATGATAGTGATCCAATGCCCTATAGCATTTTTTTGATTTTTGAGATTTTTTCTTTTGAGTTAGGAGTCTCAACAATTCGCGTTCAATCCAATAAGAGAAACGCCATATTGAAATGTCACGTCCATCCAGTTGAGATCCATTTATAATAGGAAATAATGCCTCGACCACCCCCTCCTTTTCTGGAATTGCCAGCAAGTGAATACCTAAATTTTTCGCAATATTTGCGTGAAATTCTTGATTTTCTTTTGGCTGTTTAACAAGCAAAGCTCCATAATCAAGACCGATATAGTCCAGCCAACCCCTTATCTTAAAAAGTTCTGGAAATCCCCACCCGCCTGATTTTACTTCAATCAACCGACCAGTTGGCACTGAGTTTGGAAGATATTCTGTTGTGATAATATCTAACTCTAATACTTCTTCTTCTTGTCTGTCAATGACGCTTCGCTCAACATATAGTCCCGAACATTGAAGATAGGCCGCCAGAAATTCTTCATACTCCTTGCCAACAGGAAGCTCTGGCAAACTAACGGTAATGGTGGCCATTTTGATGCCCCCTTTGGCTGGTGGTAATTCCTAAACTTATCCGAATCGGAGATGAGACGTCAAACCTTTTTGAAGGAAGGATGTTAAGGAGGTTTTTCTGCAAGCCGACCTAAACAATCTAGCTGCATCAGGTTCTGAGGTCATTCACCTGAACTGAAATACACCAAAACTTTGACTTCTTTGTCTATTGCAACTTCGGCACCCCCACTCGGGCCTCAGTCCCCCGATGGGGGGAGTCCATCAGGGTTGAGTCGCAGCCGTGAACCATGGACCTCAGGATGGCGCCCAGGTCGGAATCCTTTCCCCATTTACACTGGAACCAGCGGCGCGACAGGAATGGTCAAGATGGGAAAGGACAGAAACCCAAAATCGGTTTGCACCTGAAGGCATCAATGGGATGGTTGGAACTCAGTAAAATTTTTACGGGTAATCGGGGACGTTCAGTTCATGTTTGATAAGATGTTCCGCCAAAGCCTGAACCACCTCAAGATCTGCCGACAAACGGCGAAGATCCATTAGATCGTCGGGATCAACAAGTGGGTCCGAGAAAGCATGCGCCACAGCACAGCGACCGGACTCGTACAGGTATTCAGCGACATCCAATTCGGTCCTTGCCAGGGCAAACAACCTATCTTGAAGAAAGCTAGATGTCAGCTTCGGCAAAGTCGATTTGATCCAGGCTTTTTGGGCTGGCCCATTCTTGTATAGAACGTTAATTATCTTGAAGAATCCTAAAAATTGATACGGGATACTGTTTACAGACATCGCTTCACGGTACAAGGCCACAACAAGCCGCTGCTTTGGATCGGGGAGGGGATTCCATCGAACCAGAAATCGCGGATTAATACTACTTGTTGGATTCGGTGCAGGCACCGCACATGGTACAGGATTCCCAGACCAACCGTAATTGTTACGAAGTGATTCTTTGTAGGCCCAAGATACGATACTGAGAAAACGATTCACCGTGGTCATTTCTTCCAGATCATCGTTACTGTGAGTTTCCAGATGGATGGATGCGGAATTTTCGATTGTCCGTGGCATGAGAATGAACTGGGTGATGCCAAAAGCCACTTCGATCCGAGAATCAGGCCAACCACATTGCCCAGAAACGCCTATATTCATCCATCGGGTCATAACACTCCTCAGTTCAGATCTCATCCATTTTAGGAGGATGGAGTTCGAGTAACAGTTGGAACTTCTTCCCTCTTAGAGAAGGACACTTCTGGCGTCATCTATGGTGTAGCCATCGATTTCGCCATAGGTGGGATGAATGACTTGAAAGTTGTGGAGATCAAAACCAAATAGGTATCCACTGCGCACAATTCCATCCCCCACAGCAATAATGGATGTGTGAGTGGTCGGGGGATAAACCTCAACTGCATGGTCATCGCAAACTAGTAATACCAGTACCCCGAATTTCCCATCCATTTCGTTCACCCAGGTCTGGACCGGGATTTCCTGATCACCATCAGCGAAGAACCACTCGTTAGTATGTGGATCACGATGGCCATGCGCGTTCAGTATGGCCATTCCGCCACGAGACTCCTGATAGGACTCCAGAAGGCTCAAAACTCCAATATCAAGACGCTCGTGAAACATGCTCCTGATTGCAGTTTCTATTCTATCCTGTAATATCTCATCGTCCGTCATTCCCATATCTTTCAAATCCTGTATTATTTCAGGATCAATTTTTTTGTAGTCATCGATTACCTGTTGAGAAAGAAAGATTGTTATGTTGTCGAGCACCTCACGCTGCATATATTTCTCCTGTAGGTGAAGAGTTAACTATTTATTCAACGGCGGTGAATGGGAAGGCGTGGACTTTTCCAGTATTATCATAATTCATGTAAACAACCCAACCTTCTACATCAAAAAGCCGTGCTAGATGGACATTCAACAATCCCTTTATGTACTTTGTCCATTTCGTTATCGAATCCGGTGAAAAGCGTTTTGGGTTGTGAAGTTTATAAGGGTTATGGGTGTGAAGAATTGATCCGCAATCATCGTATAGGCTTATAAATTGCTCCTCGGTGAGATAATTCTTTGTTACGGCACCAAAATGTTTCGTCCCATTGCGCTGTAACACGGCTGGCTTGAGGGGAATTGGATAATATTTTGGATTAATAATTTTTAGATTATCCAACAATTCTTTTGCTTTCCAATGCGATGTGTAATTCCTATAGGCTAGTGAGTATTTGGCGCGATTTGCAATCAGTGAACCGAAAGCAATCAGTTCTAAAATTTTTCTATACTGTACAGCGATAATTTCTGATCGGGGGTCGATGAAATTCACGCGGCCCAAGCTTGATGGGGCATCCTCTATCACCTTGATTCTGGTATTCACCTCCTCCATGCAAATGACATAACGCAGGATTTCGGAAGGAAGAACGTCCATGGGGTGCCCCTGGGGGAGATTTCAAGAATATCAGGCTCTTTGACCAAAGAGTTGAAAGGAAGGTCAAGCAATTATTCTCTCCGAGGCCATGAGAGTTTCGAATCCAAGGAAGCAGTGACGCTGAGCGAAGGCCATCTCCGTGGCACAGTGCTGCATTCCCAGGCCTTTCTTCGATTCCTGGTCATGGCCCGTTGGAATGAAGTCGGCGAATCGAGGGAACTGTTACAAGTCTCAACCGAACCATGATCGTAAGGAGTCTTCAAAGACGTTCGTTCATGAGTCCTCGACCCAGGGCGGAACCCTGAGCCAAGGATATGGGGATACTCCTTCTCAAAATCCATCTTCTTAGTGGATCAGGGGAACAACCTGAAATTGGCGAACCTCTGAAAAATTTTAATTGAATCATCGGTTTCTTAGAACCGTATATAGACCAGAGCGTTCTACTACCGAACGGTACTAAAACATTAGACCCCCTCGGAGGCACCTGTGGCACCCAGGAAAAGGAAGCAGAACCCGATCCAGGCCGTGGCTTACTGCCGGAACTCGACCTCCCGGCAGGAACTTTCTCTAGATGCTCAGAAGAAGGTCATCCAGGACTGGTCTGTGACGGCTGGTGTGGAGATCATTGCTTGGTTCGATGATCCGGCCAGATCGGGTGCTACCCATCCCAAGCGGAGGAATGGCCTTCTGGCCGCTCTCCAGGCCCTGGAAACACTCAAAGCCGGTGTGCTTGTGGTCGCCGCTGACGATCGTCTCAGCAGGGATACCAACCATGCCGGTTGGATCGCCACCGAGGTGGACGACCTGGGGGCCGTGGTCGTGGATGCCTCCAAACCGGAGGCCGAATGGATCGCCATGATGTTCGGGCGGATGCAAGCCCAGTCGTACCTGGATTCTTTGAAGAAGAACACCATCCGCGCCCTCGCTCTCAAGAAGGCCAGAAATGAGCGTGTCGGCTCCATCCCTTATGGTTTCCGGCTTTCCGCCGATGGCATCCATCTTGTCCAGCACCCTGTTGAGCATCCGGTCCTGGTTCGCATCCTGGATCTGCGGCGTGGGGGTTTGGGTGGGCGAAGAATCGCCGGAATCCTCCAGGCTGAAGGTCATCAACCCAGGGGTATCTCATGGAATCCTGGCAATCTGCAAATCATGGCTGTGGCCTTTCCCCAAATCTGAGTACCAAATGAATAGTTAGGGCTCATCCTGATCGAGGAGAACCCTGAATGCGCAAGCCCAAGCTCACCGACGAGCAGATCGTCGCCCTTCTGCGTGAGGCAGAGCGCGGCGAAAACACCATCACCGAGATATGCAAAAAGGCCGGCGTGTCCGAGGTGAGCTTCTACAGGTGGCGGAACAAGTTCTCCGGGAACACCGTCCAGGACGTCCGGAAGCTCAAGCAGTTGGAGAAGGACAACGCCCGCCTCCTGCGGCTCCTGGGGCAGCGGGACGTCGAGATCGACGCCATGAAGGAGCTGCTCGCAAAAAAATGGTGAGCGCCCTTCAGAAACGCGAGGGGGTAAGGCTCTTGAAGGCATACGGGATTACAGAACGCCGAATCGCTGTCCTGCTGGGGATCACTCGGACTGGGCAGCGCTATCAGGCCAGGCCCAAGCCTCAGGACCACCAGGCTGACCTGATCAAGGCCCTGAGCGCCGAACACCCTCGCTACGGGCAGAACCGCGTCTGGGCCCTCCTACGCTTCGGGACTGCCGAGAACTGACCCAGGTCCGTTGACCAAAAAAGCCCCACCCCTAACCTTGTTTGGGTGAAATCGGTGTAGGGGGAAATCGGCTCGACGACAATTACCGTTCCCCAGGCCGGCGT